>Ga0315287_10006871_pt1 | contig 11365 bp, 9 predicted proteins | sample YL17G11_0_MG_FD_205037 | JGI IMG/M metagenome (GOLD analysis project Ga0315287, IMG submission 205037) | Sediment microbial communities from Yellowstone Lake, YNP, Wyoming, USA - YL17G11_0 | ecosystem: Environmental > Aquatic > Freshwater > Lake > Sediment | place: USA: Wyoming | collected...
AATAAACTACTTTTATTTATTCCTGCAAAAGAATACGAGGGAGGGTGTTTCAATGTCATCAAGGGATAAAGAGATTGAAAAGATAAGGAAAGCAAAGATTACGTGGGAGGAGGGGACCCTAAAAAAAAACATGCAGCAGCTCAGGCTTGGCAAAAGCCCGGTAGATTTCTTCACACCTGCCGATCTGGAAGATCATGATTTTCTTGAAAATGTTGGATTCCCGGGTGAATATCCATTTACAGCAGGAAGATTCGCGATACCGATCCTGAATGTGATGTGGGGACGCGGTCAGGCCTTGGGGGCTGGAAAAGCCGTCAAGCATAGTTATGGCTATGCCGGTTATGGTACGGCCGAGGATATGAGAGACTATTATATTGAGAGAGGGAAAACGCCTGCGAGGGGAGGAGGGCCCAATATTGCTTTTGATCTCCCCACCCAAATAGGCTACGACTCCGATCATGAGCTTGCCGAGGGTGAAGTTGGAAACGTGGGCGTGGCCGTCGACACCCTAAAAGACTTTGAAACCATTTATGAGGCATTTACCGGTGATATGGACCTGGACAGGATTGCATCGAGTTGGACCATTAATGCTCCGGCCAATATCATCATAGCCATGTATATTGCCTTGGCTCAGAAGAGGAACATCCCACTAGAAAAACTGAGAGGTACTCCGCAGAACGACATATTAAAAGAATTTGTGGCCAGGGGCACACAGATTTTCCCCATCAATCCCTCTATGAGAATGACGCGTGACACCTTCACATACTGCACAGAGTTTCTGCCCAATATGAACACAATCAGCATTAGCGGCTACCATATGAGGGAAGCCGGCGCTACAAGGGTACAAACAATCGCTTTTACCTTCGCCAATGCAATTGCATATTTTGAGACAGCTATAAATGCCGGTCTCGACGTGGACCAATTTGCGGGAAAGACCAGCTTCCTGAATTTCGGAGGGGGAATGGAGGTGTTGAAAGAGGCGGCCAGCAGACGTGCCGCCCGAAGGGTGTGGGCGAAAATCATGCGCGACAGGCTGCACTCAAACAATCCCTCACTCTGGACGATTAAAGAATTGGGAGGAGGCTTGGTGGGTGCCTCGTCCTGCACCAAGCAGCGGCCGATCAACAATCTCGTGCGTGTGGTTTTAGGAGCTGCTTTCTCAGCCCTTATTGGTGAGCCTCCCATGGCGCATCCGCCATTTGATGAACCATTGGGATTAGGCCATAGCAAGGAGGCAACACAACTGTCCGCTGACGCCACGCGGATCATTATAGAAGAGTGCAACCTCTGTGATGTCCTTGATCCGTTGGCCGGTTCTTATTATGTGGAATCTCTGACGAACCAATATGAAAAAGAGATTTTTAACATCGTCTCCAAGATAGATGAGATGGGAGGCGCGGTCAAAGCGGTTGAAAGCGGTTGGATGAAGAGGGAAGTCACGAAAAGCGCAAGTGAATTCCAAAGGAAGATGGAATTGAAGGAGATTGTGAGCGTTGGTGTGAACAAATATACGGACCCGGATGAGCTTGAGATCATGATTCCGAGGACCCCTCCTTACAAAATGGAACGAAGAGAAGATGCGGAAAAACGTCAAATTGCACATCTTTATGAAGTAAAGAAAACGCGGGATAATATTAAAGTGCAGGCATGTTTGGAAAGAATTAGAAATGCGGCCAATGACGAAAGTGCAAACTTGATTCCGCTTTTTGTCGAAGCTGTAAAGGATTATGTTTCCATAGGCGAAATCTGCAGGGTATTGAGAGAAGTATTCGGTGAAGCATTATAGTTATGGGGAGGTAAAAGGCGCAATGAATCAGGAAAGAATGATAAGAGTGCTCATTGCGAAAGTTGGCCTGGATGGTCATGACAAGGGCGCCATCCTCCTTTCTTCGCGATTGATGAATGCAGGCATGGAGGTAATATACACCGGGCTTCGCAGGTCGGCCAATCAGGTTATCAATGCCGCAATCCAGGAAGATGTCGATGTCATTGGTGTAAGTATACTCTCCGGGGCTCATATCTCGGTAGCCCAAAAGATTCTGCAAAAGATGAAAGAGGAAGAGATTGAAGATGTCCTCCTTGTCATGGGCGGTGTTATCCCCGATGTTGATATTCCGAAGTTGACTGAAATCGGCGTAGCAGGTGTTTTTACGCAGAGCTCAAGTTTCGATGAAATCATTGAGTTCATTAACAACAAAGTCAGGGCGAAAAATCAGGCATCATGAAAATGAATACCTATGATCCATGAATTCTTTACCATAGGCAATATACTTAAAGAGGCCATGATGTGTAGCGAAAGGAGCCAAACATGAGGGAGTTGGGCATTGGCAACTGGGTAACCAGGAGAAGTCAATACACTCCTGAGAGAACGGCAATTATATTTGAAGGGAAGGAGTGGACATATAAACAGTATAGCGAGAGGATCAATCAACTTGAAAATGGATTGCTCTCCCTGGGTTTAAAAAAAGGAGACCGCCTTGCAATTCTGTCATTCAATTGCAATCAGTTTCTTGAACTATACTGGGCATGCGCAAAAATTGGAATCGTTTTAGTTCCACTTAATTTTCGTCTAGTAAGCAGGGAATTGGAGTACTTTCTCAAGGAATGCGAAGTGAAGTGCCTTTTTTATGGATCCGACCATTCTCTTGTGGTGAAGGAATTGAAAGATTTTCCTTCCATGAAAATTATTCAGACATACGTGTGCATAGGCAAGCCGGAGATGGGTGAAGATATCGAATATGAGACATTCATAAAAGATTTTTCAACCCATGAGCCGGAAATCGTCGATCCTCCAACCCTTGAAGATCCGCAGATCATCATGTTCACATCCGGAACGACAGGAACACAAAAAGGCGCCATTCTTCCTCACCGCAAGACCTTGTGGAACGCAATTAATAACGAAATGTCATTTGATGCCCTTGGCCAGAATACAAGATATCTGTTAAACCTCCCTCTCTTTCATTCCGGGGGAATGTTTATCGCCACGATGCCAGTAACGCATAGGGGTGGGATGATAGTGATTCACAAGAGTTTTAACCCAAAATTGGCGCTGGAGGATATTGAAAAATATAAAATAAACCTGGTTGGCGGTGTGCCTACCATGATGTACCTGATCATTGAAGACCCGGATTTTAATAAATATGACGTCAGTTCTGTTACCTCGGTTGCTATCGGCGGACAGATAACCCCCCTTTCATTGCTCGAGAAAATAAAGGGGAAATTTAAGGTGCCTGCAGTTGGCCAGGCATTTGGCTGCACGGAAACATCCACCATTATCTCTTTGACGCAAGACAGACCCCTGGACACAAAAAAGACCGGTTCTATTGGACTTCCACTGTTTCACGGCGAGGTGAAAGTTATCAATGATAAGGGTTTGGAAGTCGAGTGGGGCTCAGGGGAAATTGGTGAAATCTGTTATCGGGGACCGATGAACATGCTTGGATACCTCAACATGCCAGATAAAACACGAGAGGCTATAGATCCCGATGGCTGGTTTCATTTCGGTGACATGGCAACGATTGATGAGGATGGATACATCTATGTCGTCGATCGCAAATCGGACATGTATATTAGCGGTGGAGAAAATATATACCCGAGAGAAGTGGAGAATATACTGATTGACCATCCCAAGATTGCCAATATCGCCATTATACCCACGCCCGATAAGAAATGGGGCGAGGTGGGTCTCGCTATCATAAATCCCGTTGCCGGAAAAACATTAACCTTAGAAGAACTATTGGAATTTAGCCAAGGGATAATTGCCAAATACAAGCTTCCCAAGGAAATCATCGTGACCGACACACCGATTCCCATGACGGTTACCGGAAAAATTCTTAAACATAAGCTTATCGATGAATACGTTACGAAAGGTTGACCTTATGTCGAATAACACAATTCTTGTGGAAAAAAAGGGCTTTGTAACCACTCTGGTGCTGAACAGGCCGGACAAGAGAAATTCGTTGACGCCTGAAATGCTTTTAAGGATTGCCCAGTATCTGAAAGAATTTACGAACGATGACAGCATACGAACTGTTGTCATCCGTGGAGAAGGCGGAAAAGCATTTTCCGCGGGCTACGATATCGGCGAAATTCCGAAGGACGTCAGTGATGAACTGATGGAGGAGTTGAGGGGGAAAAATCCCTTGGAAGTAGGATTTAGTGCGATCGAGACATTTCCCTATCCTGTTATAGCGTTGATAGATGGATATGCCTTGGGGGCCGGTTGCGAATTAGCTATTTCCTGCGACATCCGGGTCGCTTCCGACACTTCTAAAATGGGGATCCCGCCTTCGCGGATCGGACTGATATACCATCCGCGCGGACTCCAGCGTTTCATCAATGTAATCGGACTCGCACGTGCAAAGGAAGTATTTTACACGGGCAGATACTATGACATCATGGCGGCAAAAGAAATGGGGATGACCAATTATGTTGTCCCCAAATCGGATATTCACTCGTTTACATACGACCTAGCAGAAGAGATTGCCGGCAATGCACCCCTTTCCTTAAAAGGACACAAGTTTATTTTTTCCATGCTTCTTCATGATCAAACTTTGGGTGATGAAGATCAGACGGAGATTCAACAGATGATTGCGGAATCCTTCAATAGCGAGGATCTTAAAGAGGGAACTATGGCCTTTTTCGAAAAACGAAAACCCAGCTTTAAGGGAAAATAGAGGTTGTGAATATTTCTGAAAAGTTCACACGTCTATAACGAACTCAAATCCTGGTATAGCAAGGTAATAGTATGACAATGGAACTCCAGAATCATGTAACGGAAATCCTGGGGTGTAGGTATCCAATAGTTCTGGGTCCCATGCGGCTCATTACCCGCGGTAAGATGGCGTCCGCCGTTTCAAATTCCGGAGGATTTGGAGTAATTGCTGCGTCAGGTCTTTCACCAGACGAACTTCGACAGGAACTGACGATAGCAAAGGAGTTAACCACCGAACCTGTCGGGGTAAACATCCCTGTATATCGTCCTGAGGCATCCAACTGGCTTGATGTGACAATCAAGATGGGGGTCAGAACCATTTATACCTCGGCTGGCCATCCCGAGAAGTTGATGGACCGGATTAAGGGAAATGGCCTTAGGATCATCCATAAAGTATCAAGTGTTGAATTAGCCAGGAAAGCTGAAGCTTCGGGGGTAGATGCTGTTGTCGCCATGGGTTATGAAGCGGGCGGACACATCGGACGGGGTGATCTCACAACATTCTGCCTGATACCCCAGCTTGTCGATGTGCTGAAGATTCCGGTTATTGCTTCCGGGGGCATCGCCGATGCACGTGGGTTCATGGCGGCCATGGCGCTTGGTGCCCTGGGGGTTGAAATCGGGACACGGTTTGTTGCGACAAAGGAATGCCCGGTACCGGATTTTTTCAAGCAGGCGATCTGTAATTCCTCGGGAGATGCTACGGTTGTAATCGGAAAAGGTGCCATGCCCATACGTGTTTTGAAGAACGCAGTCATTGAACGGACTCTTGTTATGAACCAGACAGAAGTGGACAGGCAGATCGTCTCGCAAGGTGATGCTCGCTATGTGCAGGAGGGCGGTGACAAGGATACAGCAGTGATGCCGTCCGGTCAGACAGCTGGTTTGATAAGGAGTATCATCAGCATAGAAGAGGTCATTTCAGAAATTGTGGAAGGCGCCAGGAACATTGCCGACCAAATATCAAAAGGATATAGAGGGGTTAGCCATGGGCTATGAACATGTTCTTCTTGATAAAAAAGATCACATTGCAACCATTACACTGAATCGCCCCGAACGATACAACGCCTTCGGCGGGGTGATGCGACAGGAAATTGTCGAAGTTCTGAATGATGCAGCCGGAGACCATGATATCCGTTGTGTTGTCATCACAGGATCCGGAAAGGCGTTCTGCACAGGGGGAGATATTAATGAGTTTTCCTCCGGGGATACACAAGCGCTGGCCAAGGTTGCTTCCAGCGAACGCCACGCCATGAGCCAAGCTGTGCTCGCAATCAATACGATGGAGAAACCCGTCATTGCTTCAATAAATGGAGTGGCGGCAGGCGGGGGATGCAACCTCGCACTTGCATGTGATATGCGAATTGCAAGTGACAAAGCGCGATTCATACAAGTTTTTACACGCCGGGGGATTCACCCTGATTGGGGTGGCATATACTTCCTGCCCCGCCTTGTTGGATATTCAAAGGCAGCGGAACTCATTTTCACCGGAGACCCCGTCGATGCCCAAACAGCTTTCGAGATCGGACTGGTGAACAAGGTCGTTCCCCATGAAGATCTCGAGTGTGCCACCCATGATCTCGCCTCCAGGATCGCCCGGAATGCACCAATACCGATTGCCTTTGCTAAGCGCGGCCTCCAGAATTTCTACAAGTGGGACCTACCCCAGGCGCTCGATTACGAGGCGTATGTCCTTGAAGTAACAATGAAAAGTGAGGATATTGTCGAAGGATTTACTGCGTTCCTGGAAAAAAGGGACCCGGTATTCAAGGGAAAATAAAATGGTTCTGCAATAGCAATAGACTTCACCTAGACAGGTTTCATAGGTATTAAGTAAGTTTCTTTAAATAAAGATAAATGGGAGGGAACGGATTATGCGCGAAAAAAGCAAGGTAAAAAAAATGTTCGTTTTGGACGGAGGGAGTTTTTTCTATGAAGTAGGCATGATGAAATATGGCAAGGATCTGGACAAGCATCAACGGATCTTTACACCTTTCTATGCCTTTGACACCGAAGAAGGATGGATATTATATGATACAGGCTGGCCCCCGGAAGCGGTCCCTCTGCTTGAAGCAATGGGCCTTAAACCGGAAATTTCAGAAGATAACAACACAATAGGGCAGCTGAAGAAAATCGGGGTCTCCCCTGGGGATGTTGTAAAAATCATCATATCTCACCTTCATGTGGATCACGCCGGAGGATTGCAATACTTTCCCGATGCACAGGTTTGCGTTCAGAAAGATGAGTACTCCTATGCACTTCACCCCAATTCTTTTCAGGCCCTGGCCTATTTTTCAAGCACCTTCAACATGCCGCATATCAAGTGGAACCTCCTCGAAGGAGACGAGGTCATTATGCCGGGCCTTTGTGTGCTATTAGCCAACGGGCATACCCCGGGACTCCAGGGCCTGATTGTGGAGCTGCCGGAGAGCGGATATTATCTTCTCGGTGCCGATTCGGCTTATCTTACTGAAAATATTGCTGAGAATCTCCCTCCCGGGAGTTCATGGAATCCGATCCTCGCCCAATATGCCGTGAAGCGCTTCAAAACCCTCGCTGCAATGCTGGGTGCTCGTTATTTCCCCGGACATGATTATGACTTTTTCACGAAAGAAGTGAACATCGCTCAAGCCTATACTTAGAGATTCAAACAAGAAAGAAAGGAGGATCAAGTAATGGCAATTATGACAGCCAAACAGTATCTGACAAGCCTTAAAAAAGTCAAACCGACGGTATACATCCATGGGAAACTAGTAAAAGATCTGTACAATCATCCTATGGTCAAGCCGTCTCTGAATTCCATGATGTTGACCTATACCATTTCCCAGAAAAAGCAGTGGCAGAACAAAAGCGAACTGCTTGGTGGGGAAAAGATCAGCCTGTGGACCCATCCGTACTTTACCAAAGAAGACCTCCATAAGAAGGTCGACCTAGAGAGGACGCTGGGGCGGATGACAGGGTCGTGTTTCCAGCGCTGTGTCGGGATGGATATGATTTCGGCCATGTGGTCCGCCACCTATGACGTGGATCAGACAAAAGGCACCAAGTACCATGAGCGATTCAAAAATTGGCTGAAACTGGTCCAGAAAAATGATTGGGCTGTTGCCGGCGCGATGACCGATGTCAAGGGCGACCGCAGCAAAAGGCCCACAGAGCAGGCCGATCCGGATTACTTTGTGCATGTTGTAGAAAAGAATAAGGAGGGAATCATTGTCAGCGGCGCTAAAGCGCACATAACCGGCGCTGCCTTGATGCATGAAATTTTTGTTGTCCCTACACAAACCATGCGCCCCGGCGAAGAGGCTTATGCCCTCTCATTCAGCATCCCAAACAATGCAAAGGGTCTCCTTCATATCTGGGGACGTGTCCCGAGCGATACACGACGCCTTGAACATAACCTTATGGACACGGGCAATATCACTTATGGGGCCGGAGCCCATGAAACCCTGATCGTGTTTGACAAAGTCTTCGTTCCTTGGGAAAGGGTGTTTCTCTGCGGTGAGACGGAGTTCTCAGCAGATGCCGTGTGGCGTTTTGCTTCTTATCACAGGGAAAACGGCTGCAAAGCCGGGGTCTTTGATACCCTCATCGGCGCAACAGCACTGATGGCGGAGTACAATGGTCTGAACAAGAAAAGCCACATCCAGGATAAACTCAGCGACATGGTGATCGAGGTCGAAGCGTTGTATGCAATGGCGACTGCTGCAGGGACATTGGGCATCAATCATCCTTCAGGAGTCGTTCTGGCGAACCCCATTTACACAAGTTGCTTAAAGAACCTCGGCAGCAAGGCTGTATATAATCTGATGAACCTTGCCCATGACATCTCAGGCGGAATCCTGGTGACCATGCCTTCTGAAAGTGATCTGCGCCACCCAAAAGCCGGGCCGTATGTGAAAAAGTATATGAAAGGCGCGAAGCAGGTTGATGCGGAAGACAGGATGAAAATCATCCGCTACATAGAGAATCTTACCATGGGTCCCATACAGGTTGAAATATGCGTAGGAGCCGGGCCAAGCCAGGCGGAACGCGCGGTGATTCGTCATATTGTACCACTGGAGGAGTACAAGGGTTACGCAAAGAAGCTGGCAAAAATCAAGTAATGAGAATGCAGGGCAGTCTCCAGAAGAGATGCCCTATGAGGAGGGAGTGGACAATGGAGAACAAATTAACTGCAATGGAAAACCATTTGCTTCGACGCGCCAATGTGAGCGATTTCATAAAAAGATCCGCACAAATATATCCCCATGATGTAATACTGGTCGATGCGAATCGAGAGGTCGATTTTGCCGAACTGAATGTCATGGTCAACAGGGCTTCAAATGCCCTCTTAAAAGCTGGTATTAAGAGGGGTGACAGGGTTTCGGTCATTTCACATTCCTGCATAGATTTCATAGTCCTGTGGTATGGAGTGATGAAAATCGGCGGCGTCATAAACCCCATAAACGTAGCCCTGAAAGGTGATGAGATCGAATATATTGTCAACCATGCAGAGCCCACTATTCTCGTGGTTGAAGATGCCCTGACGCCTAATGTTGATGCAGTCAGGGAGAAGTTGAAGAGTGTCAAACAATTTTACTTTTTTAATCTGACCGAAACAAAGACCGGCAAAGGATGGAAGGACATAAAAGAACTGATCCATGAAGATGTTGGTACGGATGAGCCATTTGTGGAAGCTGGAGACTATGATCCTGCGACACTCATTTATACCAGCGGCACCGAATCACGTCCGAAAGGTGTATTGGGCAGCCACATAGGTCTGCACTTCAGCACCATGCATGCAATATCGGATTTGGATATTGGCAAGAACAATACACTCCTGCTGGTGGCTCCGCTGTACCACATCGCTGGTCTTCTCCTCTGCACGGCAAGCATATACATAGGTGCAAAAATCGTGGTGGATACTTTCCCGGACCCGACCAACATCATGGGGTTTACCAAAAACCAGAAAGTTACCATCTGGACGTTTCCGCCTGCCTTGCTGGCCCTCATGCCGCATATCCCCGGTTTCTCGAAAGATGACATCCAGACAGTCACGAAAATCATTGCCTTCGGTGCCTCTCTGCCTAAACCCACAGCCGAGGTATGGAAGGGAATACTTCCCCTCGTGACCATGTTCAATTATTATGGACAAACAGAATCCGGACCACTTGGTACCCTTTCTTCGGGAGATGATATCATTGCGCATCCTGGTTCTATCGGGAAACCCCATCGCCTTGTGGAAATAAAAATCTTTAACGATGAAGACAAGCCGGTCCCTACAGGAGAGGTGGGAGAGATCGTTATAAGGGGACCCTCGGTCATGATTGGCTATCTAAAAGATGAAGAAAAAACCGCTCAGGCCTTTAGAAACGGCTGGCTTCATACAGCAGACTTGGCGCGAATCGACGAGGATGGGTTCTTCCACTTCGTGGATCGAAAGAAAGATATAATTGTAACCGGCAGCGAGAATGTATCGTCTCTTGAGATCGAACAATTCCTATTATCACATCCTAAGGTAGCCGATGCGGCTGTCATCGGAGTTTCCGATCCACGTTGGGGGGAAGCAGTGACTGCCGTGATTGTGCCCAAGCCTAATGAAACGATCAATGAAGAGGAGATCATCACCTATAGCAAAGGCAAGATAGCCGGCTTTAAGGTTCCAAAGAAGGTCTTCATTACCGATGCATTGCCACGAAGCACTACGGGCAAGGTACTGAAGACTATATTACGGGAAAAGTTTTCTGCTCAATAAATCAAGCATCGGGCTTGTAAAAAGATCATGAAATAGCAAAATAGCTTAACTCTTTATAGAGAAAAGAGCCTCTAGTAATTCATGAGGCTCTTTTCTTTTGGAGGTGGGGCTCAATCCAGAATCACCTGTTTTCCATTTCATAGGACCCCCTCCTTTTAGATTGTATTCCCTGCTTTCATCAAACGACCTGGATAGGTGTCAAAGTCATGTGTCAAATTTCTTTTTTAAAAGACAATTCCTAATCTATTGACTGAAGATAATGTGTTATACACAACGTCATAATTTTTTGCGTATTGCTACAAACATTGTGAGGAGCCTCAGAGTCACTAAACGCAACTTTATATGACGTTGTGTATAATAGGCAACGAACTGAGTTAGAATTTTCAAAACCATATTACATGCCAAGAGTGACACTAAGGCTCGATTGAATATTTCGTTAGTTGATCTTCACAAATCCACGGGCTATGCGAACCCCTTGATCCTTCCCTGATCCGCCTCCCTGAAAACCTTTCCACATATCCATGGCCAGGGCAGGTGTCGGCGCCGGAGCGGGTATGATCCCCTGCAAAGTCCTTGCATTTTCCGTGCATGCTGTTAGCTTTTGCAGAAAGGATGTTGTTGTTTAGTATTCAGAAATGATCGTTTTCAAGGGGAGGATGGCATGAAGAGATCGTCGCGATGGCTGCTCGGAGTCCTCGGAATAGTCGTTGTCTTTGTCTGTGGTGCACTTACCTTCCTGATGCTTGAAGTGGCGCCCATCGGCACGGCCTATACGGCCAAGCGCTTGTGCTCCTGTGTATTTGTGGCGCATCGTGACCCTTCCTCGGTGCTCCGTGAGGAACTCGGCAAGTATGGCTACATCAGTACGGACATAGACTACAAAAACAAGACCGTAACCGGTTCTGTCCTGGGCATGG
>Ga0315287_10006873_pt1 | contig 11364 bp, 7 predicted proteins | sample YL17G11_0_MG_FD_205037 | JGI IMG/M metagenome (GOLD analysis project Ga0315287, IMG submission 205037) | Sediment microbial communities from Yellowstone Lake, YNP, Wyoming, USA - YL17G11_0 | ecosystem: Environmental > Aquatic > Freshwater > Lake > Sediment | place: USA: Wyoming | collected...
GCCGGGCCCTCTGACCCCGACACTAGCGCCAGCGACGGGAGGCGATGAAGCGCGGTCGAGATTTCGGTCGCCACGACCGCGCCCAGCCACTGGCGAGCCCGACCCACCGTGTCTGAGCGTGTGCCCACGCCCAAGACGACAAGTGGGGTTCGAGATGTATCGCTCCGTCGCCGGCAGGACAGCAGCCCTCCTCATTGCGGCCTCCCTTGTCGCCCTTGCCCTGGGCCAGGCGGCCCTGTCAGCCTCACCGCCGCTCACGGAGTTGCGCGGCCTGTGGCACCTCGATGAAGCCGGGGGAACGGCAGCCTACGACGCCTCCGGCAACGGCAACACCGGGCTGATCAGCGGCGCCACGTTCACCGCAGGCTATGCCGGCAGTGCCCTCTCGTTCAGCGGCATTGGCGGGATACACATCAGCGATGCTCCATCGCTGCGGCCCGCGTACATCACCGTCGAGGCCTGGCTACGGACCAGCTTGGCGACTCCGCTTACCTTGCTGGTCGGCAAGCAATCCCTCAGTTGTTACGGGTCGTATGGCCTCGGCTTCGATGTCTTCGGAGGTCTCGGCTTCGGCATCTCGGACGGGTCGACTTCTCCGAGGACGGCGTCGGTGGCCGACGGACGCTGGCACCACGTGGCCGGCACCTACGATGGGGCGAGGGTCCGACTCTACGTGGACGGCCGCGAGGTCGGTGCCGGCACGCCTGCGAGCAGTGCCCTCACCTACCTCCCGCCGGGGAATGGCAACCTCCTGATCGGGACGACACCCGCCTGCCCGAACCTCACGGTTGGACAGTTCGTGGGAACGCTCGACGAGGTGCAGATCTGGAGCCGCGCACTCACACCGAATGAGATCGCCTCGACGGCTGCCACGGACCCGATGCAGGCCGGTCCGGCTACGTTGTTGCCCCTGCCGATCCCGGCTGCGGCAGTGACGTGCGATCCGAGCGGCGCGTACGTGTCCACCGGCCAGCCGTGGCCGCTCGACACGCCGATCACGATCCCGCTGTGCGCGAACGACTCGCATGGTGGTGCCCCGTGGTTCCTGGACTGGGCCTGGTCCGACGATGCCGCCGGCCTCACGGCTTCGGTGGGTTCGCCGAGCAATCCAGCGCTCACCTTCCCCGTGCTGGTCAAGGCCTTCATGGGCTCCGCGGACCTCGCTGCCCTTCAAGCTGCGGTGGACCTGTACCAGGGCCGCTTCGTTCGCCTCCCACTCGCGACGAGATCGCTGATTGGCATCAACCCCTACCCAACCTACGTCTTCGTTGACCTCGCGCAGGTCGCCAGCTTCCAGCTCGACCGAGCGTTCGTCGACCCCGCGCTCGCGGCGTCCACATGCGGGGCAGGGGCGATCGGCTGCCTGACCGGGATGTTCGTGGGGGCGCAAGGGTCTCTGCCGCAACCGACCCCGACACCCACGCCGACTCCGAGTCCGTCGCCGAGCCCCAGCCCGGGCCCAATCCTCCCGATCGGCATCTCCAGCGCGACCTTCGCCGGACGGACGCCGTGTGTCGGGGCGATCAGCACAACGCCAGGGGACCCCTGCTATCCATTGCAACTGACGGCCGGAAGCCCCAACGTACCCGGCACCTTTGGGTGGCTCAAGTTCGGTTGCCCCGGCTACGGCCTCGGTCAGGGCAACGACGGTGGGTGCCAGAGCACTCAGGCATTCCTCCAAAGCGAGATCGGCCCACCGCCCAACAGCTACGGGCTCGACCCGAGCCAGCTCGGCCTGCCCGGGAGCGCGGATTTGATCGGCGTCTTGGCCGGCAACATCGCGAGCCCCGACTGCTCGTACTACATCGACAACGCCGTTGTCGTCACGGTCCCCGTGTGGGACACGGCTGTAGGCAACGGCTCATCGGCCGCCTACCACATTGTCGGATTCGCAGGCTGGCAGATCACCGCATGCGGCGCCAAGTCCCTCAAAGGCGTGTGGAGAGAGGGGGCGCCAACCCCCACGCCCACGCCGACGCCGACGCCCACGCCGACGCCCACGCCCACGCCCACGCCGACGCCCACGCCGACGCCCACACCCACGCCCACACCCACGCCCGACACGGCTCCACCCGCAGTGACCAACCTCGCGCTGTCGCCGTCGAGCAGCCCTGTCGGGGTTCCGATAGGCGTGACCGCTACGGCTGCCGACGCTAGCGGCGTCATGTCCGCTGAGGTCAGCACCGACGGCGGGACCACCTGGAGCCAGATGGCACCGGGGGACGATGGATACGGCGGCACGAGCGTCGCCGCGTCCGCACTCCTGAACGCCCGGATCACCGCGATCTCCGCGGGAAGCAAGCATTCCTGTGCGGTCCTCGCCGACGGAACCGTCACGTGCTGGGGGGACAACTGGGGTGGCCAGCTTGGCGATGGAACAACGACGCCCCGGCTTGCGCCGGTCACGGTCCCCGGACTCTCCGGCGTCGTGGCCGTTGCCGCTGCTCAACTCAACACATGCGTTCTCTTGGCGGGCGGAACCGTCAAGTGCTGGGGCTGGAACAGCAGCGGATCGGTCGGCGACGGGACGACGACGAACCGCCGGAGCCCGGTCACGGTCGTCGGTCTCTCCGGCGTGACGGCGATCGCCGCCGGAGGAGCTCACACCTGCGCCATCCTGACCGACGGCACCGTCAGGTGCTGGGGGGCGAACAGCTCCGGCCAGCTCGGCGACGGGACGACGATGAGCCGCAACAGCCCTGTCGCCGTGTCCGGCCTCTCGGGCGCGACCGGGCTCGCCGCTGGCTCGGAACATACCTGCGCCGTCCTAGCCGACGGCACGGTCAAGTGCTGGGGGCTCAACTCCTATGGCCAGCTCGGCGACGGGACCACGACGACCCGGCTCACGCCGGTCACGGTGCCCGATCTCTCTGGCGTCACCGCGGTCGGCGCGGGCATCTGGCACACGTGTGCCGTCGCTTCGGGCGGCGCGGTCCACTGCTGGGGCTACAACGCCGACAACGAGCTCGGCGACGGGACGACGACCCATCGCTCCGTTCCGGTCGCGGCAATCGGGATCAGCAGCGCCACGACGGTCACGGCCGGTTGGGGGCATACCTGCGCGCTTCTCTCGGGGGGCTCGGTGAGCTGCTGGGGACTCAACGACCCCAGCCGGCTCGGCGACGGCACGAAGACGCTGCGGACCGCCCCTGTCCTGGTCCGAGATCTCAGCGGTGTCACGGCGATCGACGCGGGCGAGGGCCACACCTGCGCGCTCTCGGCCGGCATGGTCAGCTGCTGGGGCATCAACGAGAACGGCCAGCTCGGCAGCGGAACGACAACGAACCATCTGATCCCGGTCACCGTCCCGGGGTTGTCCGGCGTCAGTGCGATCGATGCGAGCGGCTCCCACAGTTGCGCCCTCGCGGACGGCACCGTCAGCTGCTGGGGCAGCAATACGTCCGGCCAGCTCGGGGACGGGACGACGATGGATCGGCCAACGCCGGCGACGATCGGCGGCCTAACCGGCGTCACCGCGCTCGCGGCAGGATCGGCCCACACCTGCGCTCTCCTCTCGGACGGCACCGTGAGGTGCTGGGGCGCCAACGCATCTGGCCAGGTCGGCGACGGTACGACCACGACCCGGCTCACGCCGGTCGTGGTCTCTGGCCTCTCCGGCGTCACGGCGATCGCGGCGGGCGAGCACCACACCTGCGCGGTGCTCTCGGATGGCTCGGTCAGATGCTGGGGCTACAACTACTCCGGCGAGGTCGGCGACGGCACCACGACGACCCGGCTCACCCCGGTCGCCGTCTCCAGCCTCTCCGGCGTCACCGCGATCGCCACCGGCGCCTGGCACACCTGCGCCATCGTCGCCGGCGGCAGCGTGAGCTGCTGGGGCTACGATCGGTATGGTCAACTCGGCAACGGGACATTCGACGAGAGACCCTTCACGAGTCCAGTCGCCGTAAGCGGTCTGTCCGGCGCGACAGCGATCGCGACGGGTGCCTTCTACACCTGTGCCCTCCTCGCCGACGGCACGATGAGGTGCTGGGGTCGCAACATCTCCGGCCAGCTCGGCGACGGGACGGATCGGGACAAGTCCACTCCGGTCGCGGTCGCCGGCGTCTCGGGCGTCACGGCGATCGCCACGGGCTACAGCACCACCTGCGCGCTCCTCTCGGGCGGCACCGTCAGCTGCTGGGGCGACACCAGTGGCGGCATGTCGCTCGTCCCGGTCACGGTCCGCGGCCTCGTCGGCATCACGGCAATCACCGCGAGCTCGATCTGCGGTGTCCGTTCGAGCGGCACCGTCAGCTGCGTGGGCTCCAACGCATCCGGGCAGCTCGGCGTCGATCCTGGGCGGGCTCCCATTGCAGTGCGCGGCGTGACGGCGCCCCTCGCGCCGGACACCTACGACGTCTGCGTGCGGGCGACCGACTTCGCCGGCAATGTCAGCCCACCGTCATGCGCGGCGTTGCTCGTGTCCAAGGCGGGCCAGACGATCACTTTCGGCCCACTCCCCGCCAGGACCTACGGTGACCCGCCGTTCGTCCTCGACGCCAACGCCTCATCTGGCTTGCCGGTGAGCTACAACGCGAGCGGCACCTGCAGCGTCACGGGCGACTCGGTCACGATCGACGGTGCCGGAAGCTGCACCATCACGGCGTCCCAACCCGGTGATGCAGACTACGCCGCCGCCTCGGATGTGAGTCGGTCGTTCGAGATCACGCCGTCAGCGCCGCTCGTCACCTGGCTGAGGCCCGACGACATCGGGTATGGGACGGCCCTCTCGGCCGCACAACTGAACGCGACGGCAAGTGTGCCCGGCGCCTTCACCTACGCGCCGGCGGACGGCACGGTCCTTGGGGCGGGGGCGGACCAAGCGCTCTCCGTCACCTTCGCACCCGACGACGCCGCCAACTACGGGGCCGCGACGGTAATGACGACGATCGCCGTGCTCCCGGCTCCGCTGACTGCCACGGCCCAGGACGCGAACCGCGCCTACGGGTTGCCCAACCCCGCCTTCGACATGACCTACGACGGGTTCGTTCTCGGGGAGGGGCCGTCGGTCCTCGGCGGCACCCTCGCCTGCCACACCACCGCGGCGGCGACGAGCCCGCCCGGTGCTTACCCAATCACCTGCTCGGGTCGCACATCGAGCAACTACGGCATCACCTATGCCGACGGCACTCTGACCATCACGCCCGCCGACCAGGCGATCACCTTCGGCGCGCTCCAGGACCGGACTTACGGCGACGCCGCCTTCGGCGTGACGGCGGCCGCGAGTTCCGGGCTACCAGTCGGCTTCGCCGCATCCGGAGCCTGCACCGTAACGGACGCGACTGTGACGATCATCGGTGCCGGTGACTGCATGATCGTCGCGTCCCAGACCGGCGACGGCAGCCACAACCCTGCTCTGTCAGTCAGTCGGGCATTCTCGATCGAACCTGCATCCCTGACGATCACCGCCCGGGGCGCGAGCCGTGTCTACAAGGCGTCCGACCCCGCCTTTGAAGTCACCTACGGGCGATTCGTCGGCACGGAGGGGCCGGGCGACCTTGCGGGCACTCTCGTGTGCACGACGACGGCCGCGACCGCCAGCCCGGTCGGCTCCTACCCGATCACTTGTTCGGGCCTCACCTCCGCCAACTACGACATCACGTGGGTGGCCGGCGCGCTAACAATCACGCCTGCCGACCAGGCGATCAGCTTCGGCTCCCTCACGGGCCGCTCCTACGGTGACCCGGCCTTCTCGGTCAGCGCCACGGCGGGCTCCGGCCTCGTCGTGGCGTTCAGCGCCTCCGGCCCGTGCTCCGTGACGGGAACGACGGTGACGATTACCGGCGCCGGTGACTGCACGATCACCGCGGCACAGGCGGGCGACGGCAACTGGAACCTGGCCGCCGCATTGAGCCGGTCGTTCGCTATCGCAAGGGCCCCGCTGACCGTGACCGCAAAGGACAAGTCCCGGATCTACGGGGCGGCCAACCCGTCGTTCGACGGCACGTATGCCGGCTTCGTGTACGGAGAGACGCCCTCGGGCCTCGGTGGCTCGCTCGCCTGCACGACGACAGCGACCGCCACGAGCGCCGTTGCTGGCAGCCCGTATCCGATCACCTGCTCGGGCCTCACCTCGGTCAACTACGACATCACGTTCACGGACGGCACGCTGACGATCACGCCGGCTGACCAGACGATCGCGTTCGGTACGCTCCCAGGCCGCACCTACGGTGACCCGCCATTCTCGGTCAGCGCCGCGGCGGATTCCGTCCTCTCCGTGTCGCTCAGCGCTGCAGGGGCGTGCGCGATGACGGGGACGACCGTGACGATGACTGGCGCTGGGAGCTGCACGATCACCGCGTCGCAGCCCGGAGACCTGAACTGGAAACCTGCGATACCCGTTGCCAGGTCGTTCACGATCGCGAAGCGGGCGGTCGGAGTGACCGCCGACGCCGGGCGGACCAAGGTCTACGGCGAGGCCGACCCACTGCCGTTCACGTTCACCGTCAGCGCGGGCTCGCTCGTTTCGGGCGACGCGTTTGTCGGCGTCCTCAGCCGGGTCGCGGGTGAGTCCGCCGGGGCGTACGCGATCGCCCAGGGCACGCTCACGCTCGGCTCGAACTACGACCTGAGCTTCGTGGGCCACGACTTCACAATCACCCCCAAGGCCGCCTCGGTCACCCCGAGCGCCGCTTCAAAGGTGTACGGCTCCCCTGACCCGGCCTTCAGCGGTACCCTGACCGGCTTCCTGGCCGCCGACGGCGTCACGGCGGCCTACAGCCGGGCCGCGGGCGAAACCGTCGCGGGGGGCCCCTACCCGATGGGCGCCACGCTCAGTCCTGCGGGAGTCCTCGCCAACTACGCGATCACGTACAACACCGCCAACTTCACGATCACCAAGGCGCCATTGACGGTCACCGCGAACGACAAGACGCGGGCGTATGGCTCGCCGAACCCCACCCTCGACGCCTCGTACTCCGGGTTCGTCAACGGCCAGACCCCAGCAGTTCTCGGCGGGTCGCTCGCCTGCACGACGACTGCGACAGCCACTAGCGGTGTCGCCGGCAGCCCGTACCCGACTACCTGCTCAGGCCTGACCTCGGCCAACTACGCCATCACGTGGGGGGCCGGCAAGCTGACCGTCACAAAGGCGCCCCTGACCGTGACGGCTCTTGACGTCACCCGTCTCCTCGGCGCTTCGACGCCGGCCTTCGGCGTGACGTACGCCGGCTTCATGAACGGTGAGACGGCGGCCGTCCTCGGCGGGTCGCTCGTCGTCGCTCCAACCGCCGCCGTGAGCGCCACCGCCCCGGCGCTGTACACGCTCCGATCCTCGGGGCTCACCTCCTCGAACTACGCCATCACGTACGTCGACGGCAAGCTGACGACGGTCTACCGGATCTGCCTGCTCTACGACCCGACCAAGCCCGCATCGGGCTCGACGATCCCGATCAAGCTGTACCTCTGCAACACCACGGGAGCGAACCTCTCGAAGAGCGCGATCACCCTCACCGCGATCCAGATCGACCAGGGGAGCACGAAGGTCGCCTCGGCTTCCGGGTCGTTCACGTTCAACGCGAAGATCACCAGCGGTGGCGGTTACCAGTACAACGTCTCCACGAAGGGCCTGGTCGTCGGCAAGGGCATCACGTACACGCTCAAGTTCCGCGTCTCCACCGACGTGGCGGGGGTCTTCCAGTACGCGACGTTCATCATCAAGTAGGCGGTCGGTCCGCCCCGCCCCCCGGCTCCGCACTGGCGCTCCGCTCTCGTCGGATGGGACGCGCACCGGGCGTCCGGAGGCCTAGACTCGCCACACACGGGAGGAGCGGGTGATGGGCTTCCTGCGGCGTCTCATGCAGGCGGACACGCCACATCCGCCGTGGCCGCCGCCGGGACCGATCACGGAGTGGCCGCCAATGGGCGGGCGCTTCGTCGCCGACTTCACTGGCAGGCTCCTCACCGGCTACTTCTCGATGGCGACACTAGGTGTCGCTGGAGAGAGTCACTACCAGGAAGCGCTCGACGTGCTCGGCGGCGGCCGAACGCCGGGCGGGCCACGCAACCCGGATCAGACTTGGTTCGCTGTCCCCGAGCCCGACAACCCGAAGGACCCTGCCGCCGTCCGCGTCTTCCTCATGGACAACAGGGTCGCTGGGCTCTTGTCGGCTACTTCTCCCGTCAAGACGCACGGACCTACCGGCCGGGGATCGACCGACTTGCCGGGCGTGGCCAGCTCCTCAGCGGTTCGGCCACACTCACCGGCGGATGGGATCGAGGGCCTTCGGATCGTGGCTCCTATAGGGTGTCACTTGACGTGCTCAGCCCAGCGGCACTGGCCTTGATCCTCGACGCCGCAGATGGGATTGCGCCAGCGGCATCAGCACCCGCCGGAGAGCGGCCGTACGCCACCGTGACGTGCCCGTACTGCTCGAGCAACCTCGACCCGCTGCCAAAGGCCAGCAAGAAGAAATGCCCGTCTTGCAGCCAGACGATCCATATCGTGATTGACCCCGTCGATGGCATCCGGCTGCTGCTGACCGAGGCCGACGCGAAGATCGCGAAGGCACTGATCGAAGCCGACCGGATCAAAGCCACCAACGCCTCGATGGCGGTCGATGCTCGGGACGAGCTGCGCGGGTACGTCGCCGATGGCTGGGCGGCCGTCGAGGTGCAGGTGGAGCTGTATGACGGCGAGCCCTGCGCAGCCTGCCGCGCTCTGGCGGGCATCAAGTTCCCGATCCGGGAGGCGCCCAAGATCCCGCCCGCAGGATGCGCGTGCCCAGGCGGTTGCGACTGCTCCTATGACCCAACCGACTGACCCTTGCCCTCCGAGGCTCCGGACCGGGCGCTCCGCCCTCCTCGGATGGGACGCGCACCGGGCGTCTGGGAGATGGCCGTCCGTCTAGACTCTGGCTGCGTCGCCATCAGGAGCGGAACATGCGCACGACCCTGATTGCCGGCATCCTGGCCGCAAGCCTCATCGCCGGTTGTTCGGCGGCCAACACGCCGAGCACGCCGGAGGTCAACGCAAGTCCAGCCATGGATCCGTTTCTCCCGACCGAGGTTGCCGGGATCAGTCTCGGCCTTGCGACCGCAGCTCCCGCCTACTACGCCAGCCCGCCGCCAGTTCCGCCGGATGCAACCAGCCCGGACGTCTGGGTGACGATCCTGTCAGGCATTGGGAAGTCGTGGGCGGATCTTCGGTTCGTAGGGAAGGCCGAGAGTGAGACGGAGGGTCTCGGGATCTACGCCACGCAGGTCCGGGGCGCAGTCAGCCCGGAGGCATTCCTCGATGCCTACGAGGACGCCATGGGTACGACCGATTGGCGACCGAAGGTGACGTTCGAACACCGGACGGCGGCTGGTCGCGAGGTCCTGGTGTCCACGATCGGAGTTCTCTACGTGTATGCCGTCGACGGTGTGCTGTACGAGATCTCGGCGCCGTCCTCGGCCCTTGCCGAACAGGCCTTGGCGACGTTGCCGTAGGGCGGCCCCCGGCCCGGCCTCGCGATCCCGCCGAGCGCGTCGACGTCTGTGCCGGTCCGTCGACGGGCGCGGGATTCGTGGGGCGCTGGTCTGGCCAGCCCATCAAGAACGACGTCTCCTCGGAGGATGGGACGCGCACCGGGCGTCCGGGGGCCGCTACCCTGAAAGGGCAGATCGCCCTTCGGGTCCCGACCGACCGTGCGGGGGGTTATCTTGGGTTCCCTGCCACGTGCCGCACGAACATCGAAGGGCGCCCCGCCTTGCGTGGACGACCGCTGACGCCAGTTACGGGACTGCGGCGATTTCTCTCCACAGCCCTCGTTGCGGGGTTGCTGGCAGGGGGCTGTGGCGCGGTCTCCGCGCCGACCTCCGCGCCATCGGCCAGCCCCACACCACCGACGTGCGCCAACTTGGGCTTCGGCGGGGCGTTCATCTACACCGTCGCGCAGCAATCCATGGAGCGCACGCTGCGGCCGGGCGACAACGTCCTCGTCGTGCCGGGGGTAACCCCGAAGCGCCCTGACATCGTCGTCTTCAACCCGCCGGGGGAGTGGGTGCAAGGAGGCCCTGCCTTCATCAAGCGTGTGATCGGCCTGCCCGGCGAGACGGTCGAGGTCAAGGACGGTGTCGTCTATGTGGACGGCACGAAACTCGTGGAGCCGTACGTCTACGACCAGCAGCCGACGACCACGATGGGAGCGACCGCACGCTGGGTGATCCCCAACGGCGAGTTGTTCGTCTTGGGCGATCACCGTGAAGCCTCAGCCGACTCGCGGGCGTTCGGACCGATCCCGCTCGCTGACGTGCTTGGCGTCGTCACAGAGCGTTGTCCGTGATTGGGCGGGTCCGATGAGACGGCCGTACGGCTGGCTCGACGGCGACATCCCGATGCCGGAAGGCGGCATGGACGTCACCCATCGGCTCTCCCCGCTGAACCGACGGCTACGGATGGAGTTCCTCGAGGGCGCCGAGGAGGACACGCGGCGACGTCTAGGTCGTGGGCTGACGGCCGAGGATGTGGAGCGGATCCTCTGGCCGTAGTTGAAGATGGGGCGCTTCGCCCTCAGAGGCCGACTTCCAGTTGGCGCTCGGGTAGGAGATACAACTCGCGCCGTCATCGTGACGATCGTGCTCGCGAGCGTGATCCTCGTGGGCCGCTTCGGCCTGGCCCGGGTGCCGGGTGCGGGTTAGCGTGCGCGGCGGCGATCACCTTGCCGCTTCGCCCGACATCGGAAGGGCGTCGGGCACCTGGGGTGCGCCGAGCCGCTGCGGACAGGGCGACGGTCCGCGTCAGGGCCGCCGCGTGCCGTGGCCGGGCGGGGGCTTCTGGACACGGCGGTCGTCCTGCCAGCGCTCCTTGCGTCGCTCAGCCGACCTCGGGTGATCGCGGGTCGCCTCTTTGGGCGGTGGCGTCGTGTTGACGAGGCCGATCGCGAGGAGGATCGCTGCGAGCAGGAAGAGGGCGGCAACGACGAGGAGGATGGCGATGCCCGGGTCGAACGGCCGGCCGCGCTGGCCGTCAACCGAGAGCCAAAGTATGACGAGGCCGTAGCACGCGCCAATCGCGGCGCCGACTCCGAGGAGGACGGGCCGTGGCCGGGCGAGGATCCAACCGCCGGCGCCGACCGGCACGCTCCCGACCGCGATCAACAGGATCGCCAACGCATAGCTGAGGTCGGCGAAGGAAACCCCACCCGGGCTCGAGCTCGGCGGCCTGGCGGCTTCGAAGGCCCACGCGTACACCCCGAGCGCGATCGCCGCCAGCCCCAGGAGCACCAGGATCGTGGCGCCCCCCAGCGCCGCGCTGCTGACCTTCCCTGGATGGCTGCCCGCCCGGTTGCCGCTCATCGGTGCCTCCGCCTTCGGGTCGGGACAAGGCTGGTCCGCCGGTTACCGTCGCGGAAGAGCCATCTGTCATGGGCGCTGACGTCG
>Ga0315287_10006874_pt1 | contig 11364 bp, 8 predicted proteins | sample YL17G11_0_MG_FD_205037 | JGI IMG/M metagenome (GOLD analysis project Ga0315287, IMG submission 205037) | Sediment microbial communities from Yellowstone Lake, YNP, Wyoming, USA - YL17G11_0 | ecosystem: Environmental > Aquatic > Freshwater > Lake > Sediment | place: USA: Wyoming | collected...
TTTTTGAAGCTGGAACAGCAGTGTGAGGACTATATGATGGGATTTATGCAAAGCAGCCGGCAGATAGCGGCGGGGCCGCAGCCGGTGATTGCGTATTTTTTAATGAAAGAGGCCGAGATTCGGGCGGTGCGAATGGTATTGACCGGGAAAAGAAACGGCCTTTCGCCCAAGCTGATGCTCGACAGGCTGGGTACATGGCATGGTTAGATACTCAAACGGACCATTCAGTCGGTTTGAGATATCAAAAATCAAAAATTAAATATCAAAAATAAGGATTCAGCCTGCGGCTGAGGTGTTTTTGAAAAACAATTTAATGCCTGATTCTTAAATGGCTCAGGGCGAATTCCAATTCCAATATAATTATTGGTAAGTTGGAGTTAACTGATAAGAGCGGAAATTATGGAAGGCAAAGCAGCGGTAATCGGGAACACGGATTTTGTAATGCCCTTTGCGGCGCTGGGGCTTGATACCTTCCCCGTCGAGGGAGACCGTGAAAAAACAGCGGAAACCGCCCGGGCGATATTGAAAAAACGCTATGTGCTTGTAGTTGTGGCTGAAAACATAGCAGCACAGGTTCAGCCTGTTTTTGAAGAAACGATAAAAAAGACCGTGCCCTGCGTGGTTATAGTTCCCTTTACCGCTGAGCCGAGCGGGGTGGCGACAGAATCGCTCGGACGGCTGTTAAAAATGGCCACCGGCATAAATATACTGGCCCGATGAGTATTTACGATTTGAGATTTGAGATTTCTTTCAATCGACAATCGTCAATCCGCCACAGGCGGATAAATCGTCAATGAGACACAATTAACCGTCAGCACTATGAGTTGAGGTATTAAAAGATGGCTGAGTTAGCAAAAGGAACAATTGTCAAGGTGGCAGGCCCTGTTGTGGTCGCTGAAGGTATGGTCGGCGCGCGGATGTATGACGTCGTTCGGGTCGGTCAGGAAAATCTTATCGGCGAGATAGTGGAACTTCACGGCGACCAGGCGAGCGTCCAGGTTTATGAAGACACGGTCGGTATCGGGCCTGGCGAGCAGGTAGTAAATACCGGCGCGCCGCTGAGCGTCGAGCTTGGGCCTGGGCTGATATCGAGTATTTATGACGGGATACAGCGGCCTTTGAATACGCTGGTTGAAGTTCAGGGAAATTACATCCTGCGCGGAAGCGACTTGCCGGGCCTTAAGCACGATGTGAAGTGGCATTTTACTCCGACTGTAGAGAACGGCAGCCAGGTAAACCCCGGCGATATTGTCGGAGGAGTACAGGAATCAACGCTGGTCGCCCACAAAATTATGGTGCCTGCGGGTATGTCCGGCAGGGTTGACGGCTTAAGAGAGGGAGACTTTACCATAGATGAGACAATAGGGGCTGTCGAAGGCGAAGGCGGGCAAAAAGCGGAACTGCGGCTGATGCAAAAGTGGCCTGTCCGCAAGCCCCGGCGGGTAAAGGAACGGCTCAATCCGAATAAGATTCTGCTTACCGGCCAGCGGGTTATAGACGCATTTTTCCCGATAGCCCGCGGCGGCACCGCTTGTGTGCCCGGACCGTTCGGCACCGGAAAGACGGTCGTACAGCACCAGCTTGCAAAATGGGTTGACGCCGATGTGGTGGTCTATGTGGGCTGTGGGGAGCGCGGCAACGAGATGACCGATGTGCTGAAGGAATTTCCCGAACTGACAGACCCGCACAGCGGCCAGCCGCTGATGAAACGCGTGGTGCTTCTGGCAAACACATCCGATATGCCGGTGGCTGCGCGCGAGGCGTCGGTCTATACGGGCATAACGATAGCGGAATACTACCGCGATATGGGCTATTCGGTTGCGCTGATGGCAGACAGCACAAGCCGATGGGCAGAGGCGATGCGCGAAATATCGACGCGTCTTGAGGAAATGCCCGCAGAGGAAGGGTATCCGGCGTATCTTGGCGCACGTATAGCCTCGTTCTATGAGCGCGCGGGACGGGTGGTCTGTCTTGGCGGCCCCGAACGCGAGGGCGCGCTTTCAATAATCGGGGCGGTAAGCCCTCCGGGCGGCGATTTGTCGGATTCGGTCGTACAGGCGACGCTGCACGTGGTAAAGGTCTTCTGGTCGCTTATGGCAAGGCTTGCCCAGCAGAGACATTTTCCGGCGATTGACTGGCTGACGAGCTACTCGTTCTACAAGCAGTACATGGCTGAGTGCTTCGAGGACAAGGCTATGGGCGAGGAGTTCGCACAAATGGTCCAGCAGGCGATGAGCCTGCTCGAACAGGAGTCCGAACTTATCGAGATTGTGCGTTTAGTCGGCGCCGAGTCGATAAGCGCGGGCGACAGAATGGCCCTTGAAACGTCTAAGAGCATTCGCGAGGACTTTCTGCATCAGAACGCCTTCCACGCCGTCGATACCTACAGCCCCATTGAAAAACAATACGATATGATGTCGCTTATTCTGCATTTTCACCGGCGCGGCCTTGAGGCGATAGAGAACGGCGTTGAACCGGCCGAGCTTTTCAAACTGTCCGTTCACGAGGATATAGCGCGTGCAAAATACATCGATTATGCCGAGAAGGAAAAGATAACGTCGATTCGCGATAAGATAGATCGGCAGGTTCGCGCTCTTTACGCGGGTACCGAAGAAGAACAGCCCGAAACCGTCGAGACAGCGGCGGGCAGGGATAATCAGCAATAAATACTGCGGGAGTTTGTGATGCTTACAGAATATCAAACGGTATCGGAAATCTACGGGCCGCTGATGCTGGTCGAAGGTGTCGAGCAGGCTAAGTACGGGCATATGGTGGATATTGAGCTTGCCGACGGTTCGGTTCGGCACGGCCAGATACTCCAGGTTGATGGCGACAAGGTGCTTGTCCAGGTCTTCGAGGGGACTGAAGGCATAAATGTCTCCGAGAGCACCGTGCGGTTTCTCGGCAAGCCAATGGAGCTGGCGGTTTCCCACGATTTGCTCGGCAGGGTCTTTACCGGCGCCGGCAGGCCGAAGGACGGCGGGCCCGCGATTGTGCCGAAAAAGAAACTCAATATCAACGGCAGCCCGATAAATCCTTATGCGAGAGATTACCCCAACGAGTTCATTCAGACCGGCATAAGCACGATTGACGGTCTTAACCCGCTTGTGCGGGGCCAGAAGCTGCCGATATTTTCCGGCTCCGGCCTGCCGCACGACCAGATTACCGCCCAGTTGTGCCGTCAGGCCACTGTCCGCGGCAAGGGAGAACAGTTCGCGGTGGTTTTCGCGGCGATGGGAATAACGTTCGAGGCTGCGCAGTTTTTCATCAACGACCTGACGCAGACAGGCGCTATTGAACGGGCGGCGCTGTTTATCAATCTTGCCAACGACCCGGCAATTGAGCGGATAGCGACGCCTCGTGTGGCTCTGACCGCCGCTGAGTACCTCGCATTCGACGAGGATATGCATGTGCTGGTGGTGCTCAACGATATGACCAATTACTGCGAGGCCCTTCGCGAGATAAGCGCTGCACGGAAGGAAGTGCCGGGGCGGCGGGGATATCCGGGGTATCTTTACACGGACCTGGCCACCATTTACGAACGGGCAGGCAGAATCAAGGGCAAAAAGGGTTCGATTACAATGGTTCCGGTGCTGACAATGCCGGAGGACGACAAGACGCATCCTGTGCCGGACTTGACCGGCTATATCACGGAAGGGCAGATAATTTTAAGCCGGCCGCTGCACCGCAAGGCGATTGCTCCGCCTGTGGACGTGCTGCCGAGCCTGTCGCGGCTCAAGGACAAGGGTATCGGAGCCGGCAAGACACGGGAAGACCACGCCGATTTGTACAACCAGCTTTACGCGGCTTATGCCAGGGGCAAGGAATCGCAGGAGCTTGCAACGATACTCGGAGAGGCGGCGCTTTCGCAGGAAGACCAGAAGTTTATGCGATTTGCAAACGAGTTTGAGAACAAGTACATCAGCCAGGGCTATTATGATAACCGCACGGTCGAACAGACCCTTGACCTTGGGTGGGAACTTTTGAGTATGTTCGAGAATGTCGAACTGAAGCGAATCGACGTAAAGCTGCTTGCGAAATATATGCCCAAATTCCGCAAATCGACCAAAGATGAGCCGAAGGCCCCTGCCGAGGCGGAGAAACAATAACCGATGGCCACCCAGCAGAACATAAGCGCTACACGGATGGAGTTGCTGCGGCTGCGAAAGCGCGTCGCTCTGGCCAAGCGCGGGCACAAGCTGCTCAGCAACAAACGCGATGAGATAAGCAGACAGATTGTGCAGATAGCGCGCACGCTAAGAGAGCTTCGAGCTTCGGTCGAGCGGGAGCTTCTTGAAACGACAAGACGCTTTCTGATGGCCAAGGCCACAATGGAACCGGAGAATATGAGGGCCGCCCTTGAAGTACCTACGAAAAAATTCTCCCTTGCGATTTCCTTCGCAAGCATAATGAGCGTTAAGGTCCCGCAACTGACAAAAGAAATCGAGGGGAATATTGTCTGCTACGGATTTGCAACCACAAGCGGCGAGTTGGATATCGCCCTTGGCGCACTGGAACGCGCATTCGACAACCTGATAGAACTGGCTCAAAAAGAAAAACAGGCCCAACTTCTGGCAGCGGAGCTTCAGCAGACCCGGCGGCGCGTAAACGTTCTCGAACACGTTTTGATTCCGGAACTTGGCCAGACAATACGCCGTATTTACGACAAGCTGGGCGAGGCGGAGCGAGATAATATCAGCAGGCTGATGAAAATCGCTGATATGATTCGCGCCTGAAAAATCCGTCGATTCCCATTACTTCCAACATCAAGCCCGCAGGGAGCGTTATCATCAGCCTGCGACATCAACCCCGTTTTGCCGAAGATACTCTTTAAGCTGCGGAATGGTGATGATGTTAAAGTGAAAGACGGATGCGGCCAGCAGGATAGTCGCCCCGGCCTGGACGGCCTGGAGGAAATGTTCGAGCTTTCCCGCTCCGCCCGATGCGACGATTTCGGCGGAGACAGCCTGTTTCATCGCCTTTATTACAGGCAAATCGTATCCGGTTTTTGCTCCGTCGCCGGCCTTGCTTGTCGGCAGTATCACTGGCACGCCGAAGCCATCGACTTTTTTTGCCCATTCGACGGCGTCAAAACCGGTTGCAGTGCGTCCGCCGTCGATATAGACTTCGTATCCGCTGGGCATCAAAGGATTGCGGTCAACGTCGATGGCAACGGTTACCTTTTCAGGGCCGAATGTTTTTACCATTTGTTCAATGATATCAGGGTTGCGGAAGGCTGCGCTGCTGGTTGAGATTTTGTCCGCCCCTGCCTTTAAGACCGCTTCTGCGATTTTAAGGTTGCTTATTCCGCCGCCCACGGTAAACGGCACGGTCGCTGCCTCGGCTGTTTTCCTTACTACATCAAGCATTGTGCTTCGCCCTTCAACCGTGGCAGTGATGTCAAGAAGAGCCAGTTCATCGGCGCCAGCCTGGCAATAGGCCCGGGCGCATTCAACGGGGTCGCCTGCGTCGCGGATGTTTACGAAATGAACGCCTTTTACCACCCTGCCGTTCTGCATATCAAGGCAGGGCATTATGCGTACCTGTTGTGCCATTTTGTTCTCCTGTATTATTGATGTATGTACCGGAACGGGGAGTTTATTAAAGTGTCGGCAAAAAGACAAGCATTGTTTTGCAGCACATTTGCTTTTAGGGTGCACGTCAAGTTTGTAGGTAATCCGCAAAGAAACAAACTGGATTCCCGCCTTCGCGGGAATGACAAGGGCGTCAGAGGCGTTTTTTTTGGGTAAAAAATGCCGGGTTAAAAAAATCTACCTACAATTATGACGTGCACTCTTGCTTTTAGCACTTACCTTTTTCTCTTGACAGAGCCGCGGAAACGGGTATATATGCCTGCAATTACAGCACTTAAGCGGGCGTAGTTCAGTGGTAGAACACCAGCTTCCCAAGCTGGCTGCGCCAGTTCGATTCTGGTCGCCCGCAGTTATCGATTTTCTATTTACAATTTTCTATTTTCAATTTCTGCCCACCGCCTTCGCGGGGGCAGGCTCCGAGGGCATCCCCGATTACAACTTTCGAGGACAAGCAGAAAACACAGAGGTTAGATTCATTTTCTATTTACAATTTTCTATTTTCAATTTTTCCAGCCGTCAGGCTGTCCTTATTCTGAGTTCTGTCCGCCTAAGGCGGATAAATGTTCTGTGCGCGGCCTTTACTCGTGTCTGAGAGATTCTATGGGGTCCATATTGGCGGCCTTGACGGCAGGGTACAGACCAAATGTCAACCCGACCGCTGCGGAAATGCTGAATGACAACAGCATCGCCTCGGAGGTAATCACGGTGGGCATCTTGCCGAAATAGGTAACCGCAATCGGAATGATTGCCCCCAGCGCCATCCCTAACAGTCCGCCGGTGAGGGTCAACAGCAATGTTTCGGACAAAAACTGAAACACGATGTCCTGTTTTTTCGCCCCCAAAGCCCGGCGAATGCCGATTTCGCGGGTGCGTTCGCTGACGGTAGCCAGCATAATGTTCATAATTCCGATGCCGCCGACCAACAGCGAAATCGCCGCGATGGAACCAAGCACGATGCTGAAGATGCGTTTGCTGCGAATGGCCTCTCGCAGCAGTTCCAACGGGACGACGACCTGGTAATCCTGCTGTTTATGAAACCGGCTCAGTATTCCTTCCAAAACGTCCCGTGTGGGTAAAACACGTTCGATGTTCGGTACCCTGACGGTGATTTCGCTTAATTCCACTTTTTCGCCCAGCATTCCCGATGAGCCGCCGAATTGAATGGCGGTTTCCCCGAATCGGCTTTTCATCGTGGTGATGGGGATATATATTCTCCCGCCTGCGCCGGCGGTATCGGGCGGAGAACCAACTCTGGTTTCCAGCATGTCTTCGGTTGACTGAACCCGGGTTTCACTGACTACTCCGACAACACGGTAGTAATTGCCGGCGATTTTAATATCCATATCAACCGGGTCATCAATGACAAATAAGTTATCGGCGACATTACGGTCGATGACGCAAACCGTCTCGCTGTAACGCTGGTCGGATGCGCTGAGGAATCGTCCCCGATTCAGTTCGATAGGAGCCAGTTCCGGATACCAGGCGACGGTTCCGACCAATTCGACAGCCAGAACGCGATTGCGATAATAGGCCTTTTGGGAGATGATTTTGGATTGGGCAACCACTTGAGCATCAGGGATTGTAATGCGAAAACGCTCTGCATCGTCATACGTCAGCCCGTATATAGCGATTGATTGCTGGGTTGTGTCGGTAGCGGTTTGCTGGGGGGGCTTGACGGTCTTGAGTATGATATTGGTACTGCCGAGTCTGGCGATTCGGGCCTGGGCCTCGCGGCTTGCGCCTTCGCCGATAGCGAGCATGGCAATAACGCTCGATACGCCGAAGATAATACCCAGCATAGTGAGTATCGACCGCATCCGGTGCAGCCATAAGCTGCGGAGACTGACCTGAACGATGCTGGTAAATTGCATCAGCGAAATCATCCCGAGCCTCCATTGACGGTCTGTCGTTCAATTCTGCCGTCGAGCATGTGAATACTTCGCTGTGTGCGAGAGGCGATGTTGAGGTCATGGGTGACGACAAGGATGGTTTTACCGCCGGAATGAAGCTCGTCAAGCATCTCGAGAATTTCGTGTCCACTTTTGCTGTCAAGGTTTCCGGTCGGTTCGTCTGCCAGCAAAATCAGGGGGTCGTTGGCCAGCGCCCGGGCGATGGCGACGCGCTGCTGCTGTCCGCCGGACAATTCCGAAGGGCGGTGTTTGAGGCGGTCGCCCAGCCCTACCCGATTGGCCAGTTCCTCAGCCCGCTGCCGCCGCTGGATTTTGTGGACCTGCTGATAATACAACGACACTTCGATATTCTCGATGATATTTAATTGCGGAATAAGATTAAACGACTGAAAAATGAAGCCGATTTGCTTTCCCCGGATGCCGGAAAGCGTATCGTCGTCCATTTCGGAGATATCCAGCCCGTCCAGCAGATATTTGCCGCCGGTGGGGCGATCCAGACATCCGAGTAAATTCAACAGCGTGGATTTTCCTGAGCCGCTGGGGCCCATTATTGAAACGTATTGCCCGCGGTAAAAATCAAGGTTGATTTCCCGCAGTACCGGCAGTTCCGAATGGCCGAGGAAATACGATTTGCAGAGATTTTTCAGTTGGACAACCGCCTGGCAGGAACCGGTTTTCTCGGATGTATTCGTATAAGCCATTTCATAACCTCTTATACAATTGGATACTTTTCGGGAAAACTGTTTTTGCCGTAAAAAACGAATCCGCCAGAGACGGACCGGATTCCCGCCTTCGCGGGAATGACAATTATGAAATGGCTTGTAGTCATTGCTGCGGTTCCCCTGAGGGTTTTCCGGAGCTGGAGTCCGCATTGGAGTCAGGTTGTCGGTTTGGAGACGGACCTCCGGGCGAATCCGGCGTGGCGTTGTTGCCTGAACGAGGTCTTCTCGGGCGGACCTGTCTGTCCGAAGGCCGGCGATTCATTGGGTCCTGCCTGTCGGGCTGTAAATCCTGTCCGGGCTGCTCTTGCGCAGGTGGTTGACTTTCAGCTTGATTGTCGTCAGCAGGTTTGTCGGAAGAGGCAGCGGCTTGTTGCGGCTGATCGTATATCCGCGGCGGACTGAGTAGAACTTTTTCGCTTTCTTTGAGTCCTTCGAGAATCTGCACAAATTTATCGTTGTACGAACCGACTTTGACTTCTCGCTCCTCGCTTTTAGAGGACGTATGAACATAACAGATTTTTTTACCGGCCCGGTTGGAAACACATTGTATCGGCACTGTAAGGACGTTTTTCAATTGTGCAACCACAATTTCTACCTTGGCCGACATCCCCGGCCGCAGCATTTGGCCGCCATCCAGGCTTACATCCGTCGCATACAGCTTCAAATCCGGATTGGACATGAAAGACGCCGGGTCAGGCAGGGGAGCGATGTTCAGCACTTTACCCGAAAAAACCGTATCCAGCATCGCATCGACGGTAATTTTTGCCTTCTGTCCGATGGCGATTTTATCAACATTGGTCTCATGCACTTTAGTATCAACAAGCACATCCGATGCGCTGGGGATAGACATAATTTCTTCCCGCTCGTACAGTTCCCTGCCCACCTCAATGCTCGTTCGCGAACGGCTGCTGTAGCGGCTCCCCTGGGTGGCATAGACCACCATTCCCGGGCAGGGAGCTTTAACCGTACTGGCGGCAATTTGTCGCTGGAGTTTTTCAAGACGCTCTTTTTCGAGAGCAAATGTCGCTTCCGCATTGCTTAGCTTTGCCTCGGCCTGGGCCTGGAGTGAGCGGGCCTTGGCTAAAATGCGTTCAAGTTGTCGCTGAGCTTCGATATAATCGCTGAAGAGCTTATGGGCCTCTTTAGGGAATTCATACCGGATGAACAAATCAATGGCTGTCTGTGCCTGTTCCTGGGCAACCTGGGTTCGCTCGGCCCTGAGTTTGTCGGATTCCAGTTCTGTTTTGGCGACATAATTTTTGGCAGCCAGTTTTTCCGTCCAGGCAAGTGTGTTTTGCGCGAGATAGTATTCGGATTGAGCCATATTGATATCCGACGTCAATTGCCGGTATGTTTGCAGCGATTCGCCGCCGAGTTGATTGGGATCCTTAGTCAGATTCTTAAAATCTTCGTTTGTGACGGGTCTGCTGTTGGCGTCGGCAATCAGCTTGTCGGCGGCGGTCTGGCCGAGATATTTCTGTACATCCATCATCCCGAACTGTACCGTCAGTTTTCCCTGCTGGATGTCAGACTCATTCTGATTTTTCTGGATATCAAGATTCTCCCTGGCGTCGGTGAAATCCGCCATCGCGGTGTTGTATGCGATTTGCTGGCGGTTCAGATCCTCTCTCATTCCAGAGGAGTCAAGTTCGAGAATGACCGTACCGTTTTTCACATCTTCTTCCGTCAAAACCGTTCCTTCCGGGATGATACTGACTATCGTTGTTCGGCCTTCCACCTCTGAGCGGATAGTGACTGATTTTTTTGCTTTGATGGAACCGCTCTCAAGGACGCTGACAGTCATATCCTGTCGCGTAACGGGATAGGTGCTTTCGCCTCCTCCGCCAAGAGCCGCACGGCCGGCTTTAGCGTGGTAATACCACCATCCGAGAAGTACCGCAACAAAAACCGCGGCTCCGATTATAGTCCTTTTTCTGTTGAATTTTCTGGTATTTGCCATAATCCATCCGGTTTAACTGTGAGTACCTCAATATCGCGATAAAAACTTAATTTGGCTATATTGTAATCGACCAGCGTGGAAGTCGTCGAGTTCTGCGCTGAAAGCAGGGAGTCCTGAGAATCCAGCAGGTCGCGGGCCTGTGCCCGTCCGGCCAGGAACAGCAGCGAGGTGCTGTTGACCCGTTCCTGGGCAAGCTGGAGGCTTTTTTTCTGAATCTGGTACCGCTGGGCGGCTTCCAGCAGACTGCGATAATTGTTCCGTACGTCGAGCTTGACGTTATCGACGGCGTCTTCGTAATCCCGTTTTTTCTGTATCAGGGTAATCAGCGATTCGCGGTAGCTGTTGCGCTGGGCTTTACGGTCAAATGGGAGGTCCAGTTGCGCCCCAATGCCGTAGCTTCCATCCTGAAAACGCAGTCGCTGGAATTCCGTATCGGCGGTGGAGTTGACCGTTGCGCCGCCGAGGAGGTTAAGCTCGGCCTGGAGGGCGTTTTCGGAGACCTTGATTTTTCGCCGGGCGTCGTCGGCCTGGTCTCTGACTGTGGCCAGGTCCAGCCGATATGACAACGCGGTTTCTATCGCGTCATCGATGTCAAACGCAGGCTCGACAACTTCCATCGCAGAAAGAGACGTCAGGGCATTGGGGTCCAGTTGCAGGGGGGCGTTGGTCGTAATAGCAAGGCGAATTTTGAAATTGTCGAGCGACTGCTGATAGGCGCGTTCGGAGCCGGCCAGATTATCGCGCGCCTGCAGCATCCGCTGTTCTGTCTGATCGGCTTCGAGCATGGCTAATCTGCCGGCTTGAGCGTTGTCTTTGGCCTGGTCATACGCCAGCATCAGACTCTTATAGTTGCTCTCTGCATTCCTGACGCTGTCTTGTGCCTGCAATACACGAAAATAATCGCTGACAATGGAAACCACAAAGGTCTTGCGATACCGGCTGAAGGTGCGAATTTGATACAACACATTGCGTTCGGCCTGGGTGAGATTTTCTATCTTCGCATAATTTTTATTGTACAAGAGGGGTTTGCTGACGCTGGCGGTTAATACGCTTCCAAGACTTTCCCGCGGGTCGCCGGTCAGATAGCGAAGCCAGTCGAGGGCGATACCGGTCGAAATTTCCGTTCCATCGGCCAGAAGCTGACTGAAGCCAACCGTCTTTCCGCCGGCGCCGCCTCC
>Ga0315287_10006878_pt1 | contig 11360 bp, 13 predicted proteins | sample YL17G11_0_MG_FD_205037 | JGI IMG/M metagenome (GOLD analysis project Ga0315287, IMG submission 205037) | Sediment microbial communities from Yellowstone Lake, YNP, Wyoming, USA - YL17G11_0 | ecosystem: Environmental > Aquatic > Freshwater > Lake > Sediment | place: USA: Wyoming | collected...
TCCGCTCCTTCAGCGCGACGCGCCTCGAGGTCACGCGCGGCACGGCCACGATGGCCTTCGAGCAGGCCAAGGGCAAGGACGGCACGACGAAGTGGCAGCGGATGAACCCGGCGAAGGACGTGGACGCCTCGGGGATGGACGACCTGCTGAACTCGCTGGCCGGGATGATGCTCGAGCACTACGTCGATGCGAAGACGAAGACCGGCCTCGACGCGCCGGTGGCGGTCATTACGGCGAGGTTCGACGACGGCAGGAAGACCGAACGCCTGACCTTCGGCAAGGTCGGCGCCGACATGTTCGCCGCGCGGGACGGCGAGCCCGGCGCCTTCAAGATTGACGCCGCGCGATTCGACGGGGCCATGAAAACGCTCGACGCGCTGAAATGACGCGCGCGCTCGCCGCCATCGCTGTCGTGCTCGCGCTCGGGGCCGGCTGCGCGCGGCAGCCGCGCCCGACCACCACACCGAAGGCCCCGGCGCCGGAGCGCGGCGTCAAGGCGCTGCGCGCCGATCTCGCCGGCGCGTTTGGCGCGCCCGCGTTCTCCAACGCCGTCTGGGGCGTCGTCGTCCGTTCGCTCCGGACCGGTGAGACCCTCTACGCGCAGAACCCGCGCACGTTCCTCATGCCGGCGTCGAACATGAAGGTCATCACGATGGCGGCGGCCGCTGACCGGCTCGGCTGGGACTACACCTTCCAGACGCGGGTGGTCGCGACAGGCACCATCGACGGCCTGGGCGGGCTTCACGGCGACCTGGTCATCGTCGGCAGCGGCGATCCCTCGCTCGGCGGCCGGCCCACCGGCGGCCCGGCCATCGTCGAGGCGTGGGCCGATCAGATCCGGGCGGCGGGCATCACGTCGATCGACGGCCGCGTCATCGGCGACGACAACGCGTTCGACGACGAGGGGTTGGGCGCCGGATGGGCGTGGGACTACCTGTCGGCGGGCTACGCGGCGCCGACCGGCGCGCTCGACTTCAACGAGAACGTCGTGCAGATCGTGCTCAGGCCTGGCGCCGCCAGCGGGGAGCCGGTGATCGCGGAGGTCAGGCCCGACACCAGCGGCCTCGAGGTGATCGTCGCGGCGCAAACCGTCGCGTCTGGCGGCGAGCTCGACCTGAACCTCGCTCGGCTGCCGGGCAGCCGGACGCTGCGCATCACGGGCAGCGTGCCGGCCGGACGGCCCGAGATCACGCGCACCGTCTCCGTCGACAACCCCACGGCCTTCGTCGCCGGAACTCTACGCCGCGCCCTGGTCGCGAAGGGCATCGCCGTCTCCGGCGAGGCGGTCGACATCGACACGCTGCCGGCCGCGCCCGATCTGTCCGCCGCGCGGACGCTGGTCACCTACACGTCGCCCACGCTCGCCCAGATCGGCAAGGTCCTGCTGAAGGTCAGCCAGAATCTCTACGCCGATACCCTGCTGAAGCGCCTGGGCGCGCCGCCCACCGGCGCCCCCGCCACCACGAGCGCCGGCATCAAGGCCGTGCAGGAGGTGCTCGCGCGCTGGGGCATTGCGCCCGATCGATACCTGCAGGTCGACGGATCCGGCCTCTCGCGCTACAACTACCTCACCGCCGACGTGCTGGCGTTGGTGCTCACCCGCGTGGTTGGCGACGAGCGCCTGCGTGACGACTTCGCGGACGGCCTGCCGATCGCCGGCGTCGACGGCACGATCGCGGGCCGGATGAAGGACACGAAGGCCCAGGGCAACGCCCGCGCCAAGACGGGGTCGATCGCCAACGCCCGGGCGCTCTCGGGCTACGTGACCTCTGCCGACGGCGAACCGCTCGTCTTCTCGATGATCGTCAACAACTTCAACGTGCCGCAGTCCGAGGCGGACGCGATCATGGATCGGGCCGTGGTGCGCCTCGCCGAGTTCCGCCGGTAGCCGCAGCCGCCATGGCCCTCTCATTCGCGTTGTACGCCTGGACCCTGGTCGCGGCGGCGGGCGTCGTCTCGCTCGTGCGGCCGCTGAAGGCCATCGGCATCCGCAACCGGTGGCTCGCCTGGACCGTGCTCGCGGTCGGCGTCGCCGGCGTGTGGTTCGTCCTCAGCAGGCCCGCGCTGGCGGACTACGCGACGAGCACGGATCGGCACCTCGACGCATTCATGCCGATCTATCAGTTCAGCGAGGTCTACCAGATCCCGGTGCGCGCGCCCCGCGACCGGATCTTCAGCGCGGTCCTGTCGGTGTCGGCCGACGAGATCCCGTTCTACCGGACACTCGCGTGGATCCGCCGCGGCACCGCGCCGGGCCCGGAGAGCGTGCTGAACCCGCCCGACGGCGTGCCGCTCGTCACGGTGGCGACGCGGACGTCGTTCGTCAAGCTCGCCGAGGAGGCCGGCCGCGAACTGGTGATCGGCACGGTGGTCATCGCGCCGCCGGGCGTCCGCCTGGCCGTCGGGTCCGATCCGGCGTCCTTCAGGGCACTCGATCAGGAGGGGTTCGCGAAGGCCGCGATCGCGTTCCTCATCACGCCGCAGGCCGACGGCTGGGCGATGCTGAGAACCGACACGAGGGTCTGGGCCACCGACCCGGTGTCGCGCGATCGGTTCGCGCGCTACTGGCGCGTGATCGCGCCGGGGAGCGCCGTCACGCGGCTGATGTGGCTGCGCGCGATCAAGGTGCGAGCCGAAGCGCCTGTTCCACCAGCCGCGCAATCTCGGCCGTCAGCGCCTCCGGGGTAGCCGACAGCCCGCCGCCCTGGGCGAGGTCGGCCTTCCCGCCGCCCTTTCCGCCAAACGCGCCGATGAGGTCCTTGAGCACGGCCGAGGCGTCCACCGCCGCGCCCTCCGCCCGCGCAATGACGACGAGCGCGGGCGTCGAGGTCGAGACCAGCGCCGCCACCACGCCCGGATGCGCCGCCGCCGCGGCCGCCATCGACTTCAGCCCCGCCTGGTCCCACCCGTCGACGGCCTCGATCACCACCCGCGCGCCGCCGACCGCTGTCGCCCGCGCTACCAGCGCGGCCGCTTCGTGCACGGCGAGGCGATCCTGCTGCGCCTTGATGGTCTTCTTCAGGTCCTTGTTGTCGCCCTGGGCGCGCTCGATGGCCGCCGGCAGATCAGCGGGCGCGACGGAGAGGAATCGCTGGCTCCCGGTGACGGCATCGCGTAGCGTCCGGAACTCCCGCAGCGCGCGGCCGCCGCAGACGAATTCGAGGCGCGTGCCGCCCCGGAACTTCTCCCACGACCGGATCGCCACCACGCCCACGGCGCCCGCGCGGGCCACGTGGGTGCCGCCGCACGCCGACAGGTCGAACCGGTCCACGTCGATCAGCCGCAGCGGCCCGGTGCGCGTCGGCTCCTTCCGCAGCCCCAGCGAGGCGGCCTCCTCGGCGGTCGCGAACCGGATCGTGACGGCCCGGTTGTCCCACACGATCCGGTTGGCCTCGGCCTCCGCCTTCGCCATCGACTCGGCCGAGAGCACTTTGTCGAGATCCAGCGTGGAGCGTTCGGCGCCGAGGTGGAACCCGACGGTGCGCGCACGGTGGAGGCGATCGAAGGCCGCCGACAGGATGTGCTGCCCGGTGTGCTGCTGCCGGTGGTCGAACCGCCGGGCGGCGTCGATGCGCCCGCGGACGCGCCGGCCCGCGTCGATCGCCGACGACACGACGTGCCCGACGCGGTCGTCATCGAGATCGATCACGTCGACGACGGGCACCTCGTCGAGCATGCCGGTATCGAAGGGCTGGCCGCCGGATGTCGGGTAGAACGCGGTGCGATCGAGCACCGCGACCAGGCGGCCGTCCACCGCGTCGCACGAGACGACGGTCGCCTCGAAGTCGAGGCAGTCCGCGTCGGTGTAGTAGAGGCGTTCGGTCACGGGTGATCCCCCTGAGCGTCCGGTCGGGTGGTTGCGCCACCGGCGCGCGTGAGGGCCGGGTCGGGAACCCCGGCCTCCGCGAAGCCCCTGGCGCGAAGCCTGCAGCTGTCGCACTGCCCGCACGGCACGCCGACCGCCGACGGGGCGTAGCAGCTGTGCGTCAGGCCGTAGTCGAGGCCGAGCTCGAGCCCCCGCCGGATGATGGCGGCTTTCGTCAGGCTGATGAGCGGCGTGTGAATCCTGAACCGGGCGCCCTCGACGCCGGCCTTCGTCCCGAGCGCCGCCATCGACGCGAACGCCTCGATGAAGAGCGGGCGGCAGTCGGGATACCCCGAGTAGTCGAGCGCGTTGACGCCGATCACCAGGTCGCGTGCCTCGAGGGTCTCGGCCCACGCCAGCGCGAGCGACAGGAATACGGTGTTGCGCGCCGGCACGTAGGTCGACGGGATCGAGGCGTCGTCCAGATCTCGGTGCTTCGGGACGTCGCCGTCGCCGGTGAGCGACGATCCGCCGAAGGCGGACAGATCGAGCTGCAGCTCGACGTGGCGGGCCACTCCGAGGGCGCCGGCCACGCGACGGGCGGCGCGAAGCTCGACGGCGTGGCGCTGGCCGTACGCGACGGTCAGCGCGTAGAGCTCGAAGCCGTGGGCGCGCGCGATCGCGGCGGCCGTGTAGGAATCGAGTCCCCCGCTGAGCAGCACGACGGCCTTCATGGTGGCGCCTCGACACTCGGACGCGCGGCTCACACGCCGCGCGTCGTCGCGTCCCAGATGTACTTGTGCACCTGCAGCTGCACCCGCACCGGCAGCCGGTCGGCGAGGATCCAGGTGGCGAGGTCGCGCGGCGCCAGCACGCCGTGCACTGGCGAGAAGAGCACGGCGCCGCAGCGCGCGTCGAGCCGGTGCGCCTGCACGACGCCGCGGGCGAACTCGTAGTCGGCCCGGTCCTGGATGACGAACTTGGCCTCGTCGCGCGGGCCGAGGCGATCGAGGTTCGCCCGGTGGTTGCGCCCGGACTCGCCGCTTCGCGGGCACTTCACGTCGACGATCTTCACGACGCCGTCCGGGACGCGGTCGAGGCTGATGTGTCCGCCCGTTTCGAGCAGCACGGTGCGGCCCGCCGAAAGCAGCGCCGCCATCAGCGGGTACACCTCGTCCTGCAGCAGCGGCTCGCCGCCGGTGATCTCAACCAGCGGGCATGGGGTGGCGTCCACCGCCGCCAGTACCTCGTCGACCGTCATCTTCCTCCCCTCGGTGAAGGCGTAGGGCGTATCGCACCAGGCGCAGCGCAGGTCGCACGCCGTGAGGCGGACGAACACGCACGGCATCCCGGCGAAGGTGGATTCGCCCTGAATCGAATGGAAGATCTCGGTGACCGTCAGCATCCCGTGTCTATTTTATATGGAAGCCCCCCCGGCGCTGCCGGCCGGGCGATGCGGAAGTACAATTCCGGATCAGTTATGGGAAATATCCGCATCGGCACGTCAGGCTGGAACTACCCGAACGGCCCCGGCGCCTGGAACGGGATCTTCTACCCGCCCCCCGCGAAAGGCTCGCGGTCGGGGCGGTTCGACCAGCTCGCATTCTATGCCGAGCATTTCGACACGGTGGAGGTGAACTCGAGTTTCTACCGGCCGCCCGATCCCGCGATCACGCGCACGTGGCCGGCGCGCACGCCGGCGGGGTTCGATTTTTCCCTGAAGCTCTACCAGAAGTTCACGCACCCGGGCATGCTCAAGAAGGCCGGTGCGACCGGGCTGGCGGACGATGACGACACGACCGCCGTGCCGGCCGTGACGCGTGCCGACGTCGACGCGTTCAAAACGGCGGTCGACCCGCTGGCCGGCGCGGGGAAACTGGGTGCGCTGCTGGCGCAGTTTCCGCCGAGCTTCCGCGCGAGCGACGACGCCCGGGACTACCTGGCGTGGCTGCTGCAGGCCTTCCAGGGCTTCCCGCTGGCCGTCGAGCTCCGCCACCGGTCGTGGAGCGACCGGATGGGCGAGACGCTGGGGCTGCTCAACGCGCACGGGGCGGCATGGGCGCAGATCGACGAGCCCAAGTTCCGCTTCTCGATTCGCCAGGACCACGTGCCGAACCAGCGCTCGCTGTACTACATGCGCCTCCACGGCCGGAACGCGGAGAAATGGTGGGCGCACGACCACCCGGATGAGCGCTACAACTACCTCTACACGCCCGGTGAAATCGAGACGTTCGCCGACACGGTGAACACCGTCAAGCGGCTGGTGCACACGATCTACGTCTACATGAACAACCACTTCGCCGGGAAGGCGGTGGCCAACGCAGCCACGCTGCGGCACGCGGTCGGGCAGGAGGTGCCGGGCGAGTACCCGGACGAGATGCTCGCGCGCTATCCCTTCCTGGCGTCGTACGTCAGCCGGACGCGGAGCGGATCGTTGTTCGGCGGAGGCGGAGCGGACGACAGGGGCGCCGGGCAGGCCGCGGACGGGAACACCGCAGAGGACGCAGAGCCGCTGGAAGGCTAGTTGGCTCGAGTGTGGTCGGCCGGGGCGGCATCTATGAAGACCGTCCCCTTGTGACCTTCCGCAGGCTCTGCGCGCTCTGCGAAACTGATCGACGCTATTTTACATACATTCGCTTGACAAGATCACCGACTTCGAGTTTTTCGACGACGTCCATTCCCGACGTGACTTGTCCGAATAGCGCGTACTTGCCGTCGAGGTTCTTCTTCGCCGCCAGCGTGATGTAGAACTGGCTGTCGGCCTTCGCCGGATCCCCCGCGTGCGCCATCGCGACGGCGCCCTTCCTATGCGTCAGTTTCTTGCTGATCTCGGCGACGCCAATCGGGTTCCCGCTCCCGCGGCGGCCCCAGATGTCCTTCTGGGCGAAGTCTTTTGAATTCGGATCGCCCACCTGGACGACGAAGCCCTTCTCCACCTTGTGGAAATGCTGACGGTTGTAGAAGTTCGCCTTCACCAGTTTGACGAAATTCTCGACGGTCTTCGGGGCTTCCGACGGGTAGGTCTCAATCGTGATGATGCCCTTGGAGGTCTCGATCACGACCACGGGGCCAGGCGCCGGCGCCTGCGCGATCCCCACTCCCTGCATGCCCACCCACACCGTCAGGGCCAGCACGAACATGGCTAGGCGCGACGCTCTCCGCATGTCTCGTCTCCTCAAGGACCGTCGATGATGCCAGCCCCCGGCGCGCGACGCGCGCTGGGGTGATGGGCGGATGATACACCAATCGGAGGAAATGCGATCGGCGGGGCTGAAGGGCCGGCGTTCATGTTCTGGCCTTGCCGACCTTGGTCACGCCGATGCGCGGGCAGCGGGCGGCGATGTCGCAGTCGCCGCAGCGGGGATGGGTCGGGCGGCAGACGTGCTGGCCCCAGGTGACCAGGTAGAGATTCAGGGCGGGCCACCACCGCGCCGGGAGGTGCTCGTACAGCGCCTGCTCGGTCTGCTCGGGCGACTTCGTGCGAACCCAGCCGAGCCGGTTCGAAATGCGATGGACGTGGGTGTCCACGCAGATGTTGCGCAGGCTCTTGAAGCCCAGAATCAGGACGAGGTTCGCGGTCTTCCGCCCGACGCCCGGCAGCGTGAGCAGTTCTTCCATCGTGCCGGGCACGCGCCCGCCGAACTTTGCGTTCAGCATGCGGCACGTCTCCTTCACGTGCTCCGCCTTCGTCTTGTAGAAGCTGACGGGATAGATGAGCGCCGTGATCTCCCGGACGGTGAGGGCCGCCATCCGCCGCGGCGTCGGCGCGCGGGCGAACAGCCGCCCGGACGCGGCCGCGGTGGTGGCATCCTGCGTGCGCGCCGAGAGCAGCGTCGCGATGAGCACCTGAAACGCGTCCTCGCGCTGCTCCTCCGCGATCTTCTCGACGATCGGCATCTCCAGCCCGGTGATGGCTCTGGCAAGCCTGCGCATCACCCACGCGACATCGCGCGACGGGGGCTTCGTCATGCCGGCACCGGCGTCAGCGGCGGCGCGCCGCCGAGCACCGCGATCACGTTGCGCGCCGCGAGGTCGGCCATCGCGGTGCGCGTTTCGATCGCGGCGCTGCCCAGATGCGGCGCCAGCACGACGTTCTCGAGCCCCAGCAGGTCGGGATGCACCACCGGCTCGCGCTCGTACACGTCCAGGGCGGCGCCGGCCAGCAACCGCTCGCGCAGGGCCCAGGCGAGAGCCTCTTCATCGATCACGGGCCCGCGCGAGGTGTTGACGAGGTAGGCCTGCCGCTTCATCCGCAGGATCGCCCGCCGGTCGAACAGGCGCGTCGTCTCCGGCGTAAGCGGCACGTGCAGCGTGATCACGTCGGATGTGGCCAGCAGTTCGTCGAAGCCGACGCGGGTGAACGTCTCGCCGTTCGGCCCGGTCGCGACCGGGTCAGGCCCGACAGTCGCGTAGACGACCTGCATCCCGAACGCCCCCGCGCGCGCGGCGACGGCCCGGCCGATGCGCCCCATCCCGACGATGCCGAGCGTCTTGCCGCCGAGGGCCGTGCCGAGCATGAAATCGAGCGCCCAGCCCTTCCACTCGCCGCGCCGGAGCAGGCGCTCCCCTTCCGCGATGCGGCGCGTCACGTTGAGGATGAGGCCCCACGTGAGGTCCGCGGTCGCGTCGGTCAGCACGTCCGGGGTATTGGTGACGATCACCCCGCGGGCCCGCGCGGCCGCGCAGTCCACGTTGTCGTAGCCCACCGCGATGTTGGCCACGATGCGCAACCCCGGCGCGGCATCGAGCACGGCGCCGTCGATACGATCCGTCAGCAGGCAGATGAGCGCCTGCTTGCCCGCGAGGCGGGCCGTCAGGTCACCGGCGGGCATCGCGCCCGCGCCGTCGTGGAGATCGACCTCGCACGCGGCCTCGAGGCGGGCGATGACGGACGCCGGGAGGCGGCGCGTGATGAGGACGGCTGGCCTGGCCATGACGCGGTCTCCCCTCTACGCGGGCCGCGCCGTCTCCGCGTAGGCCTGGCGGCAGGTGTCCGAGCAGAAGTAGTGCGTGCCGGACGTGTCGCGCGTCGAACTCGCGCGGGACGGCAGCACATAGGTTCCGCACACGGGGTCGCGCACCATCAGCTCGCCTTTGGCCGGCGGCCCGGCCCCCCGGGTCGCTCGCGGCGGCGACGACGCGGCGCCCTGCGCGATGCCGGCGAGGAACCGCCGGATCGTCCGCCAGACGAAGAAGGCGAACACCGCATAGAGCAGGAATCGCGTAAGCATCGGCGTCCGGCTACTTCGGCATGCCGCCGGGCTTCGGCGTCTGGGTCGCCGCGGGCGTTCCCGGCGGCGGCACGGCCGTCCCGCCCGGATGCGCCGCCTGCAGGTTCGCGATCGCGCGCTGCGCGGCCTGCCCCTCGGGGCTGCCCGGATCCAGCGTGATGACTTCCTGCCACGCCGCGGTGGCGCCGGCGAGGTCCTGCTTGCCGAATGCCTTCACGATGCCGAGGTTGAGCAGGCTCTTGGTGTGCTTTGGATCGATCCGCAGCGATGCTTCGAGCTGCCGGACGGCCCGATCGGCCTGGTCCGTGTAGTAGTAGCAGACGCCGAGGTCGGTGCTGACGTTCACGTCCCGGTTGTTCAGCGTGAAGGCGTCCTCGTACCAGCGGATCGCCTCCTGGTACCGCTCGGCGTCGAAGTACATGTTGCCGAGCTGGATGCGTGACGGCACGTTGGCCGGGTCCTTTTCGGCAATGTTCCGCAGCGCCGTGGCCTGCGCTTCGTCGACGACTGGCTTCGCGGCGGAAGGCGGCGCGGCCGCCGTGCCCATCTGGGCTGCCGGCGCGGCCGCGGCAAGCGGCACGCGGCCGGACGCCTGCTGGGTCCCGAGAATCCAACCGACGATCAGGCCGAAAAAGGCCCCCGTGGTGGCATAGACGACAAATGCAGCTTTCATCGTTCCGATCATAACAATGTGCGCTGGAACCAGTCCACCAGCGCACTGATGAGGTCGGGGTCGCGTGACAGCATCACGGTGCCGTGCCCGGCCCCCGACAGGACGCGCAGTTCGCGGGGCCCGTCTCCCATCGTCACGGCCTGCCGCGCGGTTCGCAGGGCGTACGGATCCTCGCTGCTCGCGACCAGCAGCGCCGGACGTGAGCCGTACTTTCTGAGCGCCTGCTCGATTCGGAGGCCGCGATAGTCGAGGCTCACGGAGAGCAGCGCCATGGTCGGGATCGACGCGTCATTGCCAGCCGCCAGCGCGGCCACATTCGCCCCGAGGGACGCCCCGAGCAGGCCGACCCGGCCGCCGAGAATCTCGGGCCGCGCCGACAGGTACGCGCGCGCGGCTTCAGCATCGAGCACCAGATCCGAAAAATCGCCGGGCTCCGGGGCAGCGGCGACGGAGGCTGCGGCGGCGGGTTTCGGCCCCCCATTGCGGCGGAAGTCGATCGCCAGCGCCGCGATGCCAGACTCGGCCAGGCGCGCGGCCATCTGGTCCCAGTCGTGCTGCGTGCGCGACATCATCGGCAGCAGCAGGACCGCCGGCGCCGGCGTCTTCTCCGGCAGGTGCAGGGTGCCCGTGACCGCCACGCCGTCGCGCGCCGAGAACGTCACCGCCTGGGGCTCGGCAGGCTTCGGGCCTGATGCGTGCAGGGCCAGGCCGTTCCACGCGGCCGCCATTATCGTGGCCGCGGCCGTTGCCGCCCGAATCCCGAATCCCCAATCCCGAATCCCGAGTCTCATCCCCGCAGCAGCGCCACCATCTCGCGCACCGCCCGGTCGAGCCCGACCAGCGAGGCGCGCGCGATGATGCTGTGACCGATGTTCAGCTCGACGATGTGCGGCAGCGCGACGACGGGCCGCACGTTGATGTAGTTCAGGCCGTGGCCGGCCAGGACCTCGAGGCCCAGCGCCGCCGCGCGCTCGGCGGTGTCCCGGATGCGCGCGAGTTCGGCCGGCTTCCGGGCGTCGGACGCGTCGGCGTACGGCCCGGTGTTGACCTCGATCGCGTCGGCGCCGGCCGCCTTCGACGCCTCGACCTGCGCGGGGATCGTGTCGATGAAGATGCTGACGCGGATCCCGGCGGGCCGGAAGGAGGCGACCGCTGCCTGCACCGCCGCCCTGTACTGGATGACGTCGAGGCCGCCCGTCGTGGTGACCTCTTCCGGCTTCTCTGGCACCAGCGTGACCTGCCACGGATGGAGGCGGCCCGCGATCCCGATCATCTCGGGTGTCGCCGCCATTTCGATGTTCAGGCGCGTGCCGATGACCTCGCGCAGCACCTCGACGTCCCGGTCCTGGATGTGGCGCCGATCGCCGCGCAGGTGGACGGTGATGCTCTCGGCGCCGGCGAGCTCGGCGATGAGCGCGGCCGCCGCGGGCTCCGGCTCGCGCGCCTTGCGGGCCTGGCGAATCGTCGCGATGTGGTCGATGTTGACGCCCAGTCTCACGTGACGGCTCCTGTCAGACGCCGATCTCCGCCCGCACGGCGGCGGCAATCTCCTCAGCCCAGGCGGTGATCTGCGCCTGGTGTTCTCCTTCGATCATGACGCGCAGCAGCGGCTCGGTCCCCGAGTACCGGATGAGGAGCCGTCCCCGCCCCG
>Ga0315287_10006880_pt1 | contig 11360 bp, 6 predicted proteins | sample YL17G11_0_MG_FD_205037 | JGI IMG/M metagenome (GOLD analysis project Ga0315287, IMG submission 205037) | Sediment microbial communities from Yellowstone Lake, YNP, Wyoming, USA - YL17G11_0 | ecosystem: Environmental > Aquatic > Freshwater > Lake > Sediment | place: USA: Wyoming | collected...
GATACGGGCGTCCAGGCCGGGAGCGAGTGGGCGGCAGGGCCGTCGGGCGGGCCGCCACCGCCACCGCCGCCGCCGCCACCCGCGTTTGTGGCGCCGGCGGACAACAGCGTGCCGCCGCCGCCGCCGCCCCCCACACCCCCCCGCGCCCCCCGCCCCCCCCCCCCCCCCCCCCCCCCCCCCCCCCCCCCCGCCCCTGACCGGCCCCGGCCCCCCCGTCGCCCTGGATGACGTCGTCCTGCACGCGAGGCTGGGGGCGGGCGCGACGGGCGCGGTCTACCGCGGCGCGTGGCGCGGCGCGCCCGTCGCGGTCAAGATCACGCGCGTGCCCCTCGTCGACGGCGCCGCGCTGGATGCCGCGGTGCGGGAGGTGGTGATCGGGCGGCGGGTGGCGCACCCGCACGTGGTGGCCACGTACGCGTGGTCGGTCGCGGCGGTCGCGCCCGCGGCGGCGCGCGCCGCGTCCGCGGCCGGCCGGCGGCGCCCCGATTTGGCGGCCGCGCGCGCCGCCCTGGCGCGCACGAGCGACGCGGGCGGCGTCGCCGCGGCGCTGTGCCGGGCCGGGGGCGCGGGCGCCCCCCCGCCCTCCCCACCCCCGCGCCCCGCGTCCGCCGCCTCGTTCGCGTCGGACGAAGGATTTGGGTCGCCCCACGCGCCGAGGCCGGTGTCGGGCGCGCCGTTGCTGGCCGCGCTGCGCGCGGGCGCGCTCGGGTGCGCGGGCGCGGCGGAAGGCGCGCCCGCGTCGCCCTCGGCCCATGCTCACCCTCTCACCGACGTCCTCGTCGTCGCCGTCCTGGAGCTGTGCGAGTTGGGCACCCTGCAAACCGCCGCCCTCGACAAGTCGGCCTTCCACCCCGGCGGCCGGCACGGCCCGCGCGCGGCCTACCGCGCCCTGCTCCGCACCGCGGGCGAGGTGGCCCGCGGCCTGGACGCTCTGCACGCGCACGGGGTGGTGCACGGGGACGTGAGCCCGTCCAACGTGCTGCTGTCGAGGCAGCGCGCCGACCGGCGAGGGTACGTCGCGAAACTGGCCGACTTCGGCGCCGCCCGCGCCCTGCCCGCTGGCGGCGGCCCCGCCGCGGTCGGCACCGCCATCGGCGCGCCCGCGTTTGCCGCGCCGGAGAAAGTGGGGGCCGGCGTCGCGGGCCCTCCCTCTGACGTGTACGCCCTGGGCGTCCTCCTGCACCAGATGGCGACCGGGCGCCCCCCGTACGCCGGCCTGCACGATGCGCAAGTCGCGGTGGGCGTGGCGGCGGGGAGTCTGCGGCCGGCGTGGCCCGTCGGGGTGCCCGAGCCGCTGGTGGCGCTCGCCGCTTCGTGCTGGGCGCACGACCCCGCGGCGCGCCCGACCGCGGCCGCCGTCGCGGCCGCGCTGGCCGACGTGGAGGCGGACTTTCGGAGGGGGCGGGGGTGAAGGAGGCGGGGCGCGGGGCGACGCAGCGCGTTGCGCGCTGCCGGCCCCGCCCCCATCTGCACGGTCCGTGGCTCCGGGCCGGAATGCGGGTGTGTGCTTGTCAGTGCAAGGACGCAGCGTCACAATGATGCGGTCGCGGCGGGAGGGCGCGCGGGCGGCGCGCCGCTCCACCCCTCCGTCCCTCTCCCATCACCCGCCGACATAGCGGGCCGGCGGGTACCCCTCCCGCGCGTGCACCGCGTCCGCGTCGGGCGGGCCGGCGGAGCCGGGGTCGTAGTCGCACACGCTCCGCCCCGCCGGCGCGAGCCGCGTCCACGCCCCCGCGCCGAGCAGGCGCCGCGCGGCCTCGACGCGCAGGCAGGCGCCGTACAGGCGGTGGGCGAGACACTCGCCGAGAAAGGAGGCGGCGCCCCCGACCCCGCGCCGGCGGCGGGGCGGCTGCGCGGCGTCGAGAAAGCGGCGCGTCGCGGCCGCCCACGTCAGGGACGCGCGCTCGGCCCTCGAGAGACGAGGGGGCGGCTCGGCCAGGGCCCTGGTGAGTTGCGCCGCAAACTCGGCGTCGGTCCCGTACCGCAAACAGGCGGCAAACGGCGCAAAAAACGCGTTGCACGCGTGGACCGGGCAGACCAGCCAGCGCCCCAGGGCCAGCGCTTCCGCGGACGTCGTCGCCACCACGTCGGACGTGGACGGGTTGACGAACACGCGGTACCGGCGCAGGGCGGGGTCGAGGTGGTCGCGGCCCGGGGCGAGGGTGATCGGCGCGCGCGCCGCCGCGGCCGCCGCGGCAAACGCGGCCGAATCGTCGCCCGTGCCGTACGCGTCCACGGGGGGGGGGGACGCGAACGCGGCGCCAGGGGTGAGCAGGCGGAGGAGGTCGGCGTACCCCTTGGCCCAGAGACATTTGCCGATGTAGTACGCGCCCTCACCCGCCGCCGCCCCGCGCCCCGCGGTCAGGAACCCGCGCGCGACGCCGTGCACGAACACGGTGCGCGCGCGGGGCAGGGGCGGGACGGCGTCCGACAGGCGGATGACGGCGTGCGTGTGCACCGCGACGAGCGCGCGGTTGAGCGCGTTTGCCGCCGCCGCCGCCGGGCGCCCCTTCAACGCGCGCACATAGTCCCCATAGTTTGTGTGGGCGACGCCGACCGAGACGCGCCAGGCGTCGGTCCAGCGGTGGCCCGAGTGGAACCAGGTGAGGTGTTCGGGTTCCTCCAAGACCGCGACGTCGCGCGCCGCGCGCGGGACGAGCGCGGTCAGGTCGCCGCACGGCGAAATTGACTTGAGCGTGGGGCAGTAGCGCGCCGCGTACCAGTGGATGGCGACCGCGGGCTCAAACCCGGTGCGGCCGCGCAGCCAGGCGCGCACAAACGCTTCCTGGTCGGCGGGCGCGGCAAACACGACGCCCGCGGGGAACACGGCCGGCTGCGCCGCGGGCGCCAGCCAGGGCAGCGCCAGCCCCACGGTCGACCGCGGCAGGGCGCGGGCGAGGTAGGCCGCGCGCAGGGCGGGGTTGACCGCGGTGCCGGTGAGCCAGGGCAGGGCCGCCGTCGTGACCACCACAAACGCCCTCCCCGGAGCCCGCAAGCTGGCCCCGTCCCCTCCCGCGTGGTCGTGCTCGTCCGCCAGGCCGCCGCCGTCGGTGCCGGGTGAAGGCGCGGGGAGGACGGGCTCCGCGGGCGCGCTCGGCCGCGGCGGCGTCGCAACCGGCGCCGACCGGCGCGGCTCGGGCGACACCGGGGCCGCGAGCGTGACCCGGGCGCCGTCGCCGCGCTCCACGCGGCGCCGCAGGGCGGGCGCGGGGGGGGGAGGGGCGGGCGCCGCAGCGAACGTTGCGGCGTGCGCGAGCCAATCGTGCTCCGACAGGGCCGCCAGGCCGGCCAATGCCGGTTCGATGGGCGGCGCCGACATGGGAGGGGGGTTGCGCCCCAATGGGGGCGGGTGGAGAGTGGGCGGGCAGAGTGCAGGCGTGCGCCGGAGCCGGCCCAACCCGACCCGTAAAGAGACCACACGCCAGCCCCCTCCCCCCCCTCCCCCCCCGCCCCTCACGCCGGCGCCGCCGCCCGCAGCGCGTCGCGCGCGGCGGACGCGGCGGCCAGCAGCTGCAGGCGCTCGTCCGCGCCCGCGACGAGCGCGGCGTCCGCCGCCGCCAGGGCGGCGAGCGCCGTCTTGCGCTGGCCCGCGGGCACGCCCTTGGCCTTGAGCACCGCGGCCTGCATGCCGAGCAGGAGCCCCTGGGCGGGCCACCCCGCGCCCGCCGCCGCGTCGACCGCCGCCGCGAGCGCGGAGAACCGGCCCCCTTTGTCCGCCGCCGCCGCCACGATCGCGTCGATCGGCGCGTCCGGCACCGCGCCCGCGACGTCGGCCAGGGTCTCGGGGCGGACGGGGGAGCCTTTGAGGCGGGCGGCCGACTGGAGGGCGGTGATCGCGCGCCTTAAATCCCCCCCAGCCACCCGCCCCAGCTCCGCCAGCGCCCCCGGCGCCAGCTCGATGCCTTCCGCCGCGCACACGGTGGCGACGCGGGCCTCCATGGCGCCGGCGTCGAGGGGGGCGAACCGAAACTTGGCGCAGCGCGAGGCCAGGGGTTCAATGATCTTGGACACGTAGTTGCAGATGAAGACAAAGCTGAGAAGGAGCAGCGGGGGTGGGGCGGGTGGAAACGGGAGCGTGCGCGGTGTCGCCGCGCGCGCGCCCTCCTCCCTCGCCCCTCTTGTCGCACCGCGTCACGCGCGAATGCGTCTCCAGCGTGCGCCGCAGCGCCGACTGGGCGTCCACCGTCATCGCGTCCGCCTCGTCCAGGATGAGCAGCTTGTAGGGCGGCGACGGGTGCCCCGGCGCGGGCGGCCCGACGGCGGCCGACGCAAACGTCCGAATCTTGTCCCGCACGACGCCGATGCCGCGCTCGTCCGACGCGTTGAGCTCCATGACCCGCGTCTTGACGAGGTCGGGGCTGGAGGGGGGGGGGGGAGGGTTGGTTTGGTTGGGAGGGGAGACGCGCGGGCCGCCGTCCTGCTCTCTGCCTCGCTCCGCCCCGCACCCATACAGCTGGCGCGCGATTGCCAGCGCGGTGGACGTCTTGCCGGTGCCGGGCGGGCCGTAGAAGAGGAGGTGCGGGAGCTGGAGACGGGAGGGGGGCGGAGTTTGAGGGGGGCGCCCGCCATTGCGCGCGCCGCCAACCCACCCATCCTCCCTCTCTCACGTTGTTTGTCTCCAGCGCGCGGCGCAGGGTCTTGACGACTTCCTCCTGGTGGGCGATTTCGTCGATGTTGCGCGGGCGGCTGACGGGAAAGGGAGGGGATGGTAGGCGGGCGCGGCGCGACTCGCGGGGCGGGCCGATGGCGCCGCCGCCGCGCCAGGGCGTCGATGCGCATCGCGCGCCGCCATCGTGGGGCGCGCGGCGGGCCAAGCGCGACGCATCCATCGCCGTGCGCGTCGTGGGCCGACACGCCACGCCCTACGCCGTCGCGTCTTACTACTTATCCACCCACGCAAGCGTAGATGGAGCGGGGCCCGCTGCGGCCGCCATGGCGGGCGAGAGGTGGAGGTGGGAGGAGTGACGGCGTCATCGCGCCGTTTCGCACACTCCCAGCCGGCCGCAGCCTCACCGCGCCGCGCCCGCCGTTGCGACACTCGCTCACGTGCGTGCCGGGCGCCCGCATCGGCCGCCGCGAGCGCGGGCATTTCCGGCTGCAGCGCGCCGACGGGGCCGGCGCCCGCGCATTGGGCCGCCCGCCGCCCGCCAGCCACCGCGCATGCAGTCAGTGACGCGAGCGACAACTCCCATCCCCAGGCGATGGGTGCGTGCCTCGGCTTGCCCACGCTCAACCAAGGCTACGGCCAGGGCTACGGCCAGCGCCCGCCGGGCTACGCGATGGGCCCCGGCTACGGCGGCACGATGGGCTACGGCGGCACGATGGGCTACGGCGGTGCGGCGGCGGAGCGGGTCGGGGAGAGAGGGCCCGCGCTCGCCCGCGCGGCGACCGCCCGCCCACCTCCCTCCCCTCTATCCCCTCTTACCAGGAGGCATGCCCTACCGCCCGCCCCGCCCCGTCGGCTACGGCGGCGCCGCCAACATGGGCATGGGGGCGCTCGGCGGCATGGCGCTCGGCTCGCTGTTTGGAGGCGGCAACCACGGCCCGTCCTACTATCCAACGCACGCCGGCTTGGGCGGCGGCGCGCCCTCGGCGTGGCAGTCCCAGTCGGGCGGCTTCGACGTGGGCGACGGCTTTTCGTCCGGCGGCGGCGGCGGGTTCGACCTCGGCTCGGCGTCCGGCGGCGGCGGGTGGGGTGGCGGCGGCGGTGGGGGTTTCGACCTCGGCGCCGGCGGCTCCTTTGGCGGCGGCGGGGGCGGGGGCGGCGGCGGGGGCGGGGACAACTGGTGACCGTGCCCTTTCTCGCGCGCCCTGCGCGGCGCGGCGAGTGGGGCGGGGAGGGTGCGGCCTCGTCAAGGTTGCGTGTGCCGCATCACGTGCCCTACGCGGCGCGGAGAATGGGGTGTGGGGAGGGCGCGCGTGCAAACGTCGGCGTCGCGCGCCACCGCTCGACTCTCTCGACGCCCGCCGCCTCCACGCGGGGCTGCGGCTTGCGCGCCCCCTCTCCCGGCGCTGGACAGTGCGCGACGCGCGGCGTGTGGGGGGCGGGAGCCCCGAGGGTCGGCGGGCGGGGACGGCGGTGAGGTGTGTTTGGGAAGGCACTTCGTTGTACTGATATGACCGCCCTAGACCAAATCCCTCGTCTCCTCCCTCTCTCCTAAAACATGCCGCCCAGCTTGTCGCCAGGGTTGATCGTCATGGGGTCGCCCTTCCAGTCGAGCACGGTGCGCGCGCCGTCGGCGGCGGGCGGAGAAGGGGGTGGCGCGGTCGGGAGGTGGTGGTCGGCAGGCGCGCGCGCCGGCGGCGGCGCCCTGTCCGCCCCGCCCTCGGAAGCGCCATCCCTGGCTTTCGCTTTGGCCGCCGCCGCGCGGTCGCCCGAGCGTGGGCGCCCGCGCGACGGCGCCCTGCGCGCGGCCGCGTCGGCGGCCAGCACGGCGGCCGCCTCGTCTCCGGAAACGATGGTCAGGCCGCCTTCGGTTGTCTCAAATGGTGTTGTGGTGGCGGGCGGTGCGGCGGCGGCCGGCGCGGCGGCCGGCGCCGCGGCGGCCGCCGCACGCTGCGCCGGCGCCGCGGGCGCCGCGCCCAGCACGCTGAAGCCCTCCCACCGGGGCGTACCATCCACGACATGACGCTGGAGATAGGGGATGCGGTCGAAAGGCGTCCCCCTTCTCTTCCTCCTCCCCCTCCTCCCTCCCTTTCTCCTACCTGCATGCGCTCCGCCCACGCCCGGTGCGCGTCGCCCGGCACCGCGCCCCACACGGCTTCCAGGGCGGCGAGGGAGGGTAGGGACAGCTCCAGTTGCAGCCGCGAGTCGGCCGCGCCGACCGACGCGGCGAGCACGCGGGCAGGGGGAGGGCCGCCCGCGCCGGCCGCGGCCGGCAGGATGTCACGCACCCATTCCTGCAGCAGCTGGGCGGCTTCCTGCTTGGACCCGAATCTGAGAGAGGAGAGGGGAGGGCGCGGCATGCGTGAGCTGGCTGCGGCGCAGCGCCCATCGCGCCCGCCGCCCTCCTTCCTTCTTCCCACGCACTTGGCGTCTAGCGACCAGCGCGCGGTGACGGGTGCGCGGTCGCCGGCGGCGGCTCGCGGCGGGGCGGACCGCAGACGGCGCGCCGTGGGGCGGCTCCCGGGCCGCGGGCGCGCCGCCGGGGGTGGCGCCGGGCACAGCATGGAGGGAATGAGAGGGAGGCGAGGCGGCGGGGGCGGCGTCGTGGGTGTGGCGTCTCTTTCTGTGTTGCACCAACCCCCCTCTCCCCACCTCCCTCTCCCTCCCCCGTCTCATCAGCTCTGCACCGCCAGCTTGCGCAGGTGGTCCATGAACACGGCCAGCGACACGTCGTCCGTCAGAATGACTTCGGCCGAGGGCGCGGCGCCCGCCGACGCGTACGTCGACGACGGGTTTAGTTTCGCGAGCAGGAACCGCGCCTGCGACCCGTTTTGGTCGCAATCCACGAGCCGGGGCACCGGGAACCGGGCCGCCAGGATGGCCTCGGCGTCCCGGCGCGGCGCGGCGAGCAAGGCCGCGAAGGCCGCGTGTTCGGGCGCGTCTTGGTAGCGCGCCGCGCGCCACTGCGCCACGGTGGCGCCATGGAACACGACCACGTAGAAGAATGCGTCGAGCAACAGCACGCGGTCGGCCGCGATGGAGGCGACGTCCAGGAGGACGGGCTCGGGCGCCGGCGCGCCAACGGCGTACGAGAGGAGCGTCGGTTGGAGCATGACCATCGCGTCGGCCACCCGCTCCCGCGCTAAGGCGAGCCGCGCCGCCGCCGTCTCGTCCGGGGACGACCCAAAGACCTGGACGAATGGGGAGCGGCGCAGGTTGAAGAGAAACTGTGGGAAAAAGGCGAGGCCGGGGGCGAGCGCGAACGAGGAAGGGTCGTCCTTGCGGTAGTCGCCAAAGCGGGCGGCGAGGCGGATCAGCGTCCTGTCCAGCCAGCGCGTCGCGTCGAAATCTTCTTCCGTCTCCATTTTGTGGGCGGCCAGCCGCGCGACCGCGACGGCGGCGGCCTCCTGGTCAAACCCCGCGACGAGCGACGCGGAATCGGATCCATCCGCCCACCGCCGCGTCAGGGTCGTGACCCGGGTGCGGGGCGCGCCGCTGGCGTGCAGGTAGCGGGTGACGAATTGGAGGTAGAGTTGCGGCCCTAGGTCGCCTCCCTTGGGCGGCGCCCCGACGTCGAAAAAGATCGCGACCGTCGACGTCGGCGCCAGGGACGCGAGGCGCCACTGGGTCGTGCCGCCCAGGCCGATGGGGGCTTCCGCGAGCGCGGCGGGCGCGCCGCGCGCGGCGCCCGCGCCGCCGACCGCGGCCGGCCCGAGCAGGCCCGCCACGCGCACGCCGCGCGAGGCGGCGACGTCGAGCGTGGCGTTGGACCCGGCGGGGGCGCCGGAGGAGGGGGCGTCCGCGGAGGGCGGCGCGAGCGCGCGCGCGAGCGACGCGCGGAACACCGGGTTGGCAAACGTGTCGGCCTGGACCACGACGCCGCCCGTGCGCTCTATGGCGGGCTTCATCTCGGCGAGGCCGACCTGGAGACGGGGGCGAGGGGGGGGGGCGTGGGTGGGGGGTGGGCAGGCTTGGACGCGGGCGGGGGGGGGGGGGGGGGGGGGGGGGCGGGGGGGGCCCAGGCTTGGACGCGCGCGCGCGGCAGGCCCCCCCCCCGCCCCCACTCCTCTCCCCACCTGGTCGAGCGAGCACGCAAACACGTCGAGCGCGTGCCCCGCCGCCACCAGAGCCCCCGCCAGCCCTTCATAAAACTTGAGCGCCTTGGCGTGGTGCGGGGCGGCGTCTTTGGCGACGTCCTTGTGCGACCGAATCGGTTCGGCGAGCGGCCTCCCGACCACTGCGCCGCCGCCGTCGGTCGACGGCCCGCCCACGAAGAGCATGATGCGGCAGGCACACGAGCCGGGAGGCAGCGCTGCCGCCGCGAGCGCGGCGGCGACGGTGAGCGCGGTGCCGGTGCAGCGCGCGGGGCGCGCGTCGGCCAGGGTCGGAAACGCGTCGCGCGCCAGGTCGTCCAGGGCGGCGTTGAGCGCAAACTCGCACTCGGCCAGCGGGACGACGAAGCGGGCGCCGCCGCCGGGCGGGGCTGGCGGAGGGGGCGCCCCGGGCGCGCCGGCACGCGGCGCCGCCGCGCGCGGCCCCGGCCCCAGCCCCAGCTGCGCCGCGACCGCGCCCGGCGCGTGCTCTTTCGCGCCCGCAAACACGTACGACTTGGCAAGGTCCGGGTACCCCAGCTCGTGCACGGCGGCGTGCGTGCCAAACGTGACGAGGGCGACGCGCGCATAGTCGGGGAGCGCCGCGACGGCGGCCGCGAGCGCGCGCCGCGCGGCGGCCAGTTCGTCGCCGCCGACCGCCGTGTCGACCACAAACACGTAGGCGGGCGGTTGGATGGGGGATTGCGGCGCTGTTTGGTACTCGATCGTGGTGCACGCGGGGTGGAGTTCGGCGGGGAGGTGGGCGTCGGAGATGCCGGCATAGTGCGGCGGGAGCGCCGACCGCGCGCCGCAGAGCGCGCACGCCCACGCGCGCGCGCCAAAGTCGACGGCGGCGTACGGGTTGAGGATGGCGCCGCACTGCTTGCACGGGACGGGGTCGTACTGCACGACCTGTGGAGAGAGGGAGAGGGAGGAGAAAGAAGGGGTCGGCTCGCGCGCGTCGAGCCCGCCAAAAGGCCTCTCCCCTCTCCCAACCCCCTCCATCCTCTCTTCTTACTGGCATGGACGCCAGCGGCTTGGCGGGCGTATACAGGGCGGCAAAGGGGACGACACACTTCGCCGCTTCGAGCCGCGAGTTGGGCCACACGTTCCAGGCGAGGCGCACGCCGTCCGCCTCCTCCAGCTCGGCAAAGTCGGCCATGATACGGTGGAGGGGTGGTGGCGGAGGCGCGGTGGCGACCGGGGCGGGCGGGCGGCGCGCCGATGCGCGCGCGCGGCGCGCGGTGGGGGGCGGCTGGACCGGCGGAGGATGCGCCGAGGCTCGGCGCGATCCAGGGTCGACACGCTCCACCCCTCGGACGCGGCGGCCGGCGGGAGGGCGGGCGGGCCGGTGGGCGCGGAACGTGCGCGCGCAGCCGAATGCGCGGGCGGGACCGGCGGACGCGGCGGGGCGGCGGCGGCTCGCCCACGGAACGCCCGGTGATCCCCGGAGCGGCGGCGCGGTGTGTGTGGGGGCAGAGGCGCCGCCGCGTGGTCCGCGCCCAGCGCGCCGCGCGCCCCCTCTCCTCTCACTCCCCCGCCCGCGCCAGACCGCGGGCGCCTCCACCCCGGACGCGCGCGAGCGCTCCTCCCCCCCCCCGTGATCCGGCCCCCGCCCGCGCCCCCCCCGCCCGGGGTCCCCCGATGAAGCGCGGCAGAGACGATGGCGTCGCCGGCCCGTCCAAGCGGGTGGCCGGGTGAGGGAGAGGTGGAGGGGTTTAGAGAGCCCTGACGAGGGGCGCGGGCGGCCGCGCGCCGCGGGCGCGCCGGCGCGCGCGCCGCCGCCCGCGGCCGTGCCCGGCGCGCTGGGGCGTTTGCCCGCGCGTCCCGGCCGCCGCCCACCCGCCGCCCCCCCTCCGCGGCCCGGAAATGGCGTCACGCGCGCGTCGGGAGGGGCGTGGCGCGCGCCGGCGCCCCCCCCTCCCACCCGCGCCGCATCGCCGCCGCTTGACCCTCCCCCCCCCCTTGCAGCCGCCCCGCCGCCGCCTCCACCGGCCGCCTCACCACCAACGACGCCTTGTCCTATCTGCGAGAGGTCAAGGCCCGGTTCGCTGGCGACCGCCGCGTGTACGACACGTTTCTGGAGATCATGAAGCAGTTCAAGGCGCAGACGTGAGCGGCGGGGGGGAGGGGGGTGGGTGGGGTGGGGCGGCCTCTGGACGCCGTGCGGGGTGGCGCGCGGGCGCTGCGGGCGGGCGGGGCGGGCGGGAGGCGCCGGGCGCGCGGCGCGCGCGGCGCGCCGCACGCGGCGCGCCTCGCCCCCCGCCCGCTCCACCCGCTATCGGGTACCTGTCGCGAGGGCCTTCGTGCGCCGTCGCGGGGCGGCCGGGCGGCGGCCGGGCGGCGCGCGCCCGCCGCGGCGCGCGGTGGCGCCCGATTGCGGGCGCCGAGCCGCGCGCCCACCCCGCCCCCCCTTTCCGCAGCATCAACACCGAGGGCGTCATTCAGCGCGTCAAAGACCTGTTCGTGGGGGACCGGGAGCTCATCCTGGGGTTCAACACGTTCCTGCCGAAGGTGAGGGGCGGGGAGCGGGTGGACACGGGGCGCGTTCGCGGCCTCGGGCCGCGGGCATGCCCCCGCCATCGCCCGCGGGCGCGGTGCGGGCGCGGTCGCCGGCCCGATCGGGGGCGGAGGGGGCGCCCGTGGCCGAGAGGAGGGCGCGG
>Ga0315287_10006881_pt1 | contig 11360 bp, 12 predicted proteins | sample YL17G11_0_MG_FD_205037 | JGI IMG/M metagenome (GOLD analysis project Ga0315287, IMG submission 205037) | Sediment microbial communities from Yellowstone Lake, YNP, Wyoming, USA - YL17G11_0 | ecosystem: Environmental > Aquatic > Freshwater > Lake > Sediment | place: USA: Wyoming | collected...
CGGCGTCCAGGGCCCTGAGTTGATGCAGCACATGCGCGGCCAGGCGGAGCGCTTCGGCGCCACGCTCGAGTCGGCCGACGTGTCGAAGGTGGATCTGACCTCCCGCCCCTTCAGGGTCTGGGTGGACGACGAGGAGCACCTCGCCAACAGCGTGATCATCTCCACCGGAGCCTCGGCGCGCTGGCTCGACCTCCCGAGCGAGTCGCGGCTCCGGGGCTTCGGGGTGTCGACCTGCGCGACGTGCGACGGCTTCTTCTTCCGCGACAAGCCCATGGTCGTGGTGGGGGGCGGCGACTCGGCGATGGAGGAGGCGCTCTTCCTGGCGCGCATGGCCTCGTCGGTCACGATCGTCCACCGCCGCGAGGAGTTCCGGGCCTCGAGCATCATGGTCGAGCGCGTGCGGGAGCACGAGAAGATCCACGTGCGCTGGAACGCCGTGGTGGAGGAGGTCGTCGGCGAGGAGAAGGTCGAGGCGGTCCGCGTGCGCGACACGCGGACCGGCGAAATCGAGGACATCCCGGCGGCGGCGATGTTCGTGGCGATCGGCCACGACCCCAACACCGGACTCTTCACCGGCCAGATCGCCCTCGACGAGTCGGGCTACATCGAGACCACCGGAACGCGCACGAACGTCGAGGGAGTCTTCGCCTGCGGCGACGTGCAGGACACGATCTACAAGCAGGCGATCACCGCGGCGGCCAGCGGATGCATGGCGGCGATGGATGCGGAGAGGTGGCTCGAGGGGGGCATGTCCTCGCCCGGGCCGGTCAGCGCGGAGCCCGCTGGGGCTGTCGCTCAGTCAACGGAAAGGTAGGGCCGAATGGCGGATGAGAGCGTGCTAGAGATCACCGCGGACAACTGGCAGGGCACCGTCCTCGAGAACGAGAAGCCCGTGCTGGTGGACTTCTGGGCCGAGTGGTGCGGACCGTGCCGGATGCTCGGCCCGGTCATCGACCAGATCGCCAAGGAGCGCGGCGACACCCTCGTGGTCGGCAAGCTCAACGTCGACGAGCACGGCGCGATCGCGCAGAAGTACAACGTCCAGGGGATCCCGTTCCTCGGGCTCTTCGAGAACGGCCAGCTCTCCCGCCACGCCGTCGGCGCGATGCCGAAGGCGCAGCTGGAGCAGGCCCTCGGGCTGGCGTAGGCGATGCCGAGCTACGACCTGGCCTGTACCGAATGCGACCACGCGTTCGAGGCCTTCCGGCAGGGGTTCCTGCGCGATGAGGATCGCGTCTGCCCCGAGTGCGGGGCGGCGGACGCCCGGCAGCTCTTCACGGGGTTCGTCACGGCCCGTCCCGGCAAGGGAGAGGGCGCGGCGCCGTCGGTGGTGGGCTTCGGCGGCGGAGGCGGGGGCTGCTGCGGCGGCTCCTGCGGCTGCGGCTAGGCGCCGGATGGCGACCACGACACCACGGCCGGGGGCGGATCAGCTGGTGGTGCGCCTGCGCAGGGCGGAGGGGCAGCTGCGCGGCGTCCAGCGCATGCTGGAGGAGGACGCCGACTGCCAGAAGGTGCTCACCCAGCTCGCGGCCGTGAAGGCCGCGGTCGATCAGGTCGGCCTCCACCTGATCTCCGACCGGCTGCGCACGTGCGTGGCCGACGGGGAGGGCGACTGCGCCCAGCAGTTCGAGGAGGCGGTCGCCATGTTCCTGCGCTTCGCCACCCTGGCGAAGTAGTGCCTCGCCGGTCCTTCGGACGGCCGGAGCCGATTCCCGAATGACTCAGGGCGCGAGCGGCATGGATGCCGCGGTCTGCCCCCCAGGAGCAGCGTGCCCTGAGCCATTCGGGGTTCATTCGTAGGGCGCGATGAGCGGTCGGACCCATCCGACCGCTCACAAGGCGGCGACGCGGGCGGCTGCGCCGCGTCGCGGACGCGACGTGGCGCGGGCGAGCGCGTTGACGCGAAGCGCGGAGCACACGGCCAGGGCCACCTTGTAGCCGGCGTCCGACTCGGCGCCGGTCAGCAGCATGGTGCCGGCCGGACGGCCCGAGAGGCTCTTCACCAGGCGCCGGGGGCGCTCGGAGATGATCATCATCGGGCGCTCGTCGGCGTGCAGGCCCTCGGCCAGCTCGCGCCAGTCCGACTCCTCGCCACGCAGGTCGAGCATCACGATGTCGCCGCTGGTGGGCGGGGTGCGGTGCGGGCGCGCCTCGGCGGCCATGACCACGTAGCCCAGGCGGGTGAGGGTCTCCTCGAGGGCGCTGCGACCAACTCCCTCGGGGCCAAGAACCAGGATCTGCATCGGCTGCATCTGTCTGTTCCCATCTCGCGAAAAGGTTCTGCGCATGAGCCCCATCGGCGGGGCCTGCGCGGGACGCGATACCCCCGGCTCGCCCTCGTCGAGGGCGTACCACTGCCGGGGAGGGGAACGACTAGCCGGGGCGGCGTACCGCCAGGCGGTGGCCGGTGGAGGCGCCCAGCAGGTTGCCCGGCGCCAGGCGCTCGCTCAGCTGCGGGCAGGCGGCGTAGGAGACGCCGAGGATCAGGCCGACCACGATGAACAGCACCAGCGTCGAGGCGGGCGGGCCGCTCACGCCGGGAAGGACGTAGCCGGCCAGCACCGACAGCAGGCTGGAGCCCGCGGGAGCCGGACCGACCGGGGTGACCATCTCGGCCGCCAAGGAGAAGGAGGCGGCGGCGGCGCGCTCGGCCAGGGCGACGACGGCCTGGTTGGCGCCGGCCGCGCCGCCGGTCGCGGAGCCCGGCAGCGCGCCGGTGGACGCGCCCGGCTCGAGGAGGTTGGCCACGAGGTCGGCGATGCCCTTGGTGGCGGTCGGCGCGCTCGCCCCGCCGAGCCCCGCGAGCAGGCCGCCCAGAGGCGCCTGCGGCGGGCCGATCGAGACGGCCGGTGGGGTGTTGGGGATCCCGAGGGCCGCGGCGACCCCGGGGGTCGGGGGCGTGAGGAGCGCAGCCGGCAGGTCGATCGTCGCGTGGCTCGCGGGCGGCTCGCTCGGCTGCGTGCTCGAGATCGAGAGGACCGGCGTGCCGGAGTTGGCCGCCGGGACGATCTCGATCAGATCGGGCGCGGGGGCCGCGGCTCCGGCGACCGGGACCAGCGGCGCCGGGAGGTCGGCGGCGGGCGGCGGGCTCACGGGGAGCGCGGCCGGCGGCCTGTCGACCGGGACGTGGAGGACCGGCGTCGCGACGACCGGCGGGATCACGACCGGGGCCGGGGGCGGCGCGGCGGTGACGACCGGCTCGGCGGGGGGATCGACCGGCGCGGGCTCCTGGACCGGAGCGGTCACCTCGGGCCCGGCCTCGACGGGCGCGGCGGCCTCCCCGGCAGGCGGGTCGAGGACGGCGGCGCCGGAGTCGGCGGCCGTGGCGGCAGGCGGGTCGAGGACGGCGGCGGCGGAGTCGTCGGCCATGGCCAGAGCCGGGACCAGGAGGGTGATCAGGAGCGCGACGAGCGCGATCCGCAGCCATGCCGCGGTACCGTGGTCGGACGCTCGCCGCTCCGTCGTCATCCCGAAATGCACAAAAATCACCAGAGGTGGTCGCCGTCTCCGAATCCGGAGGGCTCGAACATACACCCACAGGCTTGCGCAAGCACGTTTTTCGTTCGTCCGATACGCCGGTGCATCACCCTTGTGCCCAGTGGGCCAGCTCGGACAGGCTGAAGAGCCTCGGGCACGGGCCGTCGGGCAGGGTCCCGGCGCGGTCGAGCAGTACGGCGCGCACGCCCGCGCGGCGGGCGCCGGCGCAGTCGTTGCCGGGCAGGTCGCCACAGTGGAGCGCCGCGAGGGGGGGCACCCCGAGGCCCTCGAGCGCGAAGTGGAAGATCGCCGGGTCGGGTTTCGCGGCCCCCGCCGTGGCGCTCACCGCGACCGCGCCGAAACGGCCGGCCAGCCCGAGGTCGCGCAGCACCGCCGGCAGGCTGCAATCCCAGTTGCTCACCACGGCGAGCCGCAGGCCCGCCGCCCGGAGCGCGTCGAGGGCCGGGATCACGTCGGGGAAGAGGGTGAAGCGCAGGCTGTCGACCAGCAGGGGCGCCAGGCGCTCGGGCGGCGGGGCGTCGCCGCCGAGCCCCCGCGCGAGCACCTGCGCGCAGTCGCGGCGCAGGGCGGCGAGAGAGGCGTCGTCGCGACCGCGGTCGTGGTGGGCGCGGTAGAAGGCGATCTCGTCGCGCAGCGCGGCGGCGACGCGCTCGGGCGGATGGGGGTGCCCCGCGGCGGCGAGGAGCGCCCCGAGACGCGGGACCGGATCGGGAAGGTCGAGGAGGGTTCCGTATGCATCGAGGAGAACAGCCTCGATGGGGACCCGGGTGTCGGGGGGGTTCTCCACAGGCCGGTCTATAATCCCGCGCGCCGACGCCTCCTGGGCGTCCTAGGAGCGGCCAAGGGGGTCGACATGCGCGGATCTCGCGCGCGGATCATTCTCGCGTCGGCCCTCGTCGTGGTTCTCGCCGGCGCCTGGGTGCCGGTGCTCGTTGCAGATCATTACGCGGATGGGCCCGGTGGGGCGGAGGTCGGCTTTGCGAGGGTGGATCGGGGATGGAGGTTCGTCTACCACGCGATGCGTCTCTCGCGGGACGCCCGGCTGGGGACGTCTGACCTCGCGCTCGACCGCGCCCGCGACGTCTGGGCCGGCAGCCCGGTGGCCGAGAGCGTCGAGCTCGTCTACATGGACGGCCCCTTCGCGGTGCCGGTCCCCGAGGGCGGTACGCCCCCCGCGCCCGAGCGCCGGGTGGCCGTGCCCCTGTCACGCCTCGGCTGGGTCGTGCGCGGCCGCGTCGCGGGGGGACCGCCCCAGATGATCGGCCTGCTCGACCTCCACACGGGCCGCGTGGCCTGGAACATCCGCCCCCTTCAGGCGGTTGTCCAGTGAGCGCCCTGCGGCGGCGGCGCAGGGGGCGCAAGCGGCGGACGCACCGCAAGCGGGTGAACCTGCTCCTGATCCTCGGCGGCATCGTGGCCGCGATGCTCGGGAGCGTGGTGCTGGTGTCGGCCTTCGCGGTCCACTCCGTGGCCGAGAGCCTCGGCCCGGAGGGCCTCAAGGAGATCCGTCTCGGCCAGAACACGCGGATCTACGACAAGGACAACAAGCTCCTCGGGATCATCGCCGGCGAGACCAACCGCACCGTCGTACCGAGCAGCCGCATCCCGCAGGTGCTCAAGGACGCGACGGTCGCGATCGAGGACAAGCGCTTCTACGAGCACGACGGGGTCGACTACTACCGGCTGATCGGCGCCGCGGCCAAGGACCTCCAGAGCCGGTCCGCGCGCCAGGGCGGCAGCACGATCACGATGCAGCTGATCAAGAACCTCTACGAGCCCAAGGCCGACCGGACGTTCTCGAAGAAGATCGAGGAGGCGTACCTCGCCTTCCAGTACGAGAAGAAGTACACGAAGGACGAGATCCTCACGAAGTACCTCAACGGGGTCTTCTACGGGCAGAACGCCATCGGCGTCGAGGCCGCCTCGCTGACGTACTTCGACAAGCACGTCTCCGAGATCAACCTCCAGCAGGCGGCGCTGCTCGCGGGCCTGCCCCAGGCCCCCTCGAGCTACAACCCCTTCACCAACCCCGACGACGCCCGGGCGCGGCGCAACACCGTGCTCGACCAGATGGCCGAGCAGGGCTACATCTCGCGCGACCTCGCCGACCGTGCCATGAAGTCGGGCATCTCGCTCAAGCGCGGAACCGCCTACAAGCGCAAGCGCGAGGAGTACTTCTTCGAGTACGTCCGCCAGGTGCTGATCGACACCTACGGCGAGAAGAGAGTCCAGCAGGGCGGGTTCAAGGTCTATACGACGATCGACCCGGCGCTGCAGGCCGCCGCGCGACGCGCGATCAAGGGCAACCTCTACTACGACGACGACCCCGACGCCGCGGTGGTCATGGTCGACTCCAAGAAGGGCTACATCCGGGCGATGGCCTCGAGCCAGGCTTTCAGCGCCGAGAACCAGTTCAACCTCGCCACACAGGCGCTGCGCCAGCCGGGATCGACCTTCAAGACCTTCGCCCTCACCCAGGCGGTCCGGGAGGGGATCAACCCCTACACCACGCTCTACGGCAGCAAGAAGCTCGACTTCGTCGATCCGCAGTACGGACCGATCGACGTCTCGACCTACTCCAACACCTACCGCGGCGCGATCCCGATCGCCTCGGCGCTGCTCAGCTCGGACAACTCGGTCTTCCAGCAGCTGACGCTCGACGTGGGCCCGGACAAGGTGATCCAGACGGCCTACGACATGGGCATCCCCGAGGAGCGCAAGCTCCCCGACGTCGCCTCGATCGGCCTCGGCTCGGGCGAGGTGACCCCGCTCGACATGGCCACCGCCTACGCACCGCTGTCGAACGGCGGCTTCCGGGTGCAGCCGCTCGCCATCTCGAAGATCGTCAAGCCCAACGGCGACGAGGACGTCTTCGCGCCCGAGCGCGATCGCGCCTTCTCCGACGGGGTGGCCTACGAGGTCTCGCGGATCCTGCAGAACAACGTGACCGGCGGCACCGGCGTGAGCGCGCAGATCGGCGTACCGGCGGCCGGGAAGACCGGCACCACCGAGGACTTCGTCGATGCCTGGTTCGTCGGCTACACGCCGAGCTACTCGACCGCGGTGTGGGTCGGCTATCCCAACTCCGACGGCGTCAAGCGGTCGATGTACAGCGTGCACGGCGTCGCGGTGGCCGGCGGCACCTTCCCCGCGCAGATCTGGCACGACTTCATGAGCGTCGTCATCGAGCGCGACGGCGGATCGGGCTCGTTCCCCTTGCCGAACGACCCGGTCACCTGGTCGCCCTTCTCCAGCGACTTCACCAAGGCGGCGGGCGAGGCCAACTCCTCGTCGTCGGCCGCCTCCACCAAGTCGACCTCGACCGGGACCACCACCAGGAACACCACCACCGCGGCCCAGCAGCCCGCGCCCAGCACGTCGCAGCAGCCGGCGCCGATCGCCCCGCCGGTGACGACCCAGCCCATCGCGCCGCCGACGACGGTGGCCCCGCCGGCCCCGCCGGTGCCCACCACCCCGCCGGCCCCGCCGCCGCCGGTGCCCACCACGCCCGCGCCGCCGACCCCCACCACCCCATAGGACCCCGGATCGCGATTCCGGCCGGGGCGGTCTAGGATCGGTCGGCGCGGACGGGGGGTATCCCCGCGGGTGATGAGGGTCGATCGGGAGTCGCTGAAGGACCGTATCCGTCGCGTGGCGCGCGCCGGGGGCTCGCCCCTGGGCGCCGGCCTCATCGCGGGGCTCCTCGGCCTCGGCCTGATGCTGTTCGGCCCGCCGGGCGGCGACCAGGCGGCCCACCTCTACCTCACGCAGGCCTGGCGCGACCACGGCTGGCAGCTGTGGGACAACTTCTGGTATTCGGGCCGCTACGCGCAGGTCAACTACAGCCTGCTCTTCTATCCCCTCGCCGCCCTGCTGCACCCGGTGACCGTCGTGAGCGCGTCGTGCGCCGGGGCGGCCGCCGGTTTCGCCGCCCTGCTGCGGCGGCGCTGGACGGCGATCGCGACCGGGCCGGCCCTGGCGTTCGCCGTGCTGGTGCCCCTGGCGGTGGTGGCCGGGACCTACCCCTTCCTGCTGGGACTGGCGTTCGCGATCGGGTCGCTGGTGGCGCTGGACGCCGGCCACCGTGGAGTGGCCTTCGCCGGGGTGCTGGTCACCGCCCTCGCGCACCCCCTGGCGCTCGCCTTCCTGCTGGTCGTGCTGACGGCCATCGCGATCTCCACCGCGGGCTGGTGGCGCTCGCGGACCAACCTCGCGCTCGCCGTCGGGGCGGTCGCCGTGGGCGGGGCCCAGGGGCTGCTGCTGCGCGGCTTCTCGACCAACGGGGCCACCTACCCCTTCGACCCGAAGGACGCCCTGGCGATCGCCGGCTTCTGCGTCGCCGGCCTGCTGCTGACGCGGGGCCTGCACGACCAGCGGTCGCTGCGTGCGGTGTTCCTCGGCTATGGACTGCTGGGCGCGCTGGCCTTCGCCCTCTCGTCGCCCCTCGGCGGGAACGCCGTGCGCCTGATGCTGCTGATGGGCGTGCCCCTGCTGCTGCTCCCCCTCGCCGCGCGGGGCTTCCGTCCGCGGGGGATCGCGATCGCGTGCCTGGCCACCGCCTTCATGTGGCAGGCGCTGCCCGCGGTGGCGGGATGGCGCACCGCCACCGAGTCGCGCGCCCAGGACGAGACCTTCTGGTACCCGGTCATCGCCTGGCTCGACGACCATCCGGACACGAACCACCGCGTGCAGGTGGTCGCCACGGCCGACAACTGGGAGGCGTTCTACCTCGCGCGCCGCGGCGTGCCGCTCGCCCGCGGGTGGTTCCGCCAGGACGACTTCCCGGCCAACGCGGTCCTCTACGGAAAGCTCAACGCGCGCAGCTACGACACCTGGCTTCGCCGCACCGGCGTGCGCTGGGTGTTCCTCCCCGACGACCCGCTCGACTACAGCGCCGCCAACGAGGCCGTCCTGCTGCGCTCGGGGTACTCGGGCCTGCGCAAGGTCGCCCGGATCGGCGGCTGGACCGTCTTCGAGCTCCCCGAGCCCACGCCCATCGCCACGCCGGCGGACGGCATCTCGGTCATCTCGCTGACCTCGAACGACGTGACGCTCCGCGTGGAGCGCCCGGGCACCTACCGCCTGCGCCTGCGCTACACGCCGTACTGGCGGGTGGAGGTCGGATCGGCCTGCGCCAAGCCCCGCGAGCCCTGGGGCACCGACCTGCGCGTCTCCTCACCGGGGGTCGTGCGCCTGTCGTTCGACGTCCGCCTGGGCACGTTCGTCGGCGCCGTGCTCGGGAGCGACGGCGGGTGCGGCTCGCCGGTCCTCGGACCCGCGGTGCCGGGGACGACGCCTGCCTCGGACTAGGGGGGTCCGACCTTCGGCGCCCACTGGGGGCCGCCGAGGGACCAGTCGAGGGCGCTCTGGAAGTCGTTGATGAAGAGCGCCCAGACGTACCAGCCGAGGATCGAGGCGACGCCGAAGAACGCGCTGACCCGGAAGACCGACAGCATCATCGCGTCGCTGGTCTTGGTGCGCATCCACAGCCAGAAGCTGTCCTTGGGAACGATCTCGGTATGGAAGTGGTGAGCGGTGAACATCCGCCAGTGCATGGCCAGCCACGCCGCCCAGAGGATGTCCCAGACCCCGCCGAGGGACGTGTAGTAGGCGATGGCGTCCTCCTTGCGCCCCGCCTCTCCCACGTACTGCCAGACGCCGAAGTGCAGGTGCCACTCACTGAAGGGGAAGAACAGCATCACCCCGACCGAGTCGAGCGTGTCGGAGAAGACGTGCGCCCAGGCCCCGAGGAGGAACGAGAAGGCCCACATCGGGTTCTTGCTCATCAGGAGGATGATCCCGGCCATCAGGACCCCGAAGCTCAGCGAGTGGGTGAACCCGACGCCGGGGAAGCCGCGGTGCAGCTGCACCGGATCGGCGACGAGCTTGGCGTCACCGGTGAAGTCGAGGCCGTACACGGCCCACTTGCTGAAGATGTCGGGCGAGTAGGAGCCGAACAGGCACAGCGGCAGGCTGATGACGGCGCCGAGCTTGGCGCGGAACAGGAACGGCTCAAGGTCGTGGGCGGCCCAGCTCACTCCCGGGGGACCGAGGGAAGCGGGGGCACCGGGCGCGGGAAGAGGCGCCCCGCAAGCCAGGTGGCGAGGAAGAGGAAGGGCAGCGACTCCCAGAACCCGAGCAGGAAGAAGGGCTGGAAGAACGCGCCGAGGGCGGCGTAGAGGAGGACGGCGCCGACCCAGAAGGCGACGGCCGTGCGGCGGCGGGCGACCGCCGGGGGAGGGGTGGTCGTCGGCACGTCGCGCAATCTTCACGCTTGCGGGTCCCGGCGCAAGGGGCGAACCTTCCCCACGTGGAGGGAACTTCGATCCGGGTGATCACGTGGAACCTCTTCCACGGGCGCGACGGGCTACCCGGCCTCGGCGCCACCCGGCGCTCCACCTGGCTGCGCGTGCCCGAGGACGACGGGGTGCACCTGCACCTCAACCGCAAGCTGACCGACCTGATGGCGCGGCGGCTGGCGACCTGGGGGCCGGACCTCTGCGCCCTCCAGGAGGTGCCCACCGCGGCGATCGGCCGGATCGCCCGGATCACCGGGATGAGCGCCGTGTGGACCACCACCGGGCCGCTGGTGGGCCCCGCGCGCCTGCGCGACGCGCTCGCCGCCCGCAACCCGGACCTCTGGCGCACCCACGAGGGCAACGCCAACGTCCTGCTCGCCGGCCCCCGCCTGGCGCTGGTGGAGGGCAGCCGCCGCTCGGTGCGGCTCAACCCGGTCGGGACGATCCTGCGCTCGGCGCGCCGCCTGGGGCTCGAGCGCGGGGAGCTGGTGCGCTACCTCCCCGAGCCCCGGCGGCTGGTGCTGGCCCGCATGACCACGCCCGGCGGCGCCGAGATCGTCGTCGGCTGCACCCACTGCCACAACGCCCGCCACCCGGACGTGGTGGGCATGGAGATCGCCCGCGCCGCGGCGGCGGTCGAGGGCGCGGCGGCGGGCGGCGGGGCGGTGCTGGCGGGCGACCTCAACGCGCGCCCCTCCCATCCGGCGATGGCCGCGCTGACCGCGAGGGGCTGGGACGGCGCCGCGCCGGGCGGCGGGATGGGCATCGACCGGATCGTCCACCGCGGCATGGAGGTCGTGGAGCCCGCGCGGCGCATGGCCCCCGAGGAGCGCGAGGTCGGCGTCGCGTGGCGCGGTCGCGCGCGGCGTGTGCGCCTGTCGGACCACGACCCGGTGGTCGTCACGCTGCGACCTATGGCGAGCGCATCGTGAGCTGGGCCACCATCAGCACCGTCAGCACCACCGCGGCGGCGGCCGCCCAGGGGACGCGGCGGCGGTCCTCGGCCAGCCAGTCGCCCATGGCCCAGGCCAACGGGAAGGCCATCAGGCCGAAGCGGGCCATCGAGGTGATCGTGCCGCTCGACAGCGGCACCGCGAGCACCGCCAGCGAGTAGACGACCCAGGGCGAGCGGAGGCCTCCCTCGGACCGCCAGAGCCGCACCAGCAGCCAGACGTAGGCGATCAGGAAGGCGAGATCGCGGGCCGTGGCGTGCCAAGCGGCCGTGAAGCGGCCCTCGGCCACCAGCCTCCACCCCGCGCCGATCTCGTTCGGCGCCGCCGTGATCAGCCCGATGCCGAGCTGACCGCGGTCCCATGCCCGCTGCGCCTCGAGCGGCAGGAACGCGGACCCGCGCTCCACGGCCATCCACGCGAGGAAGGCCGCCACCGCGAGGACGCTCGGGAGCACCCCGACGGCGGCGCGGCGCAGGCGCAGGCGCAGGTCGCCCGGCGGGTAGAGGGCGAGCAGCCCCACCAGGAGCGCCACGAGGATGCCGGTCGGCCGGGTGAGGGCCGCTACCGCGGCGATCAGCCCGGCCAGCGCGAAGCGCCCGCGCACCGCGCA
>Ga0315287_10006882_pt1 | contig 11360 bp, 5 predicted proteins | sample YL17G11_0_MG_FD_205037 | JGI IMG/M metagenome (GOLD analysis project Ga0315287, IMG submission 205037) | Sediment microbial communities from Yellowstone Lake, YNP, Wyoming, USA - YL17G11_0 | ecosystem: Environmental > Aquatic > Freshwater > Lake > Sediment | place: USA: Wyoming | collected...
CAACCGTCGCGGTGTTCGCCCCGACAAACGGGGTGGCCGCCATACTGATCGACATGAGGACCGCCGAAAGGAGCAAAATGAACCGACGGGCTCCGAGAACCGTCCAACCCCGGCGCCCGAGAGCGAGCACGCCGAGGCCGCTGGCCAGGTAGCCGAGGTCCAGGCCGAGGAACGGGATGATGACCACCGCTCCCAGCTTCATCCCGAACTGGATCCCGCGGTCCTGGACGAGGTACGCCGGCAGCCAGTTCATCAGGAAGTAAAGGCACGTGTTTCCGCAGAGCGAAGCGATCATCAAGCCCCAGAAACGCGGCAGACGCACCACTTCGCGCCATGATGCGGCCGCGCCCGTGCTGCTGTCGAGGTCGTATCGCTTGAGCCGGTCGGTGCGGCCCGGTTTGAACCACCGGAGCCAGGCGATCAGCCACAGCACGGATAACCCGCCGACGACGGCGAATCCGGCCCGCCATCCGTGCCGGACCGACAGCCAGACAAGCAGCGGGCCGATGAGAACGAGGCCGAGGCTTCCGCCGCCCATATAGATGGAGTTGGCCAGGGTCCTCTCCTTGGGAGGCATGTACATCGATACGAGCCGCGCCGTGACCGGCCAGTTGGCGGCCTCTCCCACGCCGAGCGCCATGCGGAATCCGAAGAGCTGCCCGAAGGACTGGGCCAGGCCGGTGAAGGCCGTGGCCAGCGACCACCAGGCCACGGCCACGGCGAACGCGATCCGGATCGACAATCGGTCGATCAGCTCGCCGAGCAGCGCGACCGACACCCCGTAGGTCACGTAGAATGCGGAAAACAGCAGGCCGAGCTGGGCGTTGTCGAGCCGGAAGTCTTTCTGAATCAAAGGCGCGACGATCGACAGCGTCTGCCGGTTCATGTAGTTGAGGACGGTGGCGAAAAAGATGAAGAGGCAGATATACCAGCGGAAATGCTCCGACCCGGCCGATCCTACCCGGGGATCGGTCACACCGTCCCCGCTCCCCGCAGCGTATACGGAGGCCGGGTGAAGTCGATTTCCCGGCCGGTTTTCGACGACTCATAGATGGCCATATTGATGGCCAGCGAGATCCGGGCGTCCTCGCCCGTCAGGATCGGGTCCCGGTCCTCCCGGATGGCGTCGATCATGTCCTGCAGCTGGTGTCGATGACGGGTTTGCGGGTAGGCCCACGGATCGTCGATGTCGCCCAGGGATATGTTCTTTTCGATGGCCTGTCCGCCGCTGGAGCCGTCCACGTTCCAGAACAGGATTTGATCGTACTGTGCGTTAGCCACGATGGTGCCGCGTTCTCCGTGGAGCTCGATGCGGGACTTGAGGGCCGGCTTGATGGACGAGGTGCTCTCGATGACGCCCATGGCCCCGTTGCAAAAGGTGAGGAGCGCCGTGGCCGTGTCTTCAACCTCGATGGCATGGATTTGCGTGCCGACCTTGCCGATGATCGACTTCACCGGCCCCATGATGTGCTGCAGAAGGTCCACGATGTGGATCGACTGCGTCATCAAGCAGCCGCCGCCCTCGAGCGCCTTCGTTCCGCGCCACGGCCCCGACTTGTAGTAGGCCGGAGTCCGGCTTGATTTATCGAAGGCGTCGGCCAGGAACACCCGGCCGAGCGCGCCCGAGGCGACCGCCTCCTTCAGTTTCGCCGCCACCGATCCAAACCGCATCTGGAAGATAACGCCGAGCTTCACTTGGTGTTCGCGGCAAACCCGGATCATTTCGTCGGCCCGTTCGAGATTGATGTCCAGCGGCTTCTCGACCAGGACGTGCTTGCCGGCGCGCGCCGCCGCCACCGTGACGTCGCGGTGATCGCCCGTCGGCAGAAGGACGTTGACGACATCGATGTCTTCGTCCTTGATGAGATCATGATAGTCGGTGTACCAGCGCCGGGCGCCGAACTCCTCGGCGAAGGCGCGGGATTTGCCCCTGTCGCGGGAACAGACCGCGACCAGCTCGGCGTCCGGGACGAAGGGGAACTCCCGGGCATGAATCAATCCGGCCATCCCCGTTCCGACCAGCCCGAATCCGATTTTTCCGCTCTTCATTGGCCGCCTCCTCTCTCCCGTCAGGCGATCCGCCGCCCCCGATTTTAAGTTCATTCTGTCAACAAGCCATCCAATTTGCAATTCTTTTTTGAAGCTCGAAATCCCGTTGATAAATCGAACCAAAGAATCTCCGAAAATCCATTCAACTGATGGGGCGTCAAGGCCGTGGTCGGCAACAACCTGGATTTCAGCCGGGGAATGATGATGGGCTTCAGCCGATGGACGGACACGGGCTGGAGTGAAGCCCGCGTTTTCGATCCCCCTGCCAATGAAGGGAGGAGCATCGCCGCCGCCCGGCGCAATTCCGTCACTCGCTGCGCAGCGCCTCGACCGGGTTGGCTGCGGCGGACTTAATCGCTTGAAAGCCGACGGTGAGCAGGGCGATGGCCAGCGTCAGAATTCCGGAAGCGGCGAAGATCCAAGGTCGAATCGGGATTCGATGGGCGAACTGTTCGAGCCATTTGTTCATGACGATGAAGGCGATCGGCCAGGCCAGCCCGTCGGCGATGACGACCCAGGCGGCGAATTCTTTGGACAACTTCCAGGCGACTCCCGAAGCCGAAGCCCCCAGGACTTTGCGGATGCCGATCTCTTTTCTTTGTTTTTCGGCCGTGAACGAGGCCAATCCGAACAGTCCGAGGCAGGCGATGAACAGCCCCAGGAAAGAAAAAACACCGAAGAATTTCCGGGCTTGCGTTTCGGCCCGGTAAAAAAGGTCGAAGATGTCGTCGATGAAATAAAAGGAGCAGGGAATATCGGGATTGAATTTCTCCCAGATCGTTTTTGTACGGGAGAGCGTATCTTCGATGCCGTTCGTCCGTAGCGTCAGGGTCAGCGATCCGGTGGGAGCGAACATATTGAGGTTCTTGTCCGGACCATAGGCCATGATCAAGGGTTCGATTGTTCTCTGGAGGCCGTAAAAATTGAAGTTTTTGACGACGCCGATGACGGTTCCCCGGCCTTTTCCCTCCAGACGTTTTCCCAAAGCGTCTTGAGGGCCGGCCCAGCCGAAAGCCCGGACCGCCGCTTCATTGATGAGGAAGGCGTCGTCCCGGTCGGCGGCGATGTTCCGTTCGAACGACCGCCCGGCCAGGATCGGAATTTTATACTCGGCGATGAAGTCAAAATCCAGAAAGAGATAAGCCATGGCTTTGGCTTGGTCCTCGGCCCCGGCCGGCGCGGTGGCCCAGGCGCCGAGTCCGTATCCGGGAACGCCGGACGAGACCGTCACCCCCCGGACTTGGGGGAGACCGGCCATCTCGGACTTGATCGCCTCGAAATTCCCGTCATGCAACAGAGCCCCCTTCAGCGGGAGAATCAGCTTCTGTTCCTTGGAAAAACCCAAGTCGGCGTTTTTCATGAACCGAACCTGGCCGAAGACGACCAGGGTCCCCACGAGGAGGAAAGAGGTCACCGCGAATTGGCCGACGATCAGCGTCTTCCTCAACCCGGCGCCTTGGAGCCCGGGAGAGAACGTCCTTTTCAGGGTCCCGGCGGGATGAAATCCCGATAGGACGAAGGCCGGATATCCGCCGGCGGCGAATCCGACAAACACGATGAAGAGCGCCGCGGCGATGATGGTCCCGGGCTGGAAGAACGCGTCGGCCGTCAAAGCCTTGCCGGCGAGTCCGTTCAGGATCGGCAAAGCCCAACGTGCCAAGCCCAAGCCGATAAGCCCGGCCAGACCGGCCTGAATGGAGGATTCGCCGAGATACTGGGCGATGAGCTGGCGGCGTTCGGCGCCCACGACCTTGCGGATGCCGACCTCTTTGGACCGGTGGACGAAGCGGGCGGTCGAAAGATTGATGAAATTGATGCAGGCGATCAGGAGGATGGCCAAGCCGAGGGCGGCGCTGATGGTGAGATGAAGGGGATTGCCGGGCGGTTCGGTTTCTCCGGACAAGTGGGAACGGAGATGGATACTGCTCACCGGCTGGAGCCAATACCGGTTTTCAGGGGACTTTGAGGAAGACGATCCGGTTTGTCGATAAATCCGCTCGATCCGGGCGATGCGCTGACCGAACTCCTCCGCGTTCACGCCCGGCTTGAGCTTGAGGTAGGAATAGAAGTTCGTCCAGCCCCAGCTCTGTTTCATGTCGTCGTCCTCGATGGTTGAAAATGACGCCAAAAGGTCGCATTTGAGGTGCGTATTTTCCGGAGCGTCCTTGATGATCCCGGTGACTTGGAAATCCTGGTCATCGATGGATATCATCCCTCCCAAGGGATCGTCCGGACCGAAATACTTCCGGGCCAAGCGCGAGGAAACGACGATCGTCCGGGGATTGACGAGGGCCGAAGCCGGATGGCCGGCCAGAAAATCGAAGGACAATATCCCCAGGATTTCCGGCTCCGCATAGTAGCAGCGATTCTCGTAATCGATCCGGGTTTCCCGGCGCAGGCGGGGGCGGGGCATTTTCATCAAGCGGGCGGCGGATTCCACTTGAGGAAAATCCCGCCTGAGAATCGGAACCGCGGCGGGGCCGACTTTTGCGAAATCCCGGGTCAGGCTGGAGGACTCGAAGTGCATGACCAAGCGGTACAATCGGTCCGCATCCCGCTGGAAATCGTCATAGCTCGACTCGTCCCGTATGAAAATGAAAATCAGTACGCAGCAGGCCATACCCAGGGCCAGGCCGGCCACGTTGATGAAAGAATGGACCTTATGCTTTCTCATTTGCCGCAGGGCGGTTGCTAAATAGTTTTTCAACATGGGGACTCCTATGGTCAGGGATAATTTCAGATAGGAAGGCAGGGCGAAGAGAACTTGCCCCCAATACCAAGCCCGGGCCCGGAGCCTTCCCCGGACTTGGTCTTTTCTCGTCGTCATCATTAAATGATGTTCATCCATTAAACTCTTAAATAATTACTGAGCTTCCACCCCGATGGTTACAACGCCATAAAAAAATCCGACGCCCCAGGATGGGGAAGGCAATATCGATCCATCTATTCAATTGATACGTTCGCGGTCAAGGCGCCGCTCAGTATTAACCCTGGGCATATCCCAACAAAGAGAATGAGAAAAAACTCGGAAAAAATAATCAGACCGGATAGAATATTTCCAGGAATCCATCAGGAGGCGCCATGTCCATTCGCTATGCTTTAATTCCATTGACGTTAATCCTGCTTTTCTCGGCCGCCGTAACGGTCTCCGCCACCCCGGCCCAAAAGCCGCCGGCCGGGTTGAAAAACGCCCTCGAAGCCTTTCGGGCCTTCTACGCCAAGGGCATGGCCGAGGCGGGCATCGTCGGCGGCTCCATCCTCATCCTTCACGACAACCGGATCGTGGATAAGACTCATTTCGGGATGGCCGACAAGGAGAAGTCCCGGCCGGCCGACGATCACACCATCTACCACTGGGCTTCGATCACCAAGACGATGACCGGGATCACGGTCATGCAGCTGCGTGACCGCGGGTTGCTTGGGCTCGACGACCCTATCGTCAAGTACATCCCCGAGTTGAGGCAGGTCCACAACCCGTTCGGGGACATGGCCGGTGTGACGATCAGGCACCTCATGACCCACAGCGCCGGGTTCCGCGGCGCCACTTGGCCCTGGAAGGACAAACCCTGGCAGCCTCACGAGCCCAGGCTTTGGGAACAGCTCGTCGCGATGTTCCCTTACACGGAGATCGAGTTCAAGCCCGGCAGCCGCCGGAGCTACTCCAACCCCGGGATCATCTTCCTCGGCCGGACGATTGAGCTTCTTACGGGTGACGACTACGAAGTCTACGTCGACAAGAACATCCTCAAGCCTCTAGCAATGGTCGAGAGCTATTTCGACGCCACGCCCTATCATCTGCTGAAGAACCGGGCTCAGAGCTATTTCCGGGAAGGGGGCGTCCTGACGGCGGCCCCCTTCGACGTCGATACGGGGATCACCGTCTCCAACGGAGGGTTGAACGCCCCGATCGCCGATTTCGCCAAATACCTGGATTTTCTGATGGGCGATCCCGGGAAGCCGGCCGTCTACGACGGGATCTTGAAGCGGTCCTCACTCGAGGAGATGTTCAAGCCCGTGCTCAAGATCGAGCCCGAGTCACCCCTCGCGCCGGGCGGGGAGCCCGTTGAGGAATCGCAGGGTCTGATCTTCTTCCTGGAAAAGCATTTCGGGACGAACTACGTCGCCCACAGCGGCCACCAGAACGCGTTCGTCAGCCATTTCTACCTTCAACCGGAAAGCCGGACGGCTTACGTCGTCGCCTATAACACCACCGCGACGGCCAAGGCGGGCATCCCCTCCGAGTCCGGGATGGGAACGGACCGGCTGGACAGGGAGATTCGGACGTATCTTTTCAAAAACGTGTTCCCGCTGCTGGGCGTGAAGAACTGAGCGTCCGGCGTTCGGCCGGACCGCCTACTTCACCTCGGCGACGACGGCGTTGAGGACCTTCTTGCTGTCCTTCTCCTGGACGAAGAAGACGACCTTGAGGCCCTGCCGGGCGATCGTGTTGTGCCGGACGGCCCACTTGAAATTCGGGACCCGGGTATAAGTCTTCTCGAATTCCGTCAAGTACGCGTCCGCGGCTTTTTCCGAGGCGGCCAGATCGAAGGCGGCCGTCTTGGCCGCGGCCGGGTCGAGGGTGACGATGTCGCGGACGACGAGCTTATGGAACTGCAGGCCGTTCGAGCCCTTATAGTTCTCCTCGTTCTGGACGAGAACGACATGGTATTCGGCTCCGGGAATCACTTTGTCGAAATCGACCTTGACTTTGACGGTCTCGCCGTCGCGGGCGGCCTGGGCTTTCAGGGCCACGGCCGGGGCGGCGGAAAGGAGAGGATCGATGGCGCCTTTGTACTGTTTGAACTTGCCTTCGGCCATGCCCCGGCTTCCGCCGCCGGTCATCTTGTTGATCCCGTCGACGACGACCGTCGGCGTGCTGTTGACGCCGTAATAATCCTGGCGCTTTTTGGCGGCCGGGTTCATCATCGGGTCCGGGCGCGGGATGGGCAAGTGATATTCGAGGATGGCCAGATATTTCACCGGGTAGGTCTCGATCAGCCCGTCGAAACCCAGGTCGGCGCCGACGCAGGGCGGGCATTCGGAACCGGTGAAGAGTTCGATCAGGACGGCCTTGCCTTTTCCGTCGGCGGGGGCCTTGAAGGGCTCGGGATGGAAGGGCAGGGATTTGAGCTTGGCTTCGAGCTGGGCTTCGAATCCGTCGGCCTTGCCGTTGATCTTTTCGTAGAGGGCCTTGGCCTTGACTGCCGAGTCTTCGTAGTTCTCGACGGCGGCGATAAGATAAGCCTCATAGGCCTCCTTGGTCCGGCCGAGCTTTTCGGAAGCTTTAGCCATGGTGTAGCCATACGGGGCATCGGCGGCGCCGTCGGCGGCTCGATAAGCGACCAATGTGGTCATGGCCTTGGATGCGTTGTCGGCGTTGAGATAGGCCTGGGCGACGATAAGATCATAAACGCGGAGATAGTAGTTCGTGAAAGCTTTCTGTTCGTCCTTGTTAGGCATCTGGGCGAACGTTTCGGGATCGGCCGCGGCCCTGGTCATGCCGTCCTTGTATTTCAGGACGGCGACAAGGACAAGGTCCTTATCGAACGACTTGACCTGGGGATGCTCCAGGATCTGGGACGCCGACTGGAGATAGCTCGTCAAGCGGCGCTGGCCCTGGCCTTGGCCGGCGAAGCTCTTCTGAAGCTCCAGAACGGCGTCCAGCGCGGGGGCCAGTTCGATTTTTGTGTTCAAGATGGACATGTCGATCGCGGGCATCATCGTGCTCTGGGGGTAGGCGGCCTTGAGCCTCTCGAATTCCTTGAGGCGTGCGGCGGCGTCCGTGATACGGGTTGCTGCAACGACCTCGTTATACTCGGGCGGTTGCGGCGGGCGCTGCTGGGTTCGGGCGAAGGTCGGCCCGGCCAGGACCAGGACGAGGGTCAAAGCGAGGCCGAAAGCGGCGGCGAAATGAAGGGCGGGTCGGTTTTTCATGAAACGGCTCCTTTTAATGGTCGAAGAAGCCAAATTATACCATTTTTATCGGAATTCAGCACCGTCCCTCGTCCCCGTGGATCCGCATCGGTTGACATCCGCGGCGCCGGTTTCTAAGATGGGGACACCATGGTCCGAACAATCCTTCGTTCCGCCGCTTGGGCCGTCCTCGGCCTGGTGGCCGCCGGTCAACAATTCCCCCTCACCCTGACCACGAACGAGCTTCGCTTCCGCCTCGACGCCCGCGGCGTCGTGACGAGCCTTTATGATCTCATCCGCGGCCGGGAGCTGCTGGCTCCCGGCCAAGCCGCGCCCCTGCTCTCGATCAAGGCGGGGGATTACCTGGAGGCGCCTGCGTCGGCGGTCGAGGTCGAGCCCGGCCTTCTCCGGCTGGCCTACGAAAGGGCCGGTGCGGAAATCGATGTCCGGATCGCGTCGAAGCCGACTCACCTCACTTTCGAAGTCGTCCGGGCCGAGCCGGCGGCGAAAATCCAGCTTGTCCTTTGGGGCCCCTTCCCGACTTCGATCTCCAAGACCGTCGGCGAAATCGTCGGCGTCGTCAGGGACGGGACGTACGGCCTCGGCATCCAGGCCCTCAACCCGAAGACAATCGGCAGTCACCCCGACAACGCCGAGGGCTTCGACATGTCGCGCGGACGGGCGGCCGAGCCGCGGTCCTGGGGGAGCGTTCTCCAAGCCTACAGTCTGAATCGCACTCTGCCTCGGACGGCCGATGTCTGGCTGGGGAATTTCCCAAATATGCCGATTCCGCCGATCCCGGGGGAGACGGTCGTCGGGTCGAAGATCGCCCTGTTCGGCTGCCCCGAGCCAAAGGTGCTGGAGCGGCTGGGCGAGATTGAAGTCGCCGAGGGGCTTCCGCACCCGCTCATCGACGGGGTCTGGGCCAAGCAGTCGTCCGAGCGGGGCCGGTCCTATCTGATTGTCGACTTCAGCGAAGCGACGATCGACGAGATGCTCGGCTACACCAAGCGGGGCGGCTTCATGTCCCTCTATCACATGGAGCCGTTCGAGAGCTGGGGGCATTTTGAGATCAGCCGCAAGGTATTCCCCGGCGGAACCGCGGGCTTGCGGGCCTGCGTCGAAAAGGCCAAGGCCCTGGGCATCCGGCTCGGCGCTCACACCCTGACGACTTTTATTCAGACGAACGACCCCTACGTGACACCGGTTCCCGACCCCCGCCTGGCTCGGACGGGAACAAGTGCATTGACCGCCGCTATCGGCCCCGCCGACGCGGACATCCCGGTCGCCTCGCCCGGATTCTTCCAAAACGAGAAGGCCAATTGGCTTCATACCGTCGTCATCGGGGAGGAGCTCGTCCGCTACCGGGCCGTATCGGCGACGGCGCCTTGGACCCTTCTCGATTGCCGGCGCGGAGCCTTCGGGACGCGGTCGGCCTGGCACGCCCGCGGGGCCGGGGTCGGAAAGCTCCTGGACCATCCTTATAAAGTGTTCTTCCCGAATTTTGAGATGCAGCGGGAGATCGCCCGCACCCTGGCCCGCCGGTTCAACGAGACCGGCTTAAGCCAAATGGACTTCGACGGCCACGAGGGAACCGCCTCGACCGGCCAGGGAGACTACGCCTACGAGCTTTTCCCGCTCGACTTCTTCAACGGCCTCGACCATGCGGTCGTCAACGGGACGAGCAACTCCAAGCACTTCTACTGGCACATCAATTCCTACTGCAATTGGGGCGAGCCGTGGTACGAAGGCTTCCGCGAGAGCATGCAGGAGTATCGGATCAACAACCAAGCCCTGTTCGAGCGCAACTACATTTCCGCTATGCTCGGCTGGTACCTGATGCGCGAAACGACCAGCCTGTCCGATGTCGAATGGATGCTGGCCCGGGCGGCCGGTTACGGGGCCGGCTTTGCCTTCACCTCCAGCCCGGAGGCCCTGCGGACAAACCCCGAGACGGGCGCCATCCTCGACGCCATCCGGGAATGGGAGAAGGCGCGTTGCGGGAGCTCATTCAGCGGCGCCCAGCGCGAGCGTATGAAGAATCCAAAGGCGGAGTTCCACCTCGAAAAACGGGCCGATGGAGGGTGGGACCTCTTTCCCTTCCACGAGTCTCCGGTCTTCAGCCACGAGAAGACGAGCGTTCAGCCCGGCCAGCCGACGGCCGTGGAGTGGCGGCTCGAGAATCCCGACGCCGCCCAGCCGCTCCAGTTCAAGCTCAAGACGGTCGGCGCGGGGGGCTCGCTCATCCGGCCAAGATTCGAGATCGACGGCTATCTCGACCTGGTCTACGATGTCGAGCTCCTGGCCGGGCAGACGCTTCTCTGCGAAGGCGCCCGGGTCGCCCGGGTGTACGACGATAAAGGCCGGCAGATCAAGACCGTGACCGCGTCCGCCGCCCCGCCGACGATCAGTCCCGGAAGCCACCGCATCGGATTCGACGCCGAATTCAAGGGGACTGTCGCGCCCAAGGCCGTGGTGACCTTCCGGACGCGGGGCGAGCCGGAGCGAATCCCCGGGTGTTGAGCCGTGTCCCGGCCTGCTCCGCCGTCGAGACGAAAAGGGGGGCGGCCGAAGCCGCCCCCCGTGGAAAATTAAACCCAATCGACTCCCCGGGCATGTACAGGGTTAATGCCGGGCGGCGCTTTGGCCCGCGAACGTATCAGTCGAACACCGGCGAGCCTCCGCCTCGGTTGGTGGACGTCCGCGGAGCATCACCCTGCGCCGACGCGCTTGGTCTAACTTGTTACTTGACCGGTTCCCCCGTCAGCGGGTCGATCAGGGTCACCCGGTGCATCTTGCCCAGCTTGTCCAGGGGGCCGGGCCACTTCTCGCCGCCCTTGTTGGAGGGTTCGAAATCGCCGACGATCATGATGACCGCTTTGTCAGGTTGGACGTACTTTTGGGCGACCTCCTGGACCTTGGCCTTGGTTACGGCCTGGATCTTGGCCCGGTAGGTCTTGTAGTAGTCCTTCGGCCGGCCGGTCAACTCCATGTTGGCGAAGTTGGACATGATCGCCTGGGGCATCTCGAACTGGCTGGAAAAGCTGTCAATGAAGTAGTTGACGGCCGTGTCCATTTCGGCGTCCGTGACCGGTTGCGTCCGGATGCGGTTCATCTCGGCCAGGATCAACGAGATCGCGTACCCGACCGTGGACGACTTGGTCTGCACGTAACCCGAGAATAGGCCCGGGAATCCCCATCGGTAAGTGAACCGGCTGCCCTGGTTGTAGGACAGGCCCTCGTCCGAGCGGACTTTCATCGTGATCCGCGAGGTGAACGAGCCTCCGCCCAGGATGAAGTTCATGACCTGGACCGCGAAGTAATCGGGATTGGTGTCCTCGAGGCCCTGGTGGCCAATGTTGATGTAGCCTTGGTTGATGGCCTTTTGGATGAAGTAG
>Ga0315287_10006885_pt1 | contig 11358 bp, 10 predicted proteins | sample YL17G11_0_MG_FD_205037 | JGI IMG/M metagenome (GOLD analysis project Ga0315287, IMG submission 205037) | Sediment microbial communities from Yellowstone Lake, YNP, Wyoming, USA - YL17G11_0 | ecosystem: Environmental > Aquatic > Freshwater > Lake > Sediment | place: USA: Wyoming | collected...
GTCATAAGCATACCCTCCAGCATGGACGCTTCCGAAACCGCGCTGATAGCGGCGGCCGTTGAAACCATAGAAAGGGTCGGTCCGTGCAATGCCCGCCTCATGATTGAAAAGATAGAGGACGTCCGTTCGGAAAAACGCAAGTATGTTATCGAGCGCGCAAAACAGCTTTTGGCGAGGATATTCGAGGAGGGCGCGCCCGAGGCTTCGGAGATAACCGAACAGATAAAAGAAGCCGTCAGGAAGGGCGAGGTGGTGGATTACTACGGCATGCCCGCGGGGCCCGAAGTGAGCAACAGCGACAGCGTTGTCATTGTCGAGGGGCGCGCGGATGTCGTCAACCTCCTGCGCTGCGGTATTAAGAATGCGGTTGCGATAGAGGGCACGTCCGTCCCGCCGGCAATAGCCGACATGGCGCGCAAGAAGGAAACTACCGCTTTCCTGGACGGCGACAGGGGAGGGGACCTCATCCTCAAGGAGCTGACCGCCGTCTCCGATATAGACTTCGTGGCGCGCGCGCCCACCGGCAAGGAGGTGGAGGAGCTTACGAAGAAGGAAATCTTCAAGGCTTTGCGCGAAAGGGTGCCCGTGGCCGAGTCCAAGGCGGAAGGGACCGCCGGCGAGATACGCTCGGCCCAGGAGGCGCGTGAAACCCGCAGCCATGACCGTGAGATGACGGCCGAGGCCGAGGAAATCGGCCGCCGCGAAGAGCGGCCCGTTCGCAAGGAGAAACGCGGTGGCGACAACGAGAAGGCCGTGCTCTTCCGGGGGCTGCTCAACGAGCTGACAGGAACGCGTGCGGCCTATCTGCTGGACGAATCGGGCGTTCCGCAGGGAAAAGTCCCTGTCCGTGAGATATTCAACGCCCTCAAGGAACTCCAGGCGGATGCGCTGGTGTTTGACGGCGAGGTCGACCAGAAGCTGGTCAACTTTGCGGCAAGCCGCGGCCTGCATTGGCTCGTGGGCATGAAGGCGAGCCCGCGCATACGGGTGCCGGATAACATGTACGTAGTGGTTTTAGCCGACCTCCAGTGAGGGGCGGCCGGCGGGCGCAAGCCCGCGCCACGTCATTTTATATACTACCTTGAAGTAACTATAGATATGGTAAATTCCATTGTGGCTGCGGACGGCAGGCGCGCGTATGAAAAGCATTCTGAAGGGGTTTACGGCACTTCCGATGCGGACAATGAGATAATCAAGAAGGTCGTGCTCATAGGCGAGCCAATGGCGGGCAAGAGCGCCCTTCTCAAAAGGCATGTTGACAGGCTTTTCAGCGATGTGTACGAGCACCACATAGGCGTGGGCATGATCAAAGTGCATTGCACTGTGGAGGACAAGTACCTTCGCATGATGGTGTGGGACATTAAAGGCGACACGTTTTTAAAATCTCCTGAGCTTTTTGCCGCCCGCGTCCGCGATGCGGAAGCGGTCGTGCTGAATTATGATTGCGGGCGCCCGTTTGCCGAGCAGATGAACGCCTGGGCGAATCTTGATGCAGCGCTTTCTAATCTTTCAAAACCCGTGGTCGCCTTTTCGGCTAACAAGGCCGATGCGGGCGTGCGCGAGGACTTTGAGAGGCTCCTCAAGGAGCGCGCCGAGGCGGCGGGCGTGAAGTCGTTCTTCACGAGCGCCAAGACCGGTGAGGGCGTCGATGAGGCCTTCGATTACGTGGCCAAGGAGCTGGTAAAGAAATACAAAGCGGTGGAAGCGGAAGAGAAGAAGGCGGAGTCCAGGGCGCGCTTCGCCAGGTTCGTGGACGACGGCATACTTTAAGCGCCCTTTTTATTTCGGCTTCGTCCTTTATTCTCCATGGTTGCTGGCGATATAGCGGAGTTTGCGCTGAAGGCGGCCGCGAAGGCCGATTATGCCGAGGCGAGGTTCGAGTCAGCCAGGTCGAATGAATTTGTTCTGAAGAACGGCGTGCTCGAGGCGTCCGAAACGAGCGATACTGCCGGTCTTTGCATTCGTGTTATTGTCAAGGGCGCGCAGGGTTCGGCCTTCACCAACATGCTCGGCAAGCCGTTCGTCAAGGCCGCCGTTAACCGCGCGATAAAGATGGCCGGCCAGTGCGTTAAGATCGCCAAAATGCCTATTAAATTCTCGCCCGAATCGCCGGGAAAGGCGAATTATTCCGTTGCCGAAAGGATTCCGCTAGCCGACGTTTCTTCGGACGTAAAGATACGCGAGCTCGTGAACATAGACAAGTCCATGCTCGCCACCGGTGTTAACCTCCCGGCGCGTTTTCTTACTCTCAGGGACGAGACGCGGGAGAAGTATTACGTCAATTCTGAGGGGAGCTTCGTACGCTCTAAGATACCTCGTGTCCTGTTTGATTACATGCTTACCGCTTCGTCCGACGGAAAGACCATGCAGCGGATGTTCTCTTTCGGAGCGAGCGCGGGCTGGGAGGCCTTCAAAAAATGGGCTGTCGCCGAAAAGCTCGCCGAAGAGGCGAACCTGCTGAAGAAGATATTACATACCGCTCAGCCCATGCCCTCAGGCGAGCTCGATGTCGTATTGAGCCCCGAGCTAGTCGGCATAGCCAGCCACGAGTCGGTCGGTCATCCTTACGAGGCAGACAGGATACTGGGCCGCGAAGCTGCTCAGGCGGGCGAGTCGTTCGTTACGCGTGAAATGCTGGGCACGAAAATAGGCTCCGACGTCGTCAACGTCGTCGACGATCCGCGCCTTCCGGGAAGCTACGGTTACTATTTGTTCGACGACGAAGGCGTGAAAGCAAACCGTCGTTACTTGATTAAAAACGGAATAATAAACAGTTTTTTGCAGAACCGCTGGTCAGGCGCAAGCTTCGGTATAGCAAGCAACGGGTCGTCTCGCTCGAACAGCTGGGATGCCGAACCTATTGTGCGCATGGCCAACACGTACGTCATGGCTGGCGAGTATGCGACCGAAGAGCTCTTCAAAGACATCAAGAAGGGCGTCTACATCAAGTCCTACATGGAATGGAACATCGATGACAAGCGCTTCAACCAGCGCTACACCGGCCTTGAGGCTTATTTGATAGAGAACGGCGAGCTGAAGCATCTCGTTAGGAACCCCGTCCTTGAAATAACAACGCCCGTGTTTTGGTCTTCCGTTGATGCCGTAGGAAAGAACGTCGAGTATGTTGCCGGCAACTGCGGCAAGGGCGAGCCCATGCAGGGAATACCCGTTTGGTTCGGCGGGCCGCACATACGGCTCCGGAAAATAAAGTTTGGTGCGCATATATGATAACATACGCTGTGAAGAAAGCGGTGAAGCTTGGGGCGACTGACGCTGTTGCTCAGTTGAGCAAGGAGAACAGGAGCCAGATACGCTTTGCCAACAACACAATGACAACGCTCCAGAACTGGGAGACTGAGAAGTTGGAGTTGTTCCTTTCCTTTAACAAGTGCATAGTTTCCACAACAATCGATATAATTACAAAGAAGTCCGTCGACGATGCGGTGGCGAACCTTGCGAAGCTTGCCAAGACCGCAAGGCCTAAGGAGGATTTCGGCGGCATAGCGCAGGGTCCTTTCAAATACAGGAAAATTGCCGGCGGCTATGACAAGCGCATACTCAACTGCGACCTTGCAGACAAGGTTGACGGCGCGATAAACGCCGCTCTCAAGAATGCTCAGAAGACCGCGGGTGTGCTTTATGCTGGCGAGGAATCCGTTGAATTGGCGACGAGCGGTGGAGCGCACGCTTCTGAGAAAGGCACGTCGATAGAGCTGTCGCTGCGCGCGTTCTGCGCCAAGGATGAGTCCGGTCATTCCGTTTCCTGCTCAAAGTCGTTGTCCGGCTTCAACCCAGAAGCGGCCGGAAGCAAGGCCGCGCTGCTTGCGAGATTGGCAAAGAGTCCTGTTGAGGGCTCACCCGGAAAGTATGACGTTCTGTTCGACCCGATGGCCTTCGCGGATCTTGTTGCTTTGACCGCCGGCTTTGCCTCCGCCTTTTACGTTGAAACGGGTTTCTCGTTCCTTGCGGATAAGCTCGGAAAGCCCGTCGCCTCGCCTGCCGTATCAATAAGCGACGCCGCCAACATGCCGGGCGGTTTCGGGACGGAATCATTCGACGACGAGGGCGTCCCGACCCAAACAACCGACATAATCAAGCGCGGAACGCTGAACACCTATTTGCACAACACCTCGACCGCGCGGAAGTATCTAGTCAAGACGACCGCAAACGCCGGGCTAATTAATCCAAGCCCGCGTAACGTCGTCCTTGAGCCCGGGCCGCGCTCAAAGGAGGATATGGTCAAAAACATCAGGGACGGGCTCTACATAACGAACGTCTGGTACACCCGCTTCCAGAATTACAAGACGTCCGACTTCTCAACGATACCGCGTGACGCGATACTGGTAATCAAGGATGGAGAGTTTGTCGGCTCCGTGAAGAACGTAAGAATAACAGAAAATCTCGAAGGTCTTCTCAAGCGCGTGGCTGCCGTCTCGAACAAGCCGGAGTGGGTCCATTGGTGGGAAGTCGAGACGCCCGTGTATCTGCCGTACGTCTTCGCCGAGAAGGTCAACATTACGAAGTCGACAATGTGAAGGACGTTGTGCTTTTGGTACGTCCTTCAGCACGCATGGATGCTCTCATGTGAATTAACTGCATCCATGCAGTGTAGTTTTCAAGTCGTCCAACGCCGCAGTCAGGCTCAGCGGGTTCTTCTCGTCCTTCAGCGCTTCGTAGGTCTCGTCTTTGATGCAATTGACGAGCTTGATATGTAATTTTTCCGTCGCCAGTTTCAGCGCTTGGTAGGACTCGCTGGTTGGTTTGAAGTAGCAATAGATGTGTTTCCAATTTTTCCCGTGGGCTGTCAGGAAATTCTTTATTCGTTTCTCGGTCACCGCAATGTATTTTTCCTTTATCGCGTCCGTTTCCTCCCATTCGGGCCAGTCGTACCTGTTGAACGGGTAATAGTTGGCATATTCGTACGGGATGACGCCCGGCGAGCTTATCGCGCAGATTTGCAGTCTGCTGTAAACTTTCATCTTTTCCAGTACCGAGAATATGGCCTTGTGCAATTTTGAGTTGAAGTACGGCTTGCGGTAGGCGCATGGAATGAAGAGGAGGATGTCCTTGTCCTTCGGCGCTTTCCAGAAGCCGTTGATGTATTCCTGCCACACTTCATAATACGGATGTGTCAGCTCCTTTTCCGTTGCTCCAACAATCTCCGTCTGCTTGTCCATCGGCCAGTGTGGCTTGAACCCAAACTCGTCGAAATACTTCTCGACCTTCTTGTCCGTAAAGTCGGCGGTCCAGTCGTTGAACTCCCGTTCCGTCAGGGGCTTCCACTTTCCTTCTATCCACAGGTCGAACGCCTTTGACGCGCCGTGCGGGAACCAGTTCATTATGCAGATGGAGTCCGCGTGCTTCATTGCAATGTCCAGCGTCTTGCGCAGCGATTCGCGCGTGGTGTAAGGCGCGTTGGCCATCACGTACGCCCTCATGCCGAAGCCGTTCTTGTGCAGGAAATTTGATGCGGTGACGAAGCCCTCGACGGTCGCCCCTTTCTTCAGCTTGGCAAGCATCTCGTCGTCCGCAACCTCGAGCCCGTAGCCGATCGTAACTTTGACTTTGCCGCTCTTCATGTCGTCAACGAACTGCTGGGTCAGGTATTCGCCGCGGCTCTCGATGACGATATCTTTGACTCCTGCAGCTTCGCACTTCCTGACAAGATAGCTCCTGAACGCCCGCGGTATTTGCCGCTCGTCAAGGAAACTGCCCGAGTTGAATATCTTGATTCGGTCAAACTCCTCCGTCAGGAATACGTCGTCTATCATTTTCTTGAGCTCATGTATGCTCTTGACTCGCGCCTCTTTTGCGCCCCACCCGCAGAAGATGCAGTTCCCCCACCCGCATTTTCCCGAGTTCAGGTAGATTACTTTGTCGGTCATAACACCGCTTTCCGCCCAAACTTTATAAATAACGCCCAGAAAATTTGCGTATGTGTCTGAACTACAAACAAGCGATACTTGCGGGCGTGATATCCGAAGCCGTGATCTTCCTATTGATTTCGGCGATGATGTTCACCCCGCTGTGGGGCACGGAAGTCCAGAAATACATCAACATGCTGGTAGGCGCCGTGGTGGCGTATCTTGTGGCCTATTACTTCTACTTCAAGAAGAAGCCCAAGGACGCCGTGAAGGAAGGCCTGCTGCTTGGCGTGGTGTTCGTAGCCGTCTCGGTGATAATTGAGACGCCTGTGATGGCTTTCGGTTTCGCCAAGGACATGGGTCTGGCCTGGTTCGCGCAATGGCACCTGCTGGCCAGCTACCTGCTCGGAATGGTTGCCTGCATGGTCGCGGCAACAATGAAAAAGAAGTAAGTTTTCTTTCTTTTTTCTCTTATCTTTTCGGCATGAACTCGTAGATCTCTCTCGCGGCCAGCGTCCTTCCCTTGGTCGTCCTTACGTGGACATCCTTTAGTTCTCCGCCGTCCATTATAGGTTTTATTCCGGAAACGTCATACCACGCGTTCGTCGTGGTTATGACCGTGTAGCCCTCCTTGATGGCGAGGCATTCCTCCGGGCTTTTAGGCACTCGTGCGTTTATCATGGAAATTAGTACATCAGGAAGGCATTTAAGTTATTCGGCTGCGCCGTTCACGTCAGGAACGAATCCAGGTCGAAAAGCCCCATCTTTCCGAGCCGTCTGCTGATCATGGCGCCTATGTTTTCGGAGCAGAACGGTATGTCCGCATGTCGCTTGAACGTTCTGGCAACATGGTGCGACAGTTCGCACGACTCCTTGTAATCAATTTTTTCGACTGCCTTATGCGCGGCGTCAAACGATTCCGGCCTCACGCTCGCATGGTCCAAGTACACGGTAAGCATCTCGTCGGGGCTGATTTTGGATATGGCTAGGTCGGTCGGATCCTTGCCTGCGCATACTTCGCCGATTGCCCGGAATATGTGCGCGTTAAGGTAGTGCATGCACTGCGGATCCGCCAGCCATTCCGCGTCATAGTTCATGTTTCTGAGTGCGGACGCGACAGGTTCGGCATGAAGGAACCCTAGGATAGCCAGTACGTTCTTGTCTTTGTTGCGTTCCTGTATGCCTGCGAGGCGCCTGACCATGGCTTCGTTTCGCGCATTGTCTAATTTGGCAGTTTTCTGAATGTAATTCCTTGCGGTCCTGAAGGAGTCCTCGGGCATGCCTAGCGCGTATTCAATGAAGATATCTGAAGCGCTGTCCATCAAGTTTCGTACGTATCGTTCGCTGTAAGGCGATTCCTCAAGGAAGACTGTTTTTTTGGAGCCTGCCAGGACATTGTTCAGGAAATAGCATGCGGCATCGTAGCCTTGCGCGTCGTATGTTGTTATCTTAACTTTTTTCGGGACGCCATTTCTTGAAACCATTCTTGAAACGCGTTCCGTCCGTTCCTGCCTGTCTTTGCCGGCCTTTTCCAGGAAAAGGACGTCGGCACGTTTGAACTGCTTTAGGAACTGCCGCGTCCTGTACGATTCTGCATCGGAATGGTTTACGCCGTATATTTTGATTGGCACGCGCAGTCTAAATCTCAAAAGCTTATAAAACTCGCGCCGCTAAAGCCATTCATGCTCGAGCTCACAGACAGGGATGCCGCGGGCCGTATCTGCAAATGGACCGTTGGGAAGCATACGATAGCGACGCCGAACATCTGCATAGTCGTCAACCCCAACCGCATGCCCGTGCCCATAGCGGATTTGAAGAAGGAATTCAAGGCCGATATCCTCATAACGAACTCCTATATAATAAGGCGGAGCAAGGAGTTCTCCGAACGGGCCGTTAAGGAAGGGCTCCACAAGATGCTCGGCTGGGACGGCCCCCTCTATACCGACTCAGGGACGTACCAGATGTTCTCCCAAGGCAAAGCCGATGTCGCGCCCGAAGAAATCATAGAGTACCAGAAGAAGATAGGCTCCGACATAATCACGCCGTTGGACATGTTCACCCTTCCCGTAGACGACCTCAAGACCGCAAAAGCAAAACTGGCGTTGACCCTTGCCCGCATAAAGTCTGCCAGAGTGTCCCAACCGGATATTAACCTCGTCGGCCCCATCCAGGGCGGCCGCTTCTTGGAGCTGCGTAAGAAAGCCAGCATCGAAGTCGCCAAGCTCAACCCCGACGTCTTTGCGATAGGCGGCATCGTTCCGCTGATGATGCAGTATCGCTTCAGGGATTTGGCTGACGTCATTTTGACGTGCAAATCGAACCTGCCCGCCCAGACGCCAATCCACGCGTTCGGCGCAGGCCATCCCATGGTCTTCGCCCTGCTGACGGCGTTTGGCTGCGATTTGTTCGACAGCGCTATGTATAGTTTGGCGGCAGAGCGCGGCGCATATCTGACGGTGAGCGGTACGCACCAGTTGTCAGATCTTAAGGAATTCCCTTGTAGCTGCCCGCTTTGTTCGCGTCTGGAGCCGAAGGACGTGCTGAAGTTCACCGAAAAGGAGCGTCTTGCTTGGCTCGCCCGCCACAACCTCTATGCGACCTTTGAGGAGCTGAGAACAATCCGTACGGCCATACGCGAGAACAGCCTTTGGGAGCTCGTGCAGGAGCGTGCGCGGGCCCACCCGAACCTTTTGATTGCCTTGGAGCACGGCCTGAAAACCTATCCGAAGCTTTTCCAGGAGCTTGACAGCGTCTCAAAGAAGTCGGCGCTGATGTGGGGTGGCGCGGAAACTGCGTTTCGCCCTGAAGTTGTCCGCGCGAAAGAGCAGTTGAAGCGCGTTCCTCTGAAGAAGCTGTTCCGTAAGGAGCCGTTCGGAAAAGTTCCGTCCGCGCTGAAGTCCGTTTATCCGTTCGGCCAGTCTTTAACCAACCGTTCGGAGAAGTCGAAGAAAGTGAAGCCGGCCGAAGTGGTTAGTATGTCTTTGGATTATCAGTACGGAAAGGGAGCTGGCAAACCTTTCTTAAAGGCCGATGTGGAGGTTTCCAGAAAGACGGGCAGGCTAAGACGACTGTGGTCCAAGAAAAAGGAGCTGCTCGGCACGTTCCGCCCCTCCGACGGTTTTTTCCTCCCCTCGCTCGAAGGCGTCAGGCTGCTCAAGGCGAATATCAAGAAAGTCGCCGTCAAGGACCCTGATGCCGCCAAGTTCGTCAGCGAAGGCCGCGCGGTGTTCGCAAAGTTCTCAAGCCCTGAGAAAGGCATCCTGCCCGGCGAAGAGGTCGCTGTTGTTCACGGCGGCAAGACCATAGCCGTCGGAAAAGCGCTTTTGAACAGCGCCGAGATGAGGCAGATGAAACGCGGGGTAGCTATTGAAGTGCGTGCGAAAATTCTAGGGGATAAAGATGATGAAGTGGAAACAGGTAGCTGAAGAGCGGGTCAACGCCCTTGCTGAGCTGCCCGTCGGAGGGAAAAAGGAGATATGGATAGCCGACACGTCCCACAAGATATTCGACGAGTGCTTCCCGCCAATGAAGCTGGCGAAAAGGGAGCACGACTGGCGCGTCGACATCAGGAACGAGCTAAGGAGGCTGCTGAAGGCAAAGGCACCTTTAAAACCGCAAAACCCGTAATTTCTTCATGTTCAACGATTTGGCGCGCAAGTATTTCGGCCTCTTTACCGTTGCCGGCGCCGTCCTTGGGTTGGCGCTCCCGTCTGTCGGCGTCCTCATACAGCCCTACATAATGGCCACGCTGTTCGTCCTCATGTTCTTCGCCACGGCGAAAATTAACAAAACAAGGTTGGTCGCCGCCGCAAGGAAGCCTTTGGTCGTGCTCCTCGGCCTGGTGCTGATGTTCATCTTGATTCCGCTGGTGATGTACGGCCTGGCGCTTTTTGCGGGACTTGACGAGACCGCGCTGTTCGGCGTGGCCTTTGCGGCGTTGGCGCCCGCCATAGTTTCCGCGCCCTTCTTCGTCTCGATGATAAAGGGCGATGTCGAATATTCCTACATACTGTCCGTCCTGTCAACGCTTCTTTCACCGGTTGTCATACCGGCGATGCTTCTTTTCCTGGTTGGAAAAACGGTTGTCGTTCCGTTGATGAGCATATCCACCACGATAGTCGCCCTCATAGTTCTTCCCGCCCTGCTTGTTGTTATCGTGCGTAAAATCCTCCCGCCAATCATGAAGCTCCTGGAGTCTAACGAGAGCTCCATAACAGGCTTCGATTTCCTTGTTTTCATCTGGGCGATAATAGCCGCGAACGCGCAGACCATACTGACGTTCTCTCCGCTCGTGACGGCATTGCTCGTGTTGGCGGTCGTTCAGGAGTTCGGGGTTTACTTCGCCGTGAGGCACGTCTCAAAGTTGTTCCTGCCCGAAAAGACATCGAAGGCGTTGGCATTGTCGGTCGGCGTCAAGAATACCGTATTGACGGCGGGCATAGCCCTTCTGTTTTCTTCCGCAGCTGCGTTGCCGAGCGGGATCGTCGTATTGATTCACGCCCCGATGTTCGCCCTCATCGGCTGGCTGAAAGAAAAATTATGATTCGAGCGCCGCGTCGACCAGGCTTTTCCTGCTGTTCTGTATGAACTGGAGCTCCGGCATCCTCAGGTCCAGCTTGGCAGCCGCAAAGAAGTGGTTGAGGGTTTCGGCCTTCCGCGTCGCGAAGTTCTCGTTGTCCTCCATGACGGCCAGTTTTGCCGCGCCGGTGTGGTCTATCGCGCCGTGCAGGTACGCGCCGGCATGGTACAGCCCTTTCGCAAGGCCGTCAAGCATGTCCTCGGGCTCTATCAGTTCCTTGGCTTCGCCGCTCTTGTCTACCACGAGGTGTTCGTCACCCCAGAAAATTATCTTGTGCTTCTTTTCCCTTGTCCAGGCCGTGGCGGGCATTGCGTTTCCCGGCATCCTGTATTTGTATGTTTCAAGTACGTGCTCGTTCTGCAGATAGTCCGATATGACTTTCCTTGCGCTTGGCCTTGTCTGGGATATGTCCGTCGGTATCACATTGGCTTCGCAGCCGAGCTTCTCGAGGCATGAATCGGCCAAGGCGGTGTGCATCCAGCCGAGGTTTATCTGCCTGCCCATGTTTTCGGCCTTGTACGCCTTCATTCGTTGCACGGCCTTTTCGAATATTGCGTCGAACCTGTCCGCGTCCTCCTCCTTCACGAGCTTGCGGTAAGCGTTGTATATCTGGTCGATGTCGAACCTGCACAGCTGGATGTCGCAGGCCGGCTTGAAGCTCTGGAGGTCCGAAAGGACCACGCGTCCCGCGCTCGCCCTGCCCACCATGGGCGTGTTCACGTCGCCGTGCTCGCCCGATGTCTGCGTCGTCATGACCGTCACGAGGACGTCGTATTTTGAGTTCTGCTTGGACTTGATGAACTGGCTCACGTCGGGCATGTTGAAGCTGCCGTGAAGGCAGATGTCCAGCCGCGGCTTGTCCTTGCTCTCGTAAGCTTCCATGTCAAACAGTGCGCTCACCTTATGTGCCAGAAC
>Ga0315287_10006886_pt1 | contig 11357 bp, 8 predicted proteins | sample YL17G11_0_MG_FD_205037 | JGI IMG/M metagenome (GOLD analysis project Ga0315287, IMG submission 205037) | Sediment microbial communities from Yellowstone Lake, YNP, Wyoming, USA - YL17G11_0 | ecosystem: Environmental > Aquatic > Freshwater > Lake > Sediment | place: USA: Wyoming | collected...
TCCTGTCGAAACAGTCCTGATAGCTGATCAGTTCGCCGCTGACTCCATTGGCACGACGGTAGCCGATGGCTTCCAGCACGCGTGCCGCCGCATCCCGTTGTGCGGGGGACACCAACAGGTCCGTGTCGCAGCGCGGGCGCGCGGCCGGCTCGGTGTAATGGGAATAGGCAAGAGGCGTTCCCTTCAGCAGGACCGCTTCGACGCCGGCCACGGCAAGCGCCTCGAGCACCGCAGTCAGTTCCTGTTCGCGCAGCATGCCCAATGCGGCCTGCATGGTGGCCTCGCGCGCCAGCGCCGCGCGCACGCGCTCCGGCCAGTCGCGCGGCGCGACGGCGGATCCGGCCTGACGATGAACGAGAACCGCGACGCCGTGCGCATCGCATGCGTCGAGAAAGCGCTGCTCGAACGCGCTGTCGGCCGTCGCGGGCCACGACGGATGCTCGCCGCGCAGGATTCGGCACAGCAGGAGATGCTCGGTGGAGTCCGACGCAACAGTGCAGGGCGTCGCGCTTGCTGCGCCAGGGCTGGGGGCTCGCGGCGGTTGCGATTCGGATCTGGTGAGCATGGGTGCGCTGCCGCAGGCAGCGCCTGCGTCGACGCCGATTATAGTGGTCATCGACGCGCGCGGGCACGCAGTGCGGTCGGCCATGGGCGGGGAGACCGCGCAGCCGCAACGCCCGTCGTACGGGACGGCATCGACGCCGGGCTAAGGGTCGCCGCGCTGGTGACGCCGGTGCATTTCCTGCAGCAGGAACTCCTCGTCGGCGGGCGCGATGTCGAAGCGCTGGCACGCTTCGTCGACGAGATGCGCCGTCCATACGCCCTGCTCGGCGAGCCACGCAAATGCGCGGCGCAAAGAATCGCCGGGGGGCACGAGCGGCGTGAGCGTCATGGCGCCATCCTACGCGCGCGGCGCCGCGCGGATCAGCACACGACGAGGCGCTTCGCGCGGCCCAGCCGGTAGACGGTGCGCGCCGCGCGGCCGCCTGTCGGCGGCACCGGGATTACCGGACACGGAGGCGCGCGGCGGCCGTCGGCGGCCAGCGTGTCGTCGGCGTCGAGGTCTGGCCAGATGCCGCCGGAGACGGGCCGGAACTGCCAGCAGACGTAACCGACGTCGGCGGCGAGCTGCATCATGTCCGTGCGGTCGGGGGCGTCCTCGACGATGGTGCTCGCGCCGTCGAGCGCCGGGTACTCGCCGAACGCCTGCCGGCATTCGAGCGCCTCGTGCGGGCGCGCGCCGACACTGGTGCAGCCGCGCTTTTCCGCGCGTTCGAGGTTCCACGCGCCCAGCTGCCACGCGGCGTCGAGCACCGCGAACTCCACGGCGCAGAGCGCGGACCAGCGGTCGTTCAGTTGCAGCGCGGAGGCGGGCACGGGAACCAGGCGGCCCTCGGGCTCGCCCGGCAGCGGATCGTCGGGGCGGAAGCCGTGCCAGTGGAGCATCAGCAGGAGCGGCGTGTCGGCCTTCGGGAGGGCGGTGAGCGTCACCGCGAACAGCGGCAACTGGATGCTGTCGATCTGCGCTGCGACCCGCTCCAGGATATCCATGCGTCCGATACCTCGCGTGCGACCCGATAGTTCCAACCTAGCAAATTTTGTGCAATCCGCAAGGAGGATCCGACTTCGCGCGGCGCACGCCGCCGGCATCCGCGTCAGGCATCTGTAAGTCGATCTGCAAGTCGGCGCGGCGCCCCGGCGTGTCCGTGGACGAGTGACACGCGGCGGCAACCTCGCTGGCGGAAAGCTGCGGATCTTCCATTATTTTTCTTTTTTGTTCAAGTAGTTAGGCTGCCGCAGCCGCATGGCCCGCGCGGGTCCGCCGCCCTCACGGCGCGTTGCACGATCCGTCAGCGATCGGCCAGCACCCCACACGCAGACTGCCGCCATGGCCAAACGCCGGGATCGTCCGGCGGGCATGCAGCAGGGAGCAGCGATCATGGGCAACGCCATCAGGACCCGATTCCTGGAGTTGGGACGCCTCGTCCGCAAGGCGGGCCCGTACGTCGCGCTCGAGGTCGTGATGCCGGGCGGCACGCTCCTGGCGTTTCTGCTCTACCTGCACCGCTCGGGCCGGCTCGCCAACCTCGGCGAGGTGGCGGAGCGGGCGGCGAACGGCACGTTCGACCACCTGGCGTTTGCGCTGGGACCGATGGGGGTGACCTCGGACGGGGGCACGGTCGGGAGGCAGCGCGACGGGCTCGAACCGCTCGACCTCATGTCGCCGCGCCGCCTGGCAGCGTGACGGCGGGACCGCGGGCAGCGCCGGATTTGGGGATGCGCGTTGGCAGGAGAAAGAAGAGCGGCCGTCCCTTGAGGACGGCCGCTCGGTCGTGCCCGAGAGACTCGGGAGTAGCCTCGTGAGCGATCGGGGCGGGGTGCGCGGCAAGGCCCCACTCGGGGTCTTGTGCGCCCGCGGCTGCAGTTGCCCGCTGCAGTCGCCGGTGTACCGATCGTGGAACGGGGGCACGACGTCGCCATCGTGCCCGCCGCCCGTCGGCTCCCGCAGCGGCGAGCCTCCGATTCCCGCGTCGGACGATTCCTACGTCAGGCCAGCCGCGCGGGGACGCGGCACGGGGTCTTGATTCGCATCAAGCGAATCCCGGCGCAACGGGCTAGATTGCGCGCATGGGTCATCCGAAGCACTGGACGCTCGGGGCGAAGCTCGCGCTCGTCGCGACGCCGTTCCTGCTGCTCGCGCTCCTGTCGATCGCGCTGACGCTGTGGGTTTCGTGGCAGCTCGACGGCGGCGCGGCGGCCGTGAACGAGGCGGGGCGCATGCGGATGCAGGCGTACCGGATGTCGCTGGCGGTCGGCACCGGCGAAGTCGCGGCGCTGCCGCGGCTGGCCGACGAGTTCGAGCGCAGCCTGGAGACGCTGCGCCACGGCGACTACGAGCGGCCGCTGTTCGTGCCCTGGGACGACGTGACCCGAGCGCACTTCGCCGTGGTCGAGGGCGACTGGATCCGGTTCCGCAAGGCGTGGATCGAAGCGCCGGCGGAAGCACGGGCGGGATTGCGCGACCAGACGGCCGCGTTCGCCGCCGACATCGATGCGCTGGTCGCCGGCATCGAGCGGCACATGTCGCGCTGGACCGCGATGCTGCACCTGCTGCAGACGGCGATGATGGGCTTCGCCGTGCTGGGGTCGGTGCTGCTGCTCTACGTGGGCTACCTGTTCGTGCTCGAGCCGGTCGGCAGGCTCAAGCAGGCCACGGAACGCCTGCAGCGCGGCGACTTCAGCGCGCGCGTGGAAAGCGTGACCAGCGACGAGTTCGGCACGCTCGCGGAGTGCTTCAACGGCATGGCCGAGCACCTGCAGTCGATGTATCGCGACCTCGAGGCCAAGGTGGCCGCGAAGACCTCGGAACTCGAGGAGAAGCGCGAGCGCCTCGAGGCGCTCTACGACGTGACGGCGCTGGTCGCAAAGGCGACGACGCTGCCCGAACTGGCCGACGGATTCGTCGAGCGGATCCGCCGTGTCGCGCGCGCGGACGGCGTCGCGCTGCGCTGGACCGACGAGACGAACCAGCGGTTCCTGCTGCTGGCGTCGGCCGGCCTGCCCGCGACGATGGCCGACGAGGAGCATTGCCTGCTCGCAGGCGACTGCCACTGCGGCGCGGTGGAGGTCCAGCAGGGCGTGCGCGTGATTCCCATCGCGGACGCCACGCCGGCGGCATTGCCGCACTGCGGGCTGGCGGGCTACGCAACGCTGGTCTCGATTCCGATCCGCCTGCACGACCGCCTGATGGGCGAGGTCGACCTCTTTCATCATGCGCAATTGACGCTGTCGGCCGCCGAGCGGTCGCTGCTCGAGGCGCTCGCCGCGCACCTGGCCGGCGCCATGGAGAACCTGCGGCTCAACGCGCTGGAGCGGGAGCAGGCGGTCGCGCAGGAGCGCACGTTCATCGCGCGCGAGCTGCACGACTCGATCGCGCAGTCGCTCGCGTTCCTCAAGATCCAGGTGCAGCTGATGCGCGACGCGCTCGCGCGGCGCGACGACGCGCTCGCGCAGCGCGTGCTCGCGGAGATCGATACCGGCGTGCGCGAGAGCTACGGCGACGTGCGCGAGCTGCTCGTCCACTTCCGCACGCGCGCGCACGGCGAGGACATCGAGCCCGCGCTGAAGACGACGTTGCGCAAGTTCGAGCATCAGAGCGGGCTGCCCGCGACGATCGAGATGGTGGGCCACGGGATGCCGCTGTCGCCCGACCTGCAGATCCAGGTGCTGCACATCGTGCAGGAGGCGCTGTCCAACGTGCGCAAGCACGCGAACGCGACGCGCGTCGTGCTGCTGGTGTCGCAGCAGCCGCAGTGGCGGTTCGAGGTGCGCGACGACGGCGTGGGCTTCGACAACGAGAGCGGGACGGAAGACGAGACGCACGTCGGATTGCGGATCATGGCGGAGCGCGCCGAGCGCATCGGCGCGACGCTCGACGTCGTCACCACACCCGGGCGCGGCACGTCGATCGTGCTGACGCTGCCGCTTCCCCATCCGGCGCAGGCGCCGGCGGCGGCCGACGCGGCCGCGCTGCACTGACGACCCTCGGCCCCATGTCCACGGTCCGCATTCTCGTCGTCGACGACCACACGCTGTTCCGGCGCGGCCTCACCGCGCTGCTCGCGCGCGATCCGCGGATCGAGGTGGTCGGCGACGCCGCCGATGCCGGCGAGGCGCTGCGGCGCGCGCGGGAACTGGCACCGGACGTCATCCTGCTCGACAACCACCTGCCGGGCGTGAACGGCGTCGACGCGTTGCCCGCGCTGCGCGAGGCCGCGCCGTCCGCGCGCATCCTGATGCTCACCGTCAGCGAGGACGCGCAGGACCTCGCCGCCGCGCTGCGCGGCGGGGCGTGCGGCTACCTGCTCAAGACGATCGAGGGCGACGCGCTCGTCGCCGCGATCCTGCGCGCGATGCGCGGCGAGTCGGTCGTGGCCGAGGAGATGACCGGCAAGCTGGTCGCGGCGTATCGCGACGCGGCGTCCCCGCCGGCGGCGGCGCCCACCGCACCCGTGTCGCCCCTCGAGCAGCTGTCGCCGCGCGAGCAGGACATCCTGCGCGGCATCGCGCGGGGCGCGTCCAACAAGGAAATCGGGCGCGACCTGGGCATCGCCGAGACGACCGTCAAGATCCACGTGCAGCACGTGCTGCGCAAGCTCGCCGTGAGCTCGCGCGTCCAGGCCGCCGTCATCGCATCCGAGCACGGCCTGCTTTGATCCAGCGCAAACGCGCGCGACTCTCCCGCTGACGTAGTTCTTCCGGACGATGCCGGCGGCCGCCGGCATCGTTCTTCCGCGTGTGCCGGAGGCCCCCCTCAGGAGGATGCCGGCGCGCGGGCGCGCCGCCTACCATCGACGCATACCGGTCCGGGTGCGCGAAGGGGCGAGTCGAGATGAGCAAGAAGGGGCAGGCACTGTCGGTGCTGATCGTCAGCACGCTCGCATTTACCGTGTGCTTCATGGTCTGGATGATGTTCGGCGTCATCGGCATCCCGATCAGGAAGACGCTCGATCTCAACGCGACGCAGTTCGGCCTGCTGACGGCGACTCCCGTGCTGACCGGATCGCTGATCCGCGTGCCCCTGGGCATGTGGACCGACAAGTTCGGCGGCCGGATCGTCCTGTTCCTGCTGATGATGGTCTGCGTGGTGCCGATCTGGCTCATCGGGTACGCGACCGAGTACTGGCAGTTCCTCGTCCTCGGCCTCTTCGTCGGCGTTGCCGGCGGCTCGTTCTCCGTCGGCACGCCCTACGTCGCGCGCTGGTATCCGCGCAAGCAGCAGGGCTTCGCGATGGGCATCTACGGCGCGGGCAACTCGGGCGCCGCCGTGAACAAGTTCGTGGCGCCCGCGCTGCTCGTCGCCTTCGGGTGGACGCTCGTGCCGCAGGTTTACGCGGCGGTCATGCTGGGCACGGCGTTGCTGTTCTGGTTCATGAGCTACTCGGACCCGCATCATCTCGTCGACTCGAAGATCACGTGGCGCGAGCAGCTGCAGGCGCTCAAGGACCCCAAGGTCTGGAAGTACTGCCAGTACTACTCGATCGTGTTCGGCGGCTACGTCGCGATGAGCCTGTGGATGGTCCAGTACTACGTCGGCGAGTTCGGCATGGACATCCGCGCCGCGGCGCTGCTGGCCGCGTGCTTCTCCCTGCCTGGCGGCGTGCTGCGCGCGATGGGCGGCTGGCTGTCCGACAAGTTCGGCGCGCACGCGATGACGTGGTGGGTGCTGTGGGTGAGCTGGATCTGCCTGTTCCTGCTGTCCTACCCGCAGACCGACATGACGATCCTCACCGTCAACGGCCCGAAGACGATCCACATCGGCCTCAACGTCTACCTGTTCACGACGCTGATGTTCATCCTCGGCATCGCGTGGGCGTTCGGCAAGGCCTCGGTGTTCAAGTACATCTCCGACGACTACCCCGACAACATCGGCGTGATCTCCGGCGTCGTCGGTCTGGCCGGTGGCCTCGGCGGCTTCGTCCTGCCGATCATGTTCGGCGCGCTGATGGACCTCACCGGCATCCGCTCGTCCGCCTTCATGCTGATGTACGGCGTCGTCTGGGTGTCGCTCATCTGGATGTACTGGACCGAAGTGCGTGGAGCGGAGCTCATGGGCAGCAAGTCCAAGCGATTCAGGTTCAACGGCTAGCGACGCGTGCCGATCGTCGAAACGGGTGACCGCTGCCGGCGACGTTCCGGCGTCCCCGCCAAGGCGGGGACCGGGCCGCGCCCGACCTGCGACACCGCGTTCCCGCCGTCACGGGAACGTCGAGACAGAGAATCAAAGCCCACCGAAAACCCGTTGCGCGCAGCAGTCAAACAAGGAAAGCCATGAACGCGACACCAAACCCCGCCGCCCCGGTGCTAACGCCAGGCAGCCGCGTCGACATTGCCGACTGGCGCCCGGAGGACAACGAATTCTGGGAGCGCAGCGGCAGAAAGATCGCCAACCGGAACCTGTGGATCTCCATCCCCAACCTGCTGTGCGGGTTCGCGGTCTGGGCCATGTGGGGAATCATCACGGTGCAAATGCTCAACCTGGGCTTTCCGTTCAAGCCGGCGGACATGTTCACGCTGACCGCCATTGCCGGCCTGATGGGCGCCACGATGCGCATCCCGGCCTCGTTCTTCATTCGGCTCGCGGGCGGGCGCAACACGATCTTCCTGACCTCGGCGTTGCTCATCATTCCCGCGATCTGGACCGGCATCGCGCTGCAGGACAAGGCCACCCCGTTGTGGGTGTTCCAGGCATGCGCGTTTCTGTCGGGCATCGGCGGCGGCAACTTCGCGTGCTCCATGTCCAACATCAGCGGCTTCTTCCCCAAGCGGCTGCAGGGCACGGGCCTGGGGCTCAACGCCGGCCTGGGCAACTTCGGCGTGACCACCATGCAGGTCCTGATTCCGCTGGTGATGACCGTGGGGCTGTTCGGCGCCGTCGGTGGCGGCTCCATGGTGTTGACCAAGGACAGCGGCTGGATCATGGGCAAGATCGTCGCCGGCACTCCGACGTTCATCCAGAACGCCGGCTTCATCTGGGCGGCGATACTGCTGCCGCTCGTCGTTGCCGCGTGGTTCGGCATGAACAACCTGCTCCCGCTGTCGCCCAACTACGGCGGCACGATCGCGGCGTTCGGCAAGATCCTCTACCTGTGGGCCATCACGTGCGCGGTCGGAGGCCTGGGCCTGTACCTCTATCTCCCGGCCCCGACCGGCCTCGGCCTGCTGAACATGTGGGTGGCGCTGCCGCTGATCATCCTCGCAACCCTGGGGGTCATGAAGCTGGCGGCCTTCGGCACGATGAAGGAGAGCATCGCCAAGCAGTTCGAGATCTTCCGGAACAAGCACACGTGGTCGATGACGCTCCTGTACATCGTCACCTTCGGATCGTTCATCGGGTTCTCGATGGCACTGCCGCTGGCGATCACCGTGATCTTCGGCGTCTTGCACCTGCCCGACGCCGCCGGCGTGATGCAGCACACGGCGAAGAACCCGAACGCGCCTTCGGCGCTGACCTACGCGTGGATCGGCCCGTTCGTGGGCGCGCTCATCCGTCCGGTCGGCGGCTGGATCTCCGACAAGTGGGGCGGGTCCATCGTCACGCAGGTGATCTCGGCGGTGATGGTCGTGGCGTCCGCCGCGGTCGGCTACATGATGCTGCTGGCCTACAAGTCGGCGACGCCGGAGCAGTACTTCCTGGTGTTCATGCTGCTCTTCGTGCTGCTGTTCGCGGCCACCGGCATCGGCAACGGCTCGACGTTCCGCACGATCGGCGTGATCTTCGACCGGCAGCAGGCAGGCCCGGTGCTGGGATGGACGTCGGCCGTGGCCGCCTACGGCGCGTTCATCGCGCCGGTGGTCATCGGCGCGCAGATCAAGTCCGGCACGCCCGAGTACGCGATGTACGGCTTCGCGGTGTTCTACGCGCTGTGCCTGATCCTCAACTGGTGGTTCTACCTGCGCAGCAACGCGTACGTGAAGAACCCGTGAACCCCACGATCCCCAACCTGCGACGCTGCCGCTGCGGAGATTCAAGATGAGCCATTTTCTCGACCGACTCAGTTACTTCTCGAACCCGAAGGAGCCGTTCGCGGGCGAACACGGGGTGACCACCGGGGAGGACCGCACGTGGGAGGACGCCTATCGCAACCGCTGGGCGCACGACAAGATCGTCCGCTCGACGCACGGCGTGAACTGCACGGGATCCTGCTCCTGGAAGATCTACGTGAAGGGCGGCATCGTCACGTGGGAGACGCAGCAGACGGACTATCCGCGCACGCGCTGGGACATGCCGAACCACGAGCCGCGCGGCTGCGCGCGGGGCGCCTCGTACAGCTGGTATCTGTACAGCGCGAACCGCGTCAAGTATCCGATGGTGCGCGGGCGGCTGCTCAAGAGCTGGCGTGCGGCACGCCTTGCGCACGACCCGGTGGCCGCGTGGGCGTCGATCGTCGAGGACGACGCGGCGCGCCGCAGCTACCAGAGCGTGCGCGGCCTGGGCGGCTTCGTGCGCTCGAGCTGGGACGAGGTCAACGAGATCATCGCCGCCGCCAACGTTTATACGATCAAGAAATACGGCCCCGACCGCGTGGTCGGCTTCTCGCCGATCCCGGCGATGTCGATGGTCAGCTACGCGGCGGGCAGCCGCTACCTGAGCCTCATCGGCGGCGTGTGCATGAGCTTCTACGACTGGTACTGCGACCTGCCGCCGTCGTCGCCGCAGATCTGGGGCGAGCAGACCGACGTGCCCGAGTCGGCCGACTGGTACAACTCGAACTTCATCATCGCGTGGGGCAGCAACGTGCCGCAGACGCGCACGCCCGACGCGCACTTCTTCACCGAGGTCCGCTACAAGGGGACCAAGACGGTTGCGGTCACGCCCGACTACTCCGAGGTCGCCAAGCTGGCCGACATCTGGATGCACCCGAAGCAGGGCACCGACGCCGCGGTCGCGATGGCGATGGGCCACGTGATCCTGAAGGAGTTCTACTTTCCGGAAAGCGGCGAGCGCAGCGCGTACTTCGACGACTACGTGCGGCGCTACACCGACATGCCGATGCTGGTGATGCTGAAGGAGCACAAGCTCCCGAGCGGCGAGACGGTCATGGTGCCCGACCGGTACGTCCGCGCGTCCGACTTCAACGGCAAGCTCGGCCAGGCGAACAATCCCGAGTGGAAGACCGTCGCGTTCGACGAGGCGGGCAAGGTCGTGCTGCCCAACGGCGCCATCGGCTTCCGCTGGGGGCCGGACGGGCGCGCCGACCAGGGCCAGTGGAACCTCGAGGCGAAGGAGGCGCGTCACGGCCACGACGTGAAGCTCAAGCTGTCGGTGCTCGAAGGCGACAGCGCGAGCAGGGACACGGCGAAGGTGGGCTTCCCGTACTTCGGCGGCATCGTGAGCGAGCATTTCCCGAACAGCACGCTCAAGGGCGACAGCGCCGACGTGGTGGTGCGCACGGTACCCGTCCAGCGCATCGCGCTGGGCAAGGAAGGCGACAAGCGCGAGGCGCTGGTCGCCACGGTGTTCGACCTGCAGGTCGCGAACTACGGCGTCGCGCGCGGGCTGCCTGGAGAGTTCGCCGCGTCGAGCTTCGACGACGACACGCCGTACACGCCGGCGTGGCAGGAGCGCATCACCGGCACGCCGCGCGCGCAGGTGATCACGGTGGCGCGGCAGTTCGCCGAGAACGCGCACAAGACGCAGGGCCGCTCGATGGTGATCATCGGCGCGGCGATGAACCACTGGTACCACTGCGACATGAACTACCGCGGCATCATCAACATGCTGATGATGTGCGGCTGCATCGGGAAGAGCGGCGGCGGCTGGGCGCACTACGTCGGGCAGGAGAAGCTGCGGCCGCAAACCGGGTGGACGGCGCTGGCCTTCGCGCTCGACTGGATCCGCCCGCCGCGCCAGCAGAACAGCACGAGCTTCTTCTACGCGCACACCGACCAGTGGCGGTACGAGAAGCTCAAGATGGACGAAGTGATCTCGCCGCTCGCCGACCCGAAGCTCTACGGCGGCAGCATGATCGACTACAACGTGCGCGCCGAGCGCATGGGCTGGCTGCCGTCCGCGCCGCAGCTGCAGACCAATCCGCTGCAGGTCGTGCGCGACGCGCAGGCCGCCGGCGTCGATCCCAAGGAGTACACGGTCAAGGCGTTGAAGGACGGGTCGCTGAAGATGAGCTGCGAGGACCCGGACCATCCGAACAACTGGCCGCGCAACCTCTTCGTTTGGCGGTCGAACCTGCTGGGGTCGAGCGGCAAGGGCCACGAGTACTTCCTGAAGCACCTGCTCGGAACCAGCAACGGCGTGCAAGGGAAAGACCTTGGGCCGCAGGAAGCGAAACCCGAGGAGGTCGTCTGGCACGACAAGGCGCCCGAGGGCAAGCTCGACCTGCTGGTCACGCTGGACTTCCGGATGAGCACGACGTGCCTGTACTCGGACATCGTGCTGCCGACGGCGACGTGGTACGAGAAGAACGACCTCAACACCAGCGACATGCACCCGTTCATCCACCCGCTGTCGACGGCGGTGGACCCGGCGTGGCAGTCGCGCAGCGACTGGGACATCTACAAGGGCTTCGCGAAGAAGTTCTCCGAGATCTGCGTGGGCCATCTCGGCGTGGAGCGCGAGATCGTGCTGACGCCGCTGATGCACGACAGCCCGGCCGAGCTCGCGCAGCCGCTCGACGTGAAGGAGTGGAAGCGCGGCGAGGTCGACCTCATACCGGGCAAGACGGCGCCGCAGATTGCCGTGGTCGAGCGCGACTACCCGAACGTCCACAAGCGGTTCACCGCGCTCGGACCGTTGATGGGCAAGGTCGGCAACGGCGGCAAGGGCATCGCGTGGAACA
>Ga0315287_10006889_pt1 | contig 11352 bp, 4 predicted proteins | sample YL17G11_0_MG_FD_205037 | JGI IMG/M metagenome (GOLD analysis project Ga0315287, IMG submission 205037) | Sediment microbial communities from Yellowstone Lake, YNP, Wyoming, USA - YL17G11_0 | ecosystem: Environmental > Aquatic > Freshwater > Lake > Sediment | place: USA: Wyoming | collected...
GCCTGCGCGACGCGGACTACGCGGCGATGCTCAAGGACGTAGCCGCGGCGCACACCTTTCTGACGCAGCGGAGCGGCGTGGACGCCGACCGCGTGGGGATCATCGGCGCCAGCATCGGCGCCAACCTGGGCCTGCTCTACGCCGCGGATGACCGCCGCATCCGCACCGTCGTCGCGCTGTCGCCCGGCCTGAACTACCGCGGCCTGCAGCCGCTGGTGGCGATGAGCGGCCTGGACAAGCGGCCGTTGTTCCTCATCGCCTCCAAGGGCGACAAGCCCTCCGCCGACGCCTGCGCAGCGCTGCAGCAGGCGGCGGTGAAGGAGGCGCCGGTGAGCGTGCGGCTGTTCGACGGCACGGCGCACGGCACGGACCTGCTGGCCGCCAACGCCGGCCTCGACCAGACAATCATCAGCGGCTGGCTGCTCAACTACCTGCCTCCAGCGGCGCCGCCAGTCACCTAGGCCGGCGCCGCGGTGTTCGGCTTCATCCGCCAGCGCATCTACCTGCAACTGCTGAGCGCGCTGGCGCTGGGCATCGCGCTGGGCTGCAGCTGGCCGCTGCCGCAGCAGCTCCTCGTCGGCCAGCTCATCCCGCTGCTCGGGCTGCTGGCCTGCCTGGCCGGGCTGTGGTGGATCTGGCGTCACCGCGCATCGGGCATCGGCTTCCTGCCGCTGTTCCTGGCGCTGTGCGTGCTGGGCTACCTCGAAGCCTCGCTGCACATCGGGCTGACGCTCAGCCAGCCGTTGCGCGCCTATGCGACGCGCGAGATGCAGGAGTTGAGCGGACGCGTCGCCAGCATGCCCAAGTACGCCAACGGCCACCTGCGCTTTCTGATGCATGTGCGCAGCGCGGAGAGCGCGCAGGGTCAACCCAGCGACGGGCAGTGCCTGGTCTACATCGCCAGCGACACCGCAGAACTGTTCGGCGCGCATGGCGCCGCCCCTTCGCCATTGTGCTACGGCGAGAGGATTTCGCTCCTCGGCAACCTCGAAGAGATCGACCCGCCGGCCAACCGCGGCCAGTTCGACTATCGCTCGTACCTGCTGCAGCGTGGCACGGTGCTGGCGGTGTATGTCCCCAAGGCCGAGTGGGTTTACCGGCTGGACAAGCACCCGCCCGCGCTGTGGTCCGCGCTGACCGCGCTGCGCGCGCGTCTGACCGGCTCGCTGGCCACTGGCCTGCCCGAGGAACTGGGCAACCTGGCGGTCAGCGTGGTCTACGGCGATAAGATCACCGACCTCTCTGATACAGTGCGCGAGCGCTTCCGCCGCGCCGGCCTGACGCACATCCTCGTGGCCTCGGGCACGCAGGTGAGCCTGCTGATCGTGCTGCTGGCGATGCTGTTCTTCCGCTTCAGCACGTCGTTCAACTGGCGCGGCGTGCTGCTGAACCTGGCGCAGTTCGTGCTGACGCTGGCGATCGTGCTGGTCTACGCGGCGGTCACCGGCTTCGAAACCAGCATCGTGCGCGCTTTTGTGATGGGCGGGATGGTGCTGCTGGCGCGGCTGGCCAGCCGCGAGGCCGACGGCATGACAACGCTGGCGCAGTCCGGCCTGATCCTGCTGCTGGCCAACCCGCTGCAGCTGCTGGGCCCCGGCACGCAGCTGTCCTTTGGCGCAACCTTCGGCCTGATCTACGCCGCCGGCGTGTGCTTCCCGCTGCTTACTAACCTGCGCCCCTGGCTGAAACACGCTGGGCAGGCGCTCACGACCACCGGCGGCGCGCAGCTGTTCGTCGCCCCGCTGCTGATCGCGCAGTTCCAGCAGCTGTCGCTGTGGGGCCTGCTCAGCAACCTGATCGCCATCCCGCTGTCGCTGCTGCTGCTGATCGCCGGCGGCCTGTCCAGCCTCGGCCTGCAGTTCGTGCCACTGCTGGGGCTGGCGCTGCGTTATGTCGTGTGGGGGCTGAGCTGGGCGCTGAACGCGGTGGCCACGCTGTTCGCCATGCTGCCGGGGGCGAACCTCGCCGTGCCGCATCCGCCGCTGTGGTGGATGGCGGCGGCCTACGCGCTGATCCTCATCATCGGCGAATGGATTAAACTGCGCGGCAAGCCCGGGCTACCCGGCAGGGCCGGACTTCCCGGTGGGGCCGGACTTCCCGGTGGGGCCGGACTCCGCGCCGGCCAAGAGAAGGATGGCGGGCACGGAGTCCCGCCCCACCAGAATATGCAGGGGCGTGTCTGGCGGCTGGCCTTTGCCGGCGCACTGACCGTTGTCATGGCGGGCGTGCTGTGGTGGTGGCTCGTGCCACGGCCCGAGGTGGCAGCGCTGGCGCTGCCGCACGGCGAGGCCTACATTTGGCGGCCGCTGAGCGGACGCAGCGTGCTGTTCGTGCGCGCTGCAGGGCTGGAGCGCAGCCACAACGCGGAGACGGTGGCCTCGGCACTGCGCTGGCGCGGCGTCAATCGCCTGCACGCCGCTGTCTGGCTGGATGGCGGCAGCACGAACATCACAGCAGTGGGGCGGGCCGCCGTGCCCGCCACTGAGTCGCGGACAGAGCCGTCCGCGCCACTGGGAGCTGACCCCCCGACGCCGGAGTTGCTGCCTGACACGCCGGCTCCAGCCATTGCCCCGGGCGCTGCGCTGCCGCCGTACTCAGACGTCGCCTGGCTGACTTGTGGTGGCGTGACCTACGGAGCGCGCTGCGGCCTGGGTCACCGCGAGACGTGGATCATCTGGGATGTTCCAGCGGTCTTCCATGAAGACGCGGGGCTCAACGTGCTGCCCGCGGCAGTGTTCAGCGAGGCGCCGGCGTGCCTGGTGATGACCCTGGGCATATGGGAGCGGCTACCTGCGGCAACGCGCGCCGTGCTGAGCACGGCGGAGCGCACCCGCATTGTCACGCTGGATGCTTACGGCAAAGCGGCGGACGAGCCCCAGGTGCAGGCCTGCGCCACGGAACTGGACATCAGACCGCAGCGCGACGGCAGCGTCGCCGCCGTCGCCTATGCCTCAGGCGGCCCGTAACGTTTTCCTGAGGCTACTCCTATGGAATGCGGACGGCGTAAGCCGTCCAGTCTTCCAAGCTCACGGCAAAGCACGGCAGCCCCTCCGTGGTGCAGCCGCCATCCATCGCCCGCGTGGAGGCGATGCCGGGATACTCCGGGCCGAGCCACGTCAAGCCGGAGATGTCCGCGGCCTCGTAGTATTTCCCGTTGGATGTGACGATCCCCGGCAGGCCGCCGGCCGAGAGCAGGTTGACCAGCGTGGGCTTCTCCGTGGTCACGACAGTCGGCGAGTTCCACGACGCGCCAAAGCCGTCGGGGGCAATCTGGAAGCAGACTCCATCTGCAGTGTCGTAGGCCATGCAGGGATTGCCGTTGACCAGCAGGGCGCTGACACAGGACGGCGCTGAGGTCACGTCGTGCACGGTGACCGGCGTCTCCCAGCTCGCGCCGTCCAGGTCGTCGCCGATGATGTAGCGGATCGTCGTGTCCGACTCGCGCACATAGGCGATCGAAGGATGGATGCCGTTGATCAGCAGTGTGATGCGGCCCTGCCAGAGCCAGTTGCCCAGCTTTTCAAGCTTGATGGGATCAGGCCAGGATGTGCCCGTGGCGTCGTTGGCCCGCATATAGCACAGCCAGCCCAGCGAATCCATCCAGGCCACGGCCGGGCGCCCGCCCGCATCCGCCATGTCAGTGCTCTTGCCGGTGCCGCTGGCGGTGTAGGCGATGCTCACCGGCGTGCTCCACGTCGTGCCTGCAGTGTCCAGGCCCATGGTGAACCACAGGTGGCCGTCAAAGGCCAGCGCGCAGACCGCCGGGCAGCCGTTCACGTCAGTGATACTCGGGGCGTTGAAGCCTTCCTCCACCAGCAGGGCGTCAATCACCAGCAGCTCGTGCGTCCAGCCGAGGCCCCGCGCATCGAGCGCCCGGGTGTAGTAGACCGAGCCGAACCATGTGTTGGAAGAGGTGGCCACTGCAGGTTTGCCGCTGACGATGTCCATGCCCATACCGGGGAAGAAACCGCCGCCGCCAACTCCGGCAACGCCGATGACGTACCAGCCGCTGGTGCAGGCGATGTCGACCGTCGCAATCGCAAAGCCCTCGTGGTTGTCGGACACCTTCACCGCCACCGTGTGCGGATCAACGTTGTAGAACACATGCCAAGTCACCGGCCCGCTGGTCTCGTCAGCGACAAACTGCCCATGGTATTCCCAGTCCCACTGGTATGTCAGAGCATCTCCCAGCGGGTCATAGCTGGCCGACGCGTCGAAGTTCACCGTCAGCGGCGCCGGGCCTGTCAGCGGGTCTGCGCTGAGAAACGCCACGGGGTTCTCGTTCTGCCGGAAGTTGAGCTGCACGCTCGCCGTGTCAGTGGCGCCGTCGTCGTCCGTGACGCGCAGGGTGGGTGTGTAGCTGCCCGCTTCGAAGCGGTGCCACTCAAGTGAGGCGCCCCCCTGCCAGTAATCGTATTCGCCATCACCTTCCCAGTCGTATTCATACTTCACGAGCGTGCCATCGGCATCGCTGCTGGCCGAGGCGTCGAACTCCACGGTCTGCGGGGCGATGTCATCCACCAGCGGATTGGTGTGCAGCACCGCCTCGGGCGGGATGTTGGGCACCTCGTTGGCCGAGATCAGCACGCTGGCGGTCGCGCTCAGGCTAAACTCGGTGGTCACCCGGACCGTGGCGTTGCACAGCAGGGGCGCATCGTAGCTGTGGCTGGCCGTCGGATCGTCCGCCGAGTTGAAGTCGTAGGTGCCGTCGCCATCCCAGTCCCAGTCGAAGCTCAGCGCGCCGCCCTCGGGATCGCTGCTACCCGAGGCATCAAAGGACACCACCAGCGGCACAAAGCCCTCGGTCGGATCGGCAGTCAGCGCCGCGACAGGCGCCTGGCGGGCGGTCACTTCGATGGGCTCGGCAAGCTTGAGCGTGGCGGACAGGCCGGCGACATCCTCAACCCGCAGCACCGGCTTAAAGCTGCCCGCCTCGCTGAATTCATGCGTGGTCACGGGGTTCGCGCCGGCGTCGAAGTCCTCCGTGCCATCGCCCTCCCAGTCCCAGATGTAGCTCAAGGGCTGGTCCTCGGGATCGCTGCTGGCCGAGGCGTCGAACTGCACGGCCAGCGGCGCCTTGCCGGAGATGGGATCGACGCTGAAAGCCGCCTCGGGCGGGTAGTTGCCCTGCTTCGACACCCGCACCAGGTGGCTGACCGTGCTGGTCAGCCCGCCATCATCGACCACCGTCAGGTGCGGCTGGTAGGTGCCGTATTGCATGTAGTTGTGCTCGATGTGCGCCGTGCGCAGGTAGTCCGAGTCGTTTGTGCCGTCGCCGTCAAAGTCCCAGACGTAGAACAGCGTCAGGCCGTCCGCATCGCTGCTGCCGCTGGCATCGAAGGCCACGCTCAGCGGCGCCTCGCCCTGCAGCGGCTCGCAGCTAAACGCCGCTTGCGGCGCCACGTTGGGATCGGTGTCCGGCGGCGGATCGCCGGGGTCACCGGGATCGCTCGCTGTCTGGAAATTGATGGTGACGACGTTGCTTTGCGGCCCTTCCGTGCCCGATTCCGCATCGTAGGGCGCGACGTAGTAGCTGTACTTGCCGGCCTCGATGGGCTTGTCGTTAAACACGTAGCGCACGGCGTAGAAGGGATTGACCTGCTCGTCACCCGCCATGTACGCCGCGCTGCGCTTGATGCTGAAGCCCGACGGCGGGTCGTCGACGTCCGCGACGACGTCGAAATCCGCTGCGCCGGGATCCTGGCGATAGACGCGGTAGCCGCTGACGCACTCCCGCCAGTGCAGCGAGATCGGCGTGAGATCGGAGATGTTGATCTCGCCGTTGATATCGCCATCGATGCGCGCCAGCCGCCAGTTCTCGGCCCCGCTGCCCTCCGGCGGCTTTTGCCCGAGCGGCACGGTGGCGAACATCGGCGGCGGGCCCAGCACGTCCAGCGGCGCGCTCAGCGGAGCCCAGGCGGCGCTGTACTTCGCATTGCCGTAGAGCACCTGCCGGTGCCAGCCCATGGAGCTGATCGGCGTCAGGTCACCGATGTTGACTTCGCCGTTCTGGTCATAGTCGCCGACTGCCTGCTCGGTCCAGCGCAGGATGATGAGCTCGGTGGGCAGTGGGAAGTCCCAGTCGGGATCCACCTTGCCGATATACAGGTCGAACACGGCGCTACGCTCGCCGGAGGCCGCCTTGGCCGCGACCTTGTCCGGATCGATGCCCAGGCGCTCAAACTCCAGCATCAGCAGCCGCTTGAGCTGCTCGATTGACGGGGGCTCTTCCTGATCCTCGAAGGTCGAGGGAGCAATGACAGCAGCACCCGCTGGCGCGTCCGGATCGAGCGCCGGAGCAGGCGCGCCTGCATGATGGCCGCCGCAGGCAGCCACTGCCCAGAGCAGTGTCAAGTAGAGGAATGGGCCCCACACCCTGAGGTTTCTGTGTGACAACCCGCATCTCCCAACAGCGGTGATGCCAGTATTGTACCCGCAATGGAGCGGCCCATGGTGAACACTTGGCGTCGAGCTGCGCGTAACAGCAGCAGCGTTGCGTCAACGCAGCATGATTCACGCGGCTGGTGCAGCAGATTTCCACCTAGCAGGTAGCGGCAATTCTCAATCGCCGCACGCACCAACGCCGGGAAAGAGCTTCGCGGCTACCGGCGTAACTACCAGAATATCTTGTTGGTTTAGCTCTTGACCATCGACGAAGGCGGCAGGCCGGCCAGCATGCGGATCTGCTTCAGCGGCAGGCTGCCGTGGCGGATCAGCTCGTTGTGGAACTGCCTCAGGTTGAACGCGTTGCCGCGCTTGGTGCGGTAGTCGCGCAGCGTGTCCAGCACCTGCTGCTTGCCCAGCACGTAGCTCATCGGCTGCGTCGGCGACTGGCAGTAGCGGCGCACTTCGGCCTCGGCGTTGGGCTTCTCCAGCATCGCCTTCTGGATCAGGAACTGCACGCCCTTGTCGAAGCTCCAGCCCTGCGTATGCAGGCTGACGTCGAGGATCACGCGGCAGGCGCGCCACAGCTGATCCTTGAGCTGCAGCATGCGGCTGCGCAGGTCATCGTAGAAGCCCTGCTCCCACATCATCTGCTCGCAGTACAGCGCCCAGCCCTCGACGAACACGCTCGTGCCCAGCAGCATGCGCAGCGGGCGGTCCTTGAGCAGGTTAGCCACGGTGAGCTGCAGGTGATGGCCGGGATAGGCCTCGTGCAGCGCCGTGATCACGATGCCGTGGCGCGAATGGCCGCGCAACTGCTCCTCCATCTCCTCGGGGGACTTGTCGCGGTCCACCGGCGTCACCCAGAAGGTGCCGCGCTGCTCCAGCTCATAGGGGGCGGGAGAGACATAGGCGGCATAAGGGATGACCGGGCGAGCAAACTCCGGCGTCGGTACCACATCGATGCGCTCGCCCTCCGGAATGTCCACCAGCCGGTGCTCGATGACAAAGCGCTTGGCGCGCTTCATCTCGTCAGAGTAGTACTGCACCAGCTCGCTGTTGGTGGGATGGTCACGCTTGAGGATCTCGATCTGCTGTTCCCAGGTGTAGCGGTTGTCGACGCGCTTGGCGGTCTCTTCCAGCTCCGCCAGCGTCTGGCGGTATACGCGGCGCCCCATTCTCAGCAGGTCGTCGGCGTTCATGTCCAGCTGGTGCACCTTGGCCAGCAACATGTCGAACAGCTCGCGGCCGTAGGCGAACTCCTCGGCAGCCACGGGGATCAGCTCGTCCTTGATCCACTTGGTGTACTCCAGCACCGACTCTTCGGCCTGCTGCGCCGCCTCGCGCATCAGCTGGCGCGTCTTGGCAGACTTCACGCGCTTGGCGAACTTGGCCACCGTGTCCTTGAAGAAAGCCACGGCGCCCTCGCCGCTCATCAGCGCCACCTGGCAATTGATCTTCGTCGGCTTGGTCACCAGCTTGCGTGCCTGCTGCAGCACCTTAGGGATGCCCAGCAGCCGCTCGGTCATCTTCTGCGCGGCGTCCTCGGCGTCGCCGCACTCGCGGATGGTGATCAGGTAACAGGCGTACACTGCGTCGTCGAGGAACATGTCAGGCATGCGTTCCTCGGCTGGACGCACCCTGTTCAGCAGCACGCTGGCGCCTAGCTGGTCGATCGTCAGGTCGCGCTCGATGCGGCTTTCCAGGTCCAGGGTTTTGGCGGGAATGCTCCTGAATTCCTTGACGAACTCCTTGAGCTTGTCGCGCCGCTCCTCCACCGCTTTCTGCGCGTAGTTGGTCAGCTTGGAGTCGAAATCGTGGATACCGAAATAGGTCGCAGCCCCGGGGTACTGGCGCATGCACCAGTCAAAGTAGCGCCGCCCCAGGCGATCGAACTCGCGCTGACCGTCGGTCGGCTTAATTAGCTTAATCTCTTTGGGCGCGGCAGAAGATCTGGCCGGCACACCTGGCGTATGTTTTGCCGTCAAGGTATCCCCTCGCCCGATAATGTACTACACTAACAGAACCAGTATTTTAGTTGAACTATTGGATAAGTGCAAGTGTTGATAAGGGTTCACACCTAAAATCGTTTCACGCGCGGCGCTGGAACGCCCGGCTAAGCACTGCTGGCACGGCGCCCAGCCTGGCCTCGAAGCGTTCCGGGCTGAGTGAAACAGCTTGTAAACAGTCGTACACAGTTATTCGCAAAAGTTATCCGCAGATGGGGATTGTCTTCAGGCTACCAGCTTCATCTGGCACCTGCGCGCCATGCGCTAAAGTATGCATGTGGGGGAGTTAAGACCCGTAGTCAACCATCGCCATCGCCGGCTTTGCCCTCGGCAAACCAGCAGCTTGTTCTGCGCATTGGAGGACACATGATTCGCCGCCGCCTGCATCTTTTCCGTGTTCTGGCCGCAACAACTGCGCTCGGCGCCGCGCTTGTGGCGCCCCAGCCCACGCCGGCCGCCGGCCGCCTGGGCCGCGATAAGGCGATGGACAGCATCGTGCAGGTGATCGTCCACACGCGCTTCGGCACGGTGCGCCGCTGCTCAGGCTACGTCTTCAGCACCAACGGCAAGCTCGTCACACCGTATCACGTGATCAGCGACGCCACGTCGATCAGCGTGTTCCATGTCGACCACGGGCTGCTCGACGTGAAGGCTGTCCGCCGCATCGACCCGCGGGCCGACATCGCCGTCCTCGACCTGGCGCATGCCACGGAAGTGCCGTTCGACAATACGCGGATGGCGGACTCGCGCACGCTTAACATCGGCGACAGCGTGCACGTTCTGCATCAGCCAGCCTTCAGCGACGATGTGCAGGAGAATGCCACGATCACCGGCATTGGCTATCCGCGGCAGTTCTCCGAGTCGCCGTTCACCACCCGCTGCGCCAGCGAGATGCAGTACTTGCAGTTCAGCGGGCCATATGACGTGGGCAGCGCCGGCGGCATTGTCTGCAACGACAGCTACGAGGTGGTGGGCATCATCGTCGGCGGCAGCGCTGATGGCGAGAATGCCACCGCCTACGCCATGTCGTCCAATTACTTCGCCCAGCTGCTCAACGCCACCAACGAAGTGAAAATGTCGGAGCTGCGCACGAGCGCCACATCGGACGCTGAGTACTTCGACCAGTTTTTCGGCCCGTCGCCGCAGCCCCTTCAGTTCGCCGCGGCGATGCCCGAGTCGTACATCGCCTGGTTCGCGCCGATCCGGCACGTCGACTACGCCGACGCGGAGTTCACCGACGAGGTCAACGACAAGATCGACAAGAACTGGTTTTATACCGCCGGGCTGACGATCGACGGGCGAGCGATCCGCGAGTGGTCGGCGTCGCGCATGGTCGTCTGGGCGGCGACGATCAACCCCTGGGGGGTGATGGACAGCGCCGACCAGTACGTGCACTTCGACGCCGACAGCCTGTTCACCAAGCGCATCTACAAGAACCGCGACACCGAAGAGCGCATCATGACGCGCTACATCGTGGCTTTTTCGCTCAAGCCCGGCGCGCACGCGCTGCAGTACGAGAACCGCGGCGCGAACTTCAAGTCCAGCGGCGTCAAGCGCGAGCGCGTCTCGCTTTCGGCGGCGCAGATCAAGCCGCTGGACATCAAGGGGCTCAGCCTGGTGTCGATGAAGCTGCTGCCCAACGCCCTACCCGGCGTCGGCGAGGGCGAGTCGGTGCGCTACGAACTGGAGCGCCGCCCGATCCTGGAAAAGGAGCTGAACTTCGGCATCCGCTCGGGCCGCTTCCCGCTGGAACCGTAGGGACCGCTGTGAAGCAGCGCGTCTAGGTCATGCTGCTAGGTTAGGGGGAAGGTTCATGGTTCATGGTTCATGGTTCAAGGTTCAAGCAAAGCAGTGACGGTGCCACGCCAGTGGCGGCGGCTGGCAGCCGCCGCCACTGAATATTGAGGGTAGCCGCGGCCCTTCCGGCCGCGGACAAATTGACGGCGGCCCGAAGGGCTGCCGTGCTGGTGCTGCGGGCCGCCGTGCCCGCAGACCTTATAGCCCAGTAGCGCAAGCCCCCGTGCTTGCGGTGGCGCGGGCATCTTGCCCGCGAACCATATCCCGCACAAGCAGGGGCGCTTGTGCTACTGGGATGGAGCTCTTGCTGCTTCCTTTTCCAGAGGGTTGTGGCGGGCCGGAGTTACAGCTCCGGCTTTTCAATACGACGATTTTGCTTTCGTCAGAATCGAGGATCGAGACGACGGCAGATGAATACTTCGCTTGCTCCGCTGCGCGTCACTCCAAGAACACAGTACGTTGTTCCGTCAGCCAGGACCTGGCCCTCGCCAACTCCACAGGTCAGGAACGGAGTGTCGCTTGAGTGCGGGAATATCGTCTCTGAGACGATCTTGTCTCCTTCAACGCGGTCGCAGTAGGCGAAATCCCCGAGATCTGCCTCGTCGAACACGGTTACAGCGTCACCCCCGACAATCATCGTGGGATAGCCGTGAGAAAGGCTGCGTATGTTCAGTCCAATGCAATCGCCGCTCGTCCCCCTATACACAGCGACAGTCGTCGTCACATCGTCCGTGGTGTAGGTCACAAGATTGACTGGCTGATTAGAGCGATCGAAGCTGAGATCCTCCCAACTGAAGCTGCGTGACCCGATGCTGATCTGCCCATCGTCGAAGTGCCCCGCTTCCCACTGCTCCGGACCGAGGCGCTTCCAGTACACAAGTCTATAGGGCGCGTCTTCGCGGTTGTCCTCAATGCGCAGATACGCCACTCCAGCGCTATCGAGAGCTAGACCCCGTACTTGCTGCCACACGCGCTCGTTCTTGTCGAAGCCGGTGTATTCCAAGCTGATCGCACCTTCGTCGCAGTCGAGCAGATAGGTCTTGCCATCCGGCCCACCGGCGAGGATCTGGAATTCGCCAGCCACTCTCTGGCACGGGCTGTATGCTCCTCCATGCTTGCCGTCGTCACCGCCGAAGAGCAGCGCCGTGCTCCACATCCCGCT
>Ga0315287_10006890_pt1 | contig 11351 bp, 5 predicted proteins | sample YL17G11_0_MG_FD_205037 | JGI IMG/M metagenome (GOLD analysis project Ga0315287, IMG submission 205037) | Sediment microbial communities from Yellowstone Lake, YNP, Wyoming, USA - YL17G11_0 | ecosystem: Environmental > Aquatic > Freshwater > Lake > Sediment | place: USA: Wyoming | collected...
AACCAACTCGGCGGCATCCTGTGCTGCGTCTTTCTTCTTGACGTCAAGCGACTCAAAGACGGTTTCAATGGCACGGGGGACAGAGATGGTGGGCTGGGTGTTGACCTGGTGCGGGGTAGGGATATACCGCCCCTGGACAAGGTAAACGCGATTATGTTGGTCAAGGTGGACGTTCAATTCGTTGCCCCAGACCGGGACTGCTCGATAGATCTGCTGAAAGCGAACATGCGTGAGGCCAAGTTCGTCGGTTTTGACGGCTACGCATTTCAACTCGGCACGGGGCTGCTGAAGTTTGAAAAGGGTTTTATAGAAATCCACAAAAAACAGAGCGATATCGGAAGGGTTTTCGCTCTTGGACGACATTCCACCGAGCTTTGGTGAAAGATTTGTTCCTTTTAGGTACTGGATCGTACCATTGAGCGGATTCAGGCGCAAATCGGCATCTGGGGGAAACATGGAGCCGGCCGGGGCAATGGAAGAGGCCAATATCACAATTAGACAAAAAACGACGATGCTGATCATCATGGAATGCATATTCCGCCTCGTGCTCGCCTCTGGGCAAAACAAGCCACCGAGAGGTCTCACCCCTAAATCCAGTCCATTCGAAGCATCACCTTGGATGCATATTGCAATAAGAGGGAGAGGAACTCGCTGTTTTTTTGGGCTGATTGTATGTTTACGCCTTTGACATGTCAAAAGTTTTGTGAATACAGCCACTGAGAGCTGTGGGGTTCTCTTTACAGAAGAGAGGGGATTGCGGTGGACGAAGGCGTTGCCAGCTGGTATAGCGGCTGTGAACGTAAGGGGGAGCAAGCCGAGATTTACTGAGAGACGGCGTTTTGAGCGAAAAAAGGGCGGAGATCACCCTCCAAGCTACATCTCGATTCTCAGTTTAGATGAGGAGGTCCACATAAAACCCGTTATCGGACCCTCCAGAGGCGGGCAAGCGCGGGGACCTGGGAGTGGGTCCCCCAGAGCCCGGGGCACCCACTTCGTCTCCCTTCGACTTCGCTGCGCTCCGCTCAGGGCGACCCCTCGAAGGCTTCCCTTCCCTCGGGACCCCATCCCGAGCGAGGGCCCACGGCCAGAGGCCGTGGCCCGAGTCGAGGGGTCGGAATAATCGATCCAGGGCTCGTGCATATAGGGGCTGCGCTTTGCGTATGCGGGGCGGAGGTCGGAGCTTTACCTCCCATACCCCCCTAGTGCTTGAGGACCTTTTTTATGACTTCTTGGTTCTCGATGAAGGAAATTTATGTGAAGTTTTTCCGTAGCGATTCCGGTCGTGACACAAACAAATACGGGTACTTTCGGCAGGTGGTACCACTTCATCTTCACATAATCAATCGCTTCGCATAAGGGAATGACCCGCATTTGGCCCTGGTATTTTGGGCATATTAGGGGATTCACCCACGGTCCTTTCGTCAAGAGAGACGAAAGCCCTGAAGTCTCCACTTGTTAATGATGTTCATTGCCTCATGGACCGCCTTAGGAAGAATGGCTTGCAAGGGAGATGTCAGTTGGAGTCCATAATCAATTGTCTCTGGTTCAATGCCAAGAACGGTGATTTCCGGGATGAATTCTCTCGGAATAAACTTCAAAGCTGAAAGAAGGCTCAGTTCGTGAAGAGAAGTTTGGAATCCCTGTTCAGCAACAGAACCTCCGCTAAGGCAATAGATGGAGCCAGGTAGGCCACCGGCCTGCATGGCGTCAATGGCCAGAATCTTATCCGCCCACTCGAAAAGATGAAGTGCATCGAGAACGGCCGTACCCACCTCTGCAACCACAACCCCTCTCAGCCGAGTCTTGCGGAGCTCTCGTATGGCGTGCACTCCCACACCGTCGTCTTGAAGCAGAACATTCCCTAGCCCTGCAATCAAAACCCTTGGCAGCGGTTTAGGTCCCCTTATAGTCATCATTGGCAAAGCGTCTCTGTCCTCTCTGTCCTCGATAGCTGAATCCTCTTACTGATGGCCATGGAAGGGACTATCCACTTCACTGTGAGAGTGACCTAGGATAAAGGCCTTTGCCCCTTTGGCGGGCGTCATCACATGGACCGCACAAGAGAGGCAGGGGTCAAACGAGTGGATGACTCGCAGGACCTCCACCGGCTCATCGGGATCGTCCACGGGGGTGTTTACAAGAGCCTGTTCTATGGGCCCCGGTGTGCTATTCATATCTCTCGGAGAGGCGTTCCAGCAGGTTGGGGTAACGACCATATATCGGGATATCTTGCCGCTAGAAATGTTCAACCAATGTCCAAGGGCCCCCCGAGGTGCCTCGGTCAGCCCATAGGAAGACGCTGAGGAGAGGACTGAAGGGCGTGTATAGACCGGTCCTCTAGCATTGAGCTGGCCTACCCAAACGAGCATCGCCTGGGCGATCTTCAACGTTTCCTGAGCCCGCGCCAGATGCCTATCCATGACGGAGATGCCGTCGGTGTAGTCTCCATTGACCCACATCCGGGCCAGAGGACCTGCTTCATAAGGGACGCCTCCATATCGGGGGGCCTTTGACCAGGAATACGCCTGGCCTTTCGGATACTGTGGTAGAGTGGCGCCCGAAGCGGGTCTAAGGTTATTTGTGCTGTCAGCGTACCATGAATGAGTGACATGTTCAGTAATGTTGTTGATATCCACCGATTGAACAGCGGTTGAGCCATTAACAGTACGGCCTCTCTTGAAGAGCTTGAGCGTGCCAGCCGCATCCTGATCAAAAACTCCAAAAGAAAGCAAATTCCCTGGTCCCCTGCCAATCTCGAAATAATCCTGGTACCTCTCGGCTAGGAGGTTCGCGTCTTTAAGATAAATGTTTCGAATGAACGGAAGGAGGTCATTTTGCAGGTAGCTCTTGAACTTCGTAATCCGTTCCGGTCTCGGAGTGGTTGTAAATCCGCCTGCCACATAAGTCGGGGGATGGGGCATGCGGCCGCCAAAAAGAGCGCCCATCTCGTGAGCTTTTCGGGTCATCGCAAGGGCCATCACGTAGTGTTCCATTAACCTATTTGTATCGGTGGAGTTGAAGCGTTTGTCAGCACCCCAACTGGGCTGCCAGGGCGGCATGTTCGGGCCATCAATGAAGTCCGGCAGCGATAAATGATAGAAGTGTAGTATATGGGATTGGATGAAATTCGCTCCGAGCACAAGATTCCTCATGATCCTTGCGTTTGCAGGAGGGGTCACTCCGTATGCGCGATCCAGAGCCATGACGGCCGCCAACCCATGAGGCACGGGGCAGACGCCGCAGATCCGCTGGGTGATGTGCTGCGCATCCTCCGGTGGCCGATTGACCAGTATCGTCTCAAAACCACGGAAAAGGGTACCGGTGGCCCAGGCGTTGGTGACCTCGTCCTGGTCGACCTCAACGTTAATCTTGAGGTGGCCTTCCAACCTGGTCACGGGATCGATGGTTATTATAGCCATTTGCTATCCTCCTTATACGGTTCAGTCGTCTCCGCCGCCGTCTTCACCCGGAGAGGTGATCTGGGCGAAGGGAAACTGAGGGTCAGTGCATCCGATGCAAATTGCGTTAGCGTCGCAACACCAATTTGCTCGGTTATTCCACAGCTGAACCGGGCAATTAGCTCTGGTCTCGGGTCCCCGGCAGCCAAGCTCCTCCAGACAAAGGTGATCTTGGCCGAACGCGTTAGCCTCTTCAGCCTCATGTCGCGGGCATTGGTCATGAACAGTCCTTGAGAAAAGAGCCTTGGGTCGAGCATAGGAGTCGAGGGCGATTGTTTTTCCAAGAATAAGCTGGGCAATTGCCCAAACAATCCACTCGGGATGAGGAGGACAACCGGCTATGTTGATGGTGCTCTTTCCTGTAATAGCCCGCACGCTCTTAACAGCAGTGGGATTTGGAGGGGCAGCTGCCAATCCTCCCCAAGAGGCACAAGTGCCAATGCAAATAATGCGAGCTGCCCGTTTGGATAGATCAAGAACTGCCTGTTGAAAAGTAACGTCTTCCCCGTTGTAACTCCAAGCCCAACAGGTGTTCCCACCAAACTTCGTTGGGACCCCACCTTCCACGGCGAGAACATAGCCGCCGGCTCTATAAGCGTCCTCGGCCATTTGAACCGCAGATTGTCCCGCGAGAGCCATCAAGTTGGGGTGGTAGACAAGATTGATGGAATCGATAAGGACATCTGCCGCCGTCTGCGGCGGAGAACCCGAGGATGAAATCCAATTGAGAAATGACTCACTGCACCCGGTGCATCCGGCGCCCTGAAGCCAAATAATAGTTGGTCCATTTTCGTTTGCGAGAGCCTTCTCCAGGAGCCGAAGATCTGTAGCGCTGATCCCGAGAGCCGCTGCTGAGGCCCCGCAAATCTTCAGAAATTGACGACGCGTCACTTTCATTTTTTTCCCTCCTCATCATGAGTGATTGGAGTGTTGCCAGTGTTTGCTTTTGCTCGACCTGACGGAAAACAGGACGCACTCGCATGTTCTTCACGTGCCTCTCCGTTTTTTAGGAGCCCTGCCAGCACAGTTAGGGTTCCCATCATAGCCGGCAAAGATCGAGCAGCGCTTCGGAGACTTTCATGCAACATATCTCTGCGGTTCATTCGTATAACCTTCGAAAACAGGATGCATACTTACTCAGTCCATAAATTGGTACTTTCGGGATGAGAAGAAAGTGATAAGGTGATAAGAAGCCTTTTTTTCGAGCTCGGATCGTGCCGGATTCACTCTTGTGTGTCAAGGAAAAAATGCCACGTTGTGGTATTATTATTCATCGCCGGTATGCGCTAATCGTGTGCAGGATTACCTACCGCGAGTTGCGCAGCGCAGGTGCGCGAAAAAGGGGGGTGGGCACTCATGGGTGCCATAGGGGTAGAGTGAAGGGATACCTGTACCGTGGCTCGCCTCTCCATTTGAAAATCAGGAGGGGAACGTCTCGGGGTATTCGGGGTCGACATAAAGCCACCTATCCGGTCTTGAGACAAACACTTGCGATTAGCACTACTAAACGATGGTCCAAGAGAGGTGATGGCAACCAACGATTAACCCAAATGAAACCCTCAATCGACCATGTTGCGATAGCAGCGGACAGGGGGATAAATGCCCCGGTACCTCCTAAAAGCAGCATCCTTAACCCGACTTAACCCTCAGCTCCATTCAGTCCGCTTTCGGCCTTAAGCATGTGCCAAGGGTCCAAGGGCTCAAGGGCCAATGCTAACGAACCTGGAGAGGCGGAAGCCGACGGCGTTGCAGCGGTAGTCGGGCCTGACGCCGTCGCGCGCGGCATGGTGCAACTCAAAGGCCACCGCGTAGTCGGCGGCATGCGCGCGTCGATCTACAACGCCATGCCGATCGAGGGCGTGAAGCGGCTGGTTGAGTATATGAGGGAGTTCGAGGCGAAGTACGGCTGATCCTGGAGGTGCCCGGGGCGCCGTTGCCGGAAGTGTCGTCCGTTAATCCGAAGGTCCGAAGCAAAGCCGATACCAAGCATTGACTCGAATCTTTGATAATCGCCGCAAAGCCGACATTCAGGCGCGATCTGGGGAGAGGTAGTTCTCGTTTCGCAGACTAGGTGGACTTGGCGTCGCTCGAATGCCACTCTGCCGACCCAACGTCAAGTACGCTTAGAGATTGAATCGACCCGTGTTGAAAATTATTCGACCACGGCCCCTTTAATTTGTTTTGATTTTCGTTGGCATTCGCGTAGAGGGTCATATCATGCTTGTGGAGAAAGTATTTTGGGAGGACAACATGGCGCGTTACAAACGCATAGACGCCCGACCGAAACATGCTTCGCTTGATCAACCTTCGTACTTTGAATTTGAATCCGCCGCACCCCACCAATATATCGAGCCTGGCCCCTTTCATTTTCGTGGGGGAGGGCTGCGTTCATGCGGAAGTAGGTCCTTCAAAGTTGAAATCGAGGCCTGTCGCTGGCGTGCGACATGCCTTGAACGCCCTTTGGATGTCCGCATGGATGTCCATCGCCAAATCTTGCAGGTCCTGGACCGTCAGGTCGTCGAGATCCTTGTCTCTGGAGGCGACCAGATGACGGGGGTTCGCGGGCAGCAGGATGTGACCCAAATCTGTAGCAATCTGGTGGAACGAGCCGCTCCTAGGGCCCGGGGGCGTGACGAGCTGGCGGAGAATCTGCAATCGGCGATGGTACCCTGCATTCTGCCTTTGGGGAGGGTTGGGCATTCGACCATCGCCCTGTTCTGGGCCGTGTTTGGAGAGTAAATCGATAGCGTTGTAAATAATGCTCAGGGACCGGGTGATATACGGACCAGAAAGCGGCGGCTGGAAGTCGAAGCCGTCGAGCCAATTGTGGCTTGCGACACCTGGTATGATCTCGGATCTGACGTCCATGTCGCGGACGATGCGCTCGTCATACTTCGAAATGAAAGCGACGATCTCGGCGATCAAGCTGTTACTCTTGGCCAGGATGAAGTCGAATGGCGTCAGGATCGGGTTGGGATAGGTATATCGGACCCACAGTGGTTTGATCTCCACTACGACGGTGTATTTTGGATCGGCGTATGGGGCCTCCTGCCTTCCTCCGGTCCGGTGATTGCGCTCGTCCGACTCCGACACTAGGAGGTAGGGCCCCTTCTGCTTCGAGTTCGGCAGGGGCTTGTGCGTCGGATAGACGTTAATCGCGCCGGCAAGGTAGTAGGCGACGGGATAGGGGTCGTCGTCGCTGTCCTGGAGCGCTTGCCGCTCAAGATTCACGGTGGCGGTGGCGTAGACGAAGCCCCCCCAGGCGCGCTCGGTGTCCCACTTGTGGAGCCAGTTGACGAAGTTGCCGGGACTGGTCTCTCCGGCCAAAGCCAGTTGAACGAGCCGACTGACGGTATCGCCGAAGGCGACGGTGTACGGCATGTTGTACGGCGGAATCCGCGTCGTCTCCCCGGGCGCCGACAGGAAGTGTGCGATCCGCTTCCATTCCGCCTGTTCTTCCTTCTTCTCCCTCTGGAGCCAGTCGACCAGATAGTCGACGGCGTCCACGAGCATCAGCAGGTCCAGGACAGGGTTCACCACCTCCACGATACGGAAGATGAACTTGCCGGCTTTCATGACGACCTTGGAGCCCTTCAGGGCGAACCGTCCGACGGCACGTAGGCGTTCGGACCTGGCGAGCTTCTGAACTTGACGCCCCACCGCCTTAACCACACCCTTGCTCTTGGCAGCGGTGTCGACCGCGCTCTCCGCCGACAGTGTACTAGCCGTTGCCGAACGGCCCAGGCCTCGGTCGGCGACGCTGGTCTCGTGCAATCCGCGCGCTTTCTGAACTGCAGTCGTGCCTCGCTCCGCGGACGTCGGTGCGCCGGTCGCAGGGGGACGGGGTTGCCCCGGAACGGGGCGAACGGGGCGATCCGTACGAAGCGTCTCGAGCCGTGCGATTTTTTTGCGCGTCTCGCCAATTTTCTTGCCGATGGCTCCTTCCGTCTTGGCCGCCTCTTCGGCCGCGGTTCGTGCTTCAACCGCTTCCCTCTCCAGGCTCGCGAGCTCGGCCTTTCGCGTCGTGGCGTTCACGCGGGCGTCCGCGATCGCTTTCGGGCCCGTCGCTTTCTTCAGGTTTCTCTCGGCCGTGTCGAGGCGTTTCTTCGCGGTCCTCGCTTTCCCCTCTTTCGCCTTGGCATTGTTTTTCAGCTCCGTCGTCTTCTTGCTCGCCGTCCGGAGCTCCTCCTTCAAGAGCTGCTGGTTTAGGGCGAGAGAGCGTTGCGCCGGAGTGCGTGCGGCATACGAGACGCCCTTTCTCACCGGCGCGCCCGCCCTGTTCGAGCCCACTTCGCTGCCCCGCGGAATCTCGTGGCGGGCCGTCGCGCCGACGTGCGCGTTCAGTTCGTCGGTGTAGTCAACGACTTCGAAGACGAGCTCGGTGGACTTCGGGTTCAGCGGGGCTCTGACCACGACGCCCCGGACCCTTCCGGCGCGCCAGCTCTCGTTCAACTCTTGGCTCAAGAGCTTCGACGAGTCGTCGGCATATCTAGACGCTTTGACCGACGGTGAGTCCTTGCCCGCGAGCTCGTCGACTTTCTGCTCGAGCCACTTTCCCGAGAACTGCTCGACGTCGTCGGGCAGGGTCACGAGGCGCATGTCGCCACGGGGGCCCTGGATCATCACATGGTCGTTCGTGAATCCGAGCTCGGAGTAGTAAGCCTTGGCTTCGACGACCAAGAACTCGTTCGGACCCGTCTCGAAGACGTAGTCGAAGACCGGAATGCCCCCGGGCCGCTTCAGCACCCCCCTCAATTTGGCGCGGGACCCGTAGGCGGCCTTGACCCAATCTTTCGCGGCAACTTCCGCGGCAAGCGCCTGGCTTTGATTGAAGATGGCCACCGGCTTTCGCGGCGTGCCCTTCTTCGTGACGGGATCGACAATCTCTCTGGCTTTTTCGTACTCCTCGACGTTCGTCGTGACTGGGATCTCACGCAGGGGGGGAATCTTCGGGTCGACGTTCAGCACCTGTGTCTGACGCTGGATGACGGGCCTGGTAGTGTTGCCATTACCCAAGGGATTGCTCGCTAGATCGACGAACTCTCGGAGGCTCGCTGAACGAGCGTCGTCCAGGGCGATCGCCGTGCCGCTGACGGCGGCTCGCTTGGTCTGTTACAAGCCACTAGTAGTTGTCGGCTCGGAACGCTCAGGATCAAGATGCGCTTGTCGACGTAAGAGTTTCCACACCCGCCAACCAGCAAGGGAAGGGGGCGCGCGCCGCAGAAAACCTTCTGATCTGCACTTTAGTGGCCATCACGCCACTCCATACACGTTCATGGATGGTCAACGTCGATGCCGGGGCTCACGCCACTGCCTTCGACCACAATCTTCTTCTCGATGTCCGGATCCTCGCGCTCAGCATTGAGCAATCGCGCAGCAAGCCGCAAGTTCTCCAGCCCCGCTTTGCGCACCTCCTCCTGCACTTTGTAGACATCAAGCTCGCGATGCTTGAGCTTGAAGTCTTCCAGGATCGGATTGGGATCGACCAGCGACTCGATGAAGAGCGACCCGGTAGGGACGACAATCTCGTCGCCGTTACGCAGTGGTGTCGCCATTAGTTTGGTCAGCCACGCCATGAGCTGCGGCTTGAGAGCATCGAAATCCGCTTTCGGCAACGTATCGTGCAGGCAACAGACGTATTTGCTGTACTCGTCCAGGTTGACGTTACTCAATTCATCCGGGTCCATGGCACCGAAGGCGCTATCGATATACGGCGCCGCCATGAATTCTGTGAGCGCGTTGTGCTCCTTCATCGGGAAGATCATGTAATTGCCCTTGAAACCGAGTAGCGTGTCGAGGTCCGCGACCTCCACCAGCGGCTTGGTGCCGAAAGTCCCGTTAGGATTGTGCTTCAGCGTGCCGTGCAGGAAAGCGCGATGCTTCTCGGTGCCCGGCTCTCTGAACCTCGCGAAAATATCGTCCTCGCCGTTTTCTTTTGCCACCTTTACTCGATAAGTTCGGCTCTCGAGTTCAAGGATCGGGACCTGCACCTTGTGCAGCCTCAGGTAGCGCTGGTCAGGCGGCTCCATGCTCCAGATCGCCTGCATGTAGTAGAAGATGTTGTTGCGAATATGCACGAGCAGGCGCCTAACCTTGGTTTCGTTGTCCAGCCGCTCTTGCATGGCCTTGTTGTACTGGTCCGTAAGCGTGTGTAGCGTATTGACTTCCTGCTTGAGGGCCGCAGCTGCCTTCTCGGCCTTCTCCAACGCATATTGGTGCGCATCCTTCGCCGCTAACTCGCGCGCCTTGGCCGCCTCCGGGTCCGGGCCGCCCCCGCCGCTGCCAAAGAGTGCCGAGATACCTGGTCCGCGCCCGAAAAAATCTGCGACGTCGTTGAGCAGACCATCGGTGGCCTCGGCGTGCTCCTGACCAATCCGCTTGGTGATCGCCGATTCCAGCGCTCTGTAGCGATTGTCAGCCTGCATGCTGGCCGCGGAGAACTCGATTCGCAGCGTCTCCACGAGGTTGCGTTGCTGGCGTAAGTTTTTTCTCAACTCCCTCAGGGAGAAATCGTCACCAACACTGCTGTTGGCAAGATATCTCAAAGTGGGACGGAAGCTGTCGTCCAGCATATGTCGATTCAGTATCCAGTCGTTGGAGATTACCCAAGCCGGCGTAATTTGATCGGGCGACGGCATTTCTTGTGCAACCAATACAACTGGCATGACCCGATAAAGTTGCTCTGAAATGCGGTACCGCTTCTGCAATTCGTAGAACAGATAGGTCACCGCCAGTTCGTCGTTTGGGTTCACGATGGTGCCCGACTCAGTCGATTCACTGGCAAAGTCGGATTCTGTCGTCACTTCCGTGCTGGTTTCATTTTTGTAGTCCTGCACGGCCTTTAGCACCGCTTCCCGAAAATCTTTCCTGTTCTGGGAAGATTCGCTGGCCGCCTCCACACCGAATGTGGTGGTGGCTTTGCCCTTGTATATCCCTAAATTGAAGTCGCCTTCTGCATTCAGGCCAAAATTGGTCTTGTTCTGCGCCTTCGCCATGATGTCAGCCTCGACTCGCGAAGTGGAGTTCTGCTCGTTGGTAATGGACGAGTTATTTTTCTTCGCTTCCTTGTCGGAGCGCTTCTCCTGCCGGTTGACCTTTACCGAATATTTCCTTTCTTCTTTCGGCGAAAGCGGAATAGTCTTGACCAGCTTGCCCGCCTGATACATCAATGGCGTCCATTGCTGCCGGTAGGTGTTCATCAGGCCAAAGTTGACGCTGTGGTAGTCCTTGTCGGCGGCGAACACAGTGAACTCGTATTTCCCGGTCAATCGGGCGTTAAGGTCACGCAGAGTTTTGTGCAGGGTGTGGTAGTCGTCATGGCGAACGGCATCAATCAAACGCTCACCCTGCTCTGTGAGCGACTGGATGATCCGAAGATCGGCAATCTTCGAACCGGAATGCGATAGAGTACGATGATCGACGTCAATGACCGTCGAAACGGTACACTCGTCAATCATATTAGCGATGCGGACGAGTTGTTCCCGGATGGCGGCAAACATCTCGTTGTACTCTTCCTTGGTGATGTCGAAAAACCTGGCGACGACCGTCGGCACCTCCACTGGGCTAATGGTGTAGAAGGTATTAACAAGCAAGAACCCATTCTTGAACGCAGTGTTGACGATGCCATCGATGCCGAATTTCGTCTTCCCCAGGGTGTTCGCTGTATAGGCGAGATTGGGAATATTCTCATCAAACAACTGCTTCCACACGTGATCGAATGCAATCTGCAATGTGTTGAAATCGTAGAAAGCAGGCACCTCCGCCGGCCCCTTCTGAAGGGAAAACTCGTTCACCATCTTTTCAACGTCGGTTTTATCTGCTCTCTTCTTCGCCAGCTCCGGTCGCAACACCATGTCCGGTGCCGGAATGTCCCTCACTAGTCTGTCGATATAC
>Ga0315287_10006891_pt1 | contig 11350 bp, 10 predicted proteins | sample YL17G11_0_MG_FD_205037 | JGI IMG/M metagenome (GOLD analysis project Ga0315287, IMG submission 205037) | Sediment microbial communities from Yellowstone Lake, YNP, Wyoming, USA - YL17G11_0 | ecosystem: Environmental > Aquatic > Freshwater > Lake > Sediment | place: USA: Wyoming | collected...
ATATTCGCCGCTCGGAAGACAAGCAAGCCAATGCGAATTCGAAGGTGGGATGGGGTGCGCGTTTCGAAGCGCATGCTTTTCCTGCACGGCAAGAGCATCATGAAAAGGATAGCCGTGATAAAGGCAAAGGCAACCAAGGACAAGGAGAACTGGATATTCGGGGCGAGCAATTTCACGCAGCCGCTTTTCATGTATGGACTGGATGAGAAGATCTTTGCAGGCGTGATGGACAATGGCCCGGCAAAGTGGGGGAAGCGCTTCTACGGAACCGGGCTCATGTGCAGGAAGCCAGAGACTGTGAAAAAGAAAGGGCTGCGCGTGTTCCTCAACATCGGGCAGTACAACGAGGAGGTCGACAGGCAGCTCAGCAAATTGGACAAGACTGTGGAGACGGTGAAATTATGACCGAGATCAAAGTTGGAGTGATAGGCGCCGGCTATTGGGGGAAGAAGCACATAGCAGAGCTATTGCATCTCCCTGATTGCAAACTGGTTGCGGTCTCGGACCTGAACTCCAACAACCTGGAAAAATGCAGGATGCTGGGAATCGAGAAAACATATCTAGATTACAACGAGCTTCTTGCCGACGGCGGCGTCGAGGCTGTTTCTATCTGCGCAAACAACGAGTCGCACTTTGAAATAGCCAAAGCGGCGCTTCTGGCTGGAAAGCATGTGCTCGTCGAAAAGCCGCTTACCATGGACACTGCGACCTCGATGGAATTGATCGAGCTCTCGAAGAAGCAAAACAAGGTTCTCTGCGTCGGGCATCTCTTCAGGTTCAACAGCGTCGTCCGCAAGCTCCGCGAGATGAACCAGAATGGCGAGTTCGGCAAGCTCCATTTCATCAGGACCCAGTGGACCAACAACAGTCCCCTGATCGCCAACACGGACGTCATCCTGGATCTTTCTCCGCATGTCTTTGACCTCTGCAATTTCATCACAGGGTGGTGGCCGGAAACCAACAGCTACTTCGGCAATTCATTCAGGCGTCCATCTTTGGACGAGGTCGCGTTTATACGCTCCGATTACAAAAACGGATTCGTCCACTATATCGAGCTCTCCTGGCTCATCCCTGAAAAGAGCAGGACGGTCTTCGTGGTCGGCGAAAAGATAAGCGCAAAGGCGGACTGCGGCTCGCAGAGACTTTGGGTGTACGAGCCGAAGACCCTCGGGGCGACAGAGCGCGAAATCAAGATCGAGCCAAGCAACGCGCTTGCAGAGGAGCTCTCAAGCTTCATTTTGGACTGCAGGACGAACAACATAGGAAATTCATCGAACACCGGCGAGGTCGGGCTAAAGGTAATAGAGAGCATACTCGGATGCAGGAAGTACGACACAGGAGGGAAACAATGAGCTACGAGGAAATGCAAAGGCGCAACAGCGAAGTCATCATGGAAGACAGCAAGCGCCAGAACATGCAGACCAGGAACATAAACAAATGCGACATCGGTGAAGGCTGCGACATACGCCCGTTCACCGATCTCTATGGCTGCAGGATCGGGAAGAACTGCAAGATAGACAGCTTCACCTATATCGAGGACGGCGTCGTGATAGGAGATGGCTGCAGGATACGGACGCACGTCTTCATACCGTCAGGAGTGACCATAGGCAGCAGGGTATTCATAGGGTCGCACGTTGCGTTCACCAACGACCGCTATCCAAAGATAGGCGCGGCAACTCCTGAGTTTGAAAAGACGGTTGTTGAAGACGATGTGGCGATAGGGGTTGGCGCCATAATCCTCCCGGGCATCCGCATAGGCAAAGGGTCGCTGATAGGCGCAGGAACCACCGTCGTCAGGGACGTTCCTCCGAACTCGGTCATATTCACCAAGGCGGAAAACATAATAAAGGAAAGGCGGAGCAGGGACGCCGAGCTCGGAGATATCAAGGGAAGGAGGTAATGGCGTGCATAGGATACATTTGCTGGCCGTGTTCAGGAACGAGGAGAAGAACGTGAACGAGTTCTTTGACAATGCGGAGGGCGTCTTCGCCAGCGTCAGGATTGTGGTGTGCGACAGCAGCGACAGGACGGTGGAACTCTGCACCAAGCGAGGCGCGATCGTCAATCCGAGCAAAGTCCGCTATCTCGAGAACAACATAAACGAGTTGTTCGCCACGGTGCCGAAAGGGGATTGGATGCTCCTTCTCGGCGCAGACGAACGCCTATCGGATGAATTGAAGGAGGACCTGAAGCATCTCGACGAAAGCTGCAACGGATATATCGTGAACGTGCGGGAATACCTTTTCACAGGCTTCGCCAAATACGGGCGCATCAATGCCGGCCCGAATTACCGGCTGTTCAGGGCTGGCAAGGTGTCGTTCCCAATAGAGCCGCACGGCACTCCGGTGATAGAAGGAAAGATCGGCGAGCTGAAGGGAATGCTGCTGCATTACCATTACAAATCGTGGGATGATTCGGTAAAGCGGGCGAACAGCTATTCCACGGACTTGCGTGTCGAGTTTGAAAAAGCCGGATGCAAAAAAATAGACATCACTGAAAGGAAACCCGAGGCACGGCTGCTGTTCGGCACGCACGGATTCAGGAGGCTATACCTGTTCCCGGCGTTCCAGTTCATCAATTACATGATCAGGCACAGGTTCATACTGGACGGCAACAACGGCTGGCGGCTGTGCTCCCTTGTGGCGAAGCAGGCATACAATGAGGAGCTCGTATACCAAACGAGGTCTTGATGATGGCGGCATTCACATTCGACGCGGTGTACTTCTCGCTAGTGGTATTCCTGTCGGCAATAATCCCCGGCTTAGCCATAGGCTTGCCGCTTTTGAAAAAGACTGATTTTGGCGCAATGGAAAAGGCGCTGCTCTGTTTCTTCATCGGGCTGTTCGCCGTCCCGGCACTCCTGTTCCTGGAGGCGCTCGTCGGAATAGAGTTCTCGCTTTTCCTGGTTATTGCAAACATGGCAATAATCACCATCACCGGAATCCTTTTCATGAAGATGAGACTCGACTCGTTTGGCATTCCCCATCTTCCCGAAATCCCCAAAATCGATAGTTCATTTTTTACCCGCGAGCGCGCCATTGCGCTTGCCGTGCCGGCACTTCTCTTGCTTGCACTGATATTCGCATTTTGGATAAGGATACAAACCTACTCTCCAATGTACTCGGAGCTCGACCCATACTGGTATGTCTATGGAACCGGGCAGATAATCCAAGATGGCATGGTGCCTGCGAAAGACGATACCTCATGGTGGCCTGAAGTGACGTGGTCCCACCGCAACACCCCGCTCAAGATGTATCTCGAGGCGGAATGGTACTCGCTCTACACCAACGGCGGGGAATACAACAACTATCTCCTCTTCGCCACATCCTCATGGCTCCCGCCAATCTCAGCCGCGTTCGTTTCATTCGGAGCCTATCTGCTTGTCTCATCGCTATACGGAAAGCGTTATGGGCTTGTGGCGGCGTTCCTCCTTGCCTTCCTGCCGATTACAATCTACAAGATGTCGGCAGGGGTGAACGAGGCTGCGCCAGTCGGCAACATGGTGCTGTTCATGGCGGCTGGATTGTTCGCCCTCTCTTTGATAAAGAAAAACAAGTCGATGCACATCCTGTCCGGGGTCGCCTTCCTCATAGCGGTCACTGCATCGAACTTCACAGTGGTCATTTCCCTTCCCTTGGCTGGGATGGCCGTGCTGCAGTCGCTCGACTATTTCATACGCGGAAAGCAAAACAGGGATTTCCTTGAGGCGCTGCTGGCTGCCTTTGGAGGGTTCTTCCTTGGCACGATCCTCAATGCGATATATCTCGGATCGTCGATATCAAGTGCCATCCTTTATACTCCGGTTCTGCTCGCCATCTGCGGGGCATCGTTCGCAGCGCTGACGCATTATCTCTTTGGCTTGGGGCTGAACGAGAAAAAGCGCTACACCCTGTTAGGGGCGGCTATCATCGCGGGGCTTCTGCTTGTGTTCCTATCGCCGCTCAGCGGTTTTGTAAAGAATGCGGTATTCAGCTATGTCGGGGCTGCCGATTTCCAATCAGCCCTGGACCGCACCATTGCTGAACAGAACCTAGCCGGCAATTCATTCGAGGGCGAAGCCGGCTTCTTGGCGCTGGTGCCAAAGAACCACGCCGACATATACGGGATGCTTTCCCCAATATCCTCCGCGTTCACATTCATAGGCAATGCATTCTTCAGGTTCCTTGACATACTGTTCTCCACATTTGCCGGGCTCAAGCAGACCACGTCCGTAAAAGAAGACTCGCTGTTCTTTGTCTTCCTGGTGATATCCCTTGCAGGTTTGGTGATGCGGCATTTCAGCCGGAAGGACGACGAGCGCGACATCCCATCAATAGCCCTTCTCGTCCTGATCGTCACCATGCCGGTTCTTTACATCGGCATGAACAAAATAAAGTACACCATATTCTCAGGAATGATGATTGCGGTCGCAGCCGCAGTGGCATTTGCCGAGCTTGAACGGCTGTGCAGATGGCTCATGAACAAGTTCACCGGAAAGGCTAAGATTGAAAACGATGAACATCATATGCGACCACGGTTCAGCAGGTATCCAGGCGCCGTTGTGCAGCAACAGGCGTCCGAGCAGCCAAGCAATAATATCACTGGTGAAAAATATCTGTCGTATATCTTTGCCGGCATTCTTATCATGGCAATCTATGCCCAGGCTGCGGGCCCAGTCCCATACGCCTACATTTTCACCATCAAATCATTCGAGCCGCGCTACCAGGACAACCCTGCGGCGATGACGCCTGTGGCGTCCAAGCTTTGCGCTGACCTTCGCGCCAAAGGAGTGCCAATCAATCAGATGCAATCGCTTTGCGACGCAGGCTCCAACCTGAACTTTTCGGACAACATAAATTCACAATTCGATTCCAACGTCTGTTGGCTTTCCCAGATGAAAGTCGACGAGCTCTTCCCTGCCGCGAACGACACCGGAGCGCAACAGCGTTCATCCGAGGCGGTGTCATCCGCCAAGTTCCGCTGCAACAGGCTCTCGGACTACTGGATAGACTCCATGGAGTGGATGGGCAAGAACCTCAACGCATCAGACCGTGTCAACTCATGGTGGGACTACGGGCACTGGACAAACTTCTTTGCCGACAAGAAGACAGTGCTTAGGAACGAGCACGCATCATATGGCATGATAGGAAGGGTAGCCCATGACTACATAGTCGGAAGCACGCAAGACATGATCGACAGCATGAACTACTTCGACAGCCAATATGTGCTTTTCGACATCGAGCTTGTCGGTGGCAGCCCGTTCGGGGGAAAATACGGGGCGCTCAACTATCTTGGGTGCGTGCACGAAGGAGAAACTACGTTGCATGATCCTCCTGGCACTTCGCAATGCGAATACGCCCACTCACCTGAGCGGATAGCTATCCCGACGCAGACTGCCGAGAGCTCCTGCGTGATTTCCGAGAGCCAGCAGAGGATGGGCGTGTATGCCTTCAGGCTTGGCAAGGACGCGATTGAGCAAACCCCATCTTACTGTGTAGGCGAAACGAAGACCGCAACCGGCGAGACGCTTTCGGTAACCTATTACCTTGACAGGAAGGATGCCGATGGCAACCTGGTGATCTCAAAGGGATTCATCCGCCAGATAGACAATCAAGCTGGAGTCATCTACGCTGAAATGGTCTACAACAACCAGAAGGTCTGGTATGGCGCCAACGGCACGCTTGTGGACGGCATGGAGGATGCAAAGACCGCGTTCTACACCTCGAACCTCTACAGGGCGTTCTATCTCAACGACCTGCCAGGCTTTGACCTGGTGTACTCAAGCAAGGGCGGCGAGGTAAAGATATACCGCATGAAAAACTTCACAGGGAACAAGGCGGGATGGGTCGATCCAGCCACGGTGAACCTGACTCAATAGGAGGAATGAACATGAACATTTTGGTAATCGGACTTTGGCATCTTGGATGCGTCACAGCGGCGTGCCTAGCTCAAAAGCACAACGTGATCGGTTATGACCCGAACCGGCAGATAGTGGACGACCTCAAGATAGGGAATCCTCCGATTTACGAGCCTTATCTTGCGGAAGCAATTGTCGATGCCGCCGCACGCGGATCGCTTTCATTTACATCCGATCCTTCACCGGCTGTCCAAAACGCAGATGTCATATACATAACCTTTGACACTCCCGTAGACAAGGATGACAAGATCGATCTCTCCCCTGTGGAACAGGCGCTCTCAGACGCCACTCCAAACATGAGGGAGGAACAGCTCGTAATAGTCTCGAGCCAGGTGCCGGTCGGAACATGCCGGCGCCTGCACACGAAGATCTCCGCAACCGACAAACGCGTCGGCTTCTGCTACACCCCAGAAAACCTAAGGCTGGGAACGGCAATCGAGGCATTCATGCATCCCGAGAGGATCGTTTTCGGGGTTTCCAACATCCAGCTTCAAAGGAAGCTTGAGGATGTGTTCGAAGGCGTGTCTGGCGAGCGGATGTACATGAGCCTTGAAAGCGCCGAGATGGCGAAGCACGCCATGAACTCCTACCTTGCCCTTATGATCTCATTCTCAGGGGAGATCTCCAATCTCTGCGAGCAGACCGGCGCAAACGCGGTTCAGGTGATGGATGCGCTCCGCAAGGAAAGGAGGGTAAGCCCAAACGCTCCGCTTTCACCAGGGCTAGGCTTTGGCGGAGGGACGCTGGCTCGCGACCTGCAGATACTGCGCGGGGTAGGCAAGGAGAAAGGCATTGCAACGCCTATGCTTGATGCAACTTTCAACTCAAACAGGGAAAGGATGGACTATGTAAGGCAACGGCTTTCCTTTGCATTGGGCGGTCTTGCAGGAAAGGAGGTCGCGTTCTTCGGGCTTACCTACAAGCCGAATACAGACACGCTTCGTCGCTCGCTCGCCCTCGATGTGATCGATTCAATGAAATCATCAGGGGTTCACGTTAGGGCGTATGACCCAGCGATAAAGTCGCCGGTGCCATCCCATCCCGAAGTCACCATCTGCGGTTCGACTTCCGAAGCCGCTGCCGGGGCTGATGCGATAGTCATAACCACAGCCTGGGAGGAGTTCAAGCAGCTGGACTATTCATTGCTTGCCGCGTCGATGAGGCAGCCTGTGTTAATCGACGCCCGCAACATGCTTTCGCCTGAAAGGCTTGGCGGGGATATCAGATACTTTGGAGTTGGTGTTGCCTATGGCTGAATCCAAAGTTGCGCTGATCACCGGAGGAAGCCAAGGGATAGGAAGAGCCATGGCAGCCGAGTTTGGCAAGGCAGGCTACTCGCTTGCAATCTGTTCAAGGACCGATGACGATGTAAAGAAGGCAGAAACCGAATTGCGATCAGCGGGGTTTGAATGCTTTGGTTTTGCGCTTGACGTGAGCGACGCACAGGTAGTCAGGGAACGGGTTGCTTGGGTAGCCACTTCGCTTGGAAGAATAGACGTGCTTGTCAACTGCGCGGGAGTGTACGGGCCGATCGGGCCTCTTGAGGAAAACGATGAAATGCAATGGGAAGATGCAATCAAGACAAACCTATGCGGAACCGTCTATTGCACCAGGGCAGTGATCCCGATAATGAAGAAGCAGAAGGAGGGAAGCATAATCAACATGGCTGGCGCCGGAGTTGGCGGGGCGGACATCAAGCCAAACTTTTCCTCATACGTGACTTCCAAGTTCGCCGTGTGCGGATTCACCGAGGCGATCTCGTGCGAGCTTGAAGGAACCGGCGTGAGGATCAATGCGATCTCGCCTGGCGCGGTCAACACCCGCCTGCTGGACCAGGTGCTCAAGTCCGGGGAGAAAGCCGGCAAGTTCTATCAGGAGTCGCTGAAGCAGAAGGAAAGCGGAGGCACGGATCCTGGGATTGCCGCAGAGCTTGCGGTCTTCCTATCTGGCAAGGAGGCATCCCACATAAACGGGAAAACGATTTCCGCCGTCTGGGACACGCGGGAGAAGCTTGCGTCGCCCGGGAGATCGTTGTATACCCTTCGCAGGATCGACAATGAATTGTTCGCTGAAAAGATGGTGTCATGAAATCGATAATATTTGGCGGAGCCGGCTTCATAGGAAGCAAGCTTGCCGAAGCGCTGCTCTCGAACGGCAACGAAGTCACAGTCTTTGACAACCTGCGCACAGGCAAGATAGAAAACCTGGCGGGCTGCAAAGGGAATTTCAAATTCATAAACGGGGATATGCGCAGATTGGACGAGGTAAAGGAAGCCATCGCAGGGCACGACATCGCCTATCATCTTGCCGCAAACGCGGACATAAGGGGCGGGATGGAAAATGTGCATCTTGACCTGGAATACAATACCACCACAACCATAAATTGCCTGGAGGCGATGAGGCGAAGCGATGTAAAAAAGATGGTGTTCGCCTCGTCATCGGCTGTCTATGGCGAGCCTTCTGTTTTCCCAACGCCTGAGGATTATAGCCCTCTCCTGCCAACCTCCATTTACGGGGCGAGCAAGCTTGCGGCAGAGGCATACGTGTCGGCATTCTGCGAGGACTTTGGGCTGCAGTCATATGTCTTCAGGTTTGTAAATGTCCTTGGCGCGGCAAACAACCACGGGGTGATCGGGGACTTCATCAGGAAGCTCCGCGCCCAGCCGAGAATCCTCGAGATATTCGGCGATGGGAAACAGCGGAAATCGTGCATACCTGTTTCTGACTGCGTTTCAGGGATACTGGCGGGATCCAAGGCTGGCAAGGAAAAGATAAACATTTACAATATCGGCAATGACGACTATGTGGATGTCGATGCCATCGCCGATGAGATCTGCGAAGCAATGGATTTGAAATGGGTGAAGTATAGCCACACAGGCGGGAAGCGCGGCTGGACCGGGGACATGCCATTTGTTTTCCTCGACAACAGGAAGCTTCGCGCAACCGGGTGGGCGCCTTCCATGAACTCGCGCCAGGCGGTTAGGAAAGCCGCGGAAGAGATGCTTGCCGCAGGCAAGCTGGAAGACAAGCACAAGCAGCATTTTTGACGGTGAAACAATGACTGACAAAATAACTGGGCTCATCCTCGCGGGAGGCGTAGGGACGCGCATGCGCCCCTTCACGCTCAACGCCCCGAAGATCCTGATCCCTGTCTGCGGCAGGCCGTTCCTCGATCTCCAGCTCGAGCTGTTTGCAAAGAACGGTGTGGAAAGCGTTGTGCTCTCCACCGGATATCTTGGGTATAAGATAGAGGACTACCTGGAGACGCACGACACATACGGAATCGAAGTAAATGTGTGCCACGAAAAGGAGCCACTGGGAACAGGCGGCGCGATAATCAATTCGCTCCCTCTCCTGCCCGATGAGTTTTTCCTTGCCTACGGGGATTCCTATTTCCTCCAGCCGATCCCGGCGGCGTACCTGGCGTTCAAAAAATCCGGCAAGAGCGCCCTTGCAACTGTGATGCGCCAGCATGACGGAACCTCGGAGAACAATTGCGATGTGAGGAACGGCATGGTTGTGCGCTACAAGAAGGGCATGCCGGCAGGAACCTTTGAATATATCGAGTACGGGCTGCTCTTTTTCAAGAAGCAGGCGCTTCTGAATTATCAGTGCAAAAGCTTTCCAACCGATGCGATATTGCTCGACCTCATAGCGAAAAGGCAGCTTGCAGCATTTGAAACAAACAAGCCGTATTACGAGGTCGGCTCAACGGAAGGGCTATTGAAACTGGAAGAAAGAATCAGGGGAGGGTTGGCATGATAGTCTCAAGGACTCCATTAAGGCTGCCGATCGGAGGCGGAGGCACGGACCTGCCTTCATACTATTCAAAGTACGGAGGGTCGCTTCTTTCAGTCGCGATAAACAAATACGTCTATGTCATAGTGAACAAGAACTTTGACAATCAGATAAAGGCGGTTTACCGGAAAGTCGAGATAGCCGACAGCCCAGACCAGATCGAGCATCCGATAGTGCGGGAAGCCCTAAAGCAAAACGGGATAACCGGAGGCGTGGAGATATTCACCATGGCTGACGCGCCCGGCAACACCGGGCTTGGCTCGTCCTCGGCTTTCTGCGTCGGGCTCCTGAATACTCTTTATGCATATCGACGAAGCCACGTGTCTCCTCAGATGCTTGCAGAGGAGGCTTGCCGGATAGAGATAGACCTGTTGCGCGAACCTATCGGCAAGCAGGACCAGTACATGGCGGCGTTCGGCGGGCTCACCAAGCTTGACATCGATAAGAACGGGAAAGTGACGGTGTCGACCCCAATTCTTTCAGAGACCACGTTCGAGGAGCTTGAGACCAACCTTCTCATGTTCTACACCGGGCACCAGCGTTCGGCATCCGATGTGCTTCGGGACCAGAACGAGGCAACGAAAAGGGACGAGTCTGCTGTGGTGGAAAATCTCCACAGGATAAAGGAGATAGGCGCGGACATCTGCACAGCTTTGGAAGACGGCAGGACGAACGACGTCGGCCCCCTTTTCCACAAGCACTGGATGGCAAAGAAAAAGCTTTCCGGAAAGGTCAGCAACTCGGAGATCGACGATCTCTACGATGAGGGCATGAGAAACGGCGCAACCGGAGGAAAGCTCATAGGCGCAGGCGGAGGCGGGTTCATCGTCTTCTATTGCCCTGATGGGAAGAGCAGGCTTCGCGCAGCCATGAAGGCAAGGGGCGCGCCAGAGTTCATTTTCAAGTTTGACTTTGATGGCAGCAAGATAGTATTCAACCCATGAGATGATTTTATGGAAAACAAAAAATACATAGTATCGTTCCTTGCCGAGTCGAAAGGCGTGATAGACCGTATGCCAATCGATGACGTGAGCAAGGCGGTCGATGCGTTGTTTGATGCATGGAAGAATGGCAATACAATATTCCTTATTGGCAATGGTGGTTCCGCCTCCACCGCAACACACATGGCGGCTGACCTGACAAAGAGCATTGCAGTGGATGGGAAGAAGCGCTTTAGGGCGATGGCATTGGTGGACAATATTCCAATGGTGTCTGCGCTTACGAATGACAACGGCTGGGAAAATATCTACACCGAGCAGCTCATCAGCTACTTCCGCCCGGGTGATGTCGTAGTGGCATTTTCAGTGCATGGTGGCGCAGGCAAGGACAAGGCAGGTGCATGGTCGCAGAACCTGCTGAAGGCGTTGCAATACGCCAAGGACAACGGAGGCAAGGCAATTGGGTTTGCTGGCTTTGATGGCGGTGCGATGAAGGAGATGGCTGACGTCTGCGTGGTGGTGCCTGCAAACTCAACGCCGCAGGTCGAGGCGTTCCACGTGGTGCTCCATCACCTTATTGCATTTTGCCTGAAAGAAAAGATAACTGAATACAAGTAGGTGCATCCATTTGGTAAAAAAACTTCGACGCGCGATTTTCCTGGATAGGGATGGGACAGTCAACAAGCTTGTCTATTACCAGGATCTCGGCGTGGTGGAT
>Ga0315287_10006892_pt1 | contig 11350 bp, 10 predicted proteins | sample YL17G11_0_MG_FD_205037 | JGI IMG/M metagenome (GOLD analysis project Ga0315287, IMG submission 205037) | Sediment microbial communities from Yellowstone Lake, YNP, Wyoming, USA - YL17G11_0 | ecosystem: Environmental > Aquatic > Freshwater > Lake > Sediment | place: USA: Wyoming | collected...
CCTCCGCCGCTTGGATCCGATTTGACCTGGAAGTCCCTGAAATGTAATATAATAGAACGAACGGAGCGTGCATGGAAAAAAAGGACCTTCTCGACATCTCGCGTTTTTCCGACTACCTCAAACCCACCCAGGTTATTCACGACCTCAAAGCCAAGGACAAGGTTCAGGCCATCGAGGAGTTGCTCGACAGCCTGGCCAAGCAAAAGCTTATCCAGAACCGTAAAGTCATCCTGACCCGACTTATCGATCGTGAGAATCTGGTTTCGACGGCCTTGGGCGACGGGATTGCCGTGCCTCACGCGCGTGTGGATACGAACGGTGAAATCGCCATTGCCGTCGGCCGGTCCATGGCGGGCATCGATTTCGGGGCGACCGACAAGAAGAAAGTCCGGCTCATCATTCTGATCGTCTGGAACCCCTCTTTGCCGGGCCTCTTCAACCATCTTTTCGCCGGATTGGCCAATTCCCTCCGCCATGCCGAATACCGCGAGCGTATCTTTTCCTCCAAGGACAAGACCGACCTCTACGGCATCCTGTCCGAGATCCAGCTTAAGCTTCCCCAGGAAGACAAGATCGTCAGCCGGGGAGTTCTGCTCAAGAAGCTTCAGGAAATCGAAATGAAGAAGAAGAAGGCGCCCAAGGCCCAGCTCAAGACGCTGACCGCCCAGGCCGCCTTGATCCGCGAAGAGCTTGACCAGGCTCTTCTGACCCGCTTCGACAAATTCATGGAACGCTATGGTTTCGCCGTGTCTGAAGTCGACGAAGGCGTCTGTCAGGGGTGCTACATCAGCGTCTCGACGGAAATGAGCTCGGCCATCGAAGGATCGAACGACATCTACGTCTGCGAGAACTGCGGCAAATATCTCGTCGCCGCCAAGCGCAAAAAAAAATAAGGGGCCCGGCCCCGGGCCGGCTTGGCCTCAGCGGACGGTCTGTTTGACCAGCACCGCCGGCTTCATCAGTTTGTAAACCGGGTAGGCGGCCGGCTCCCGGCTCCATTGCGGGACGATCTCCCGGTCGAAGTAATTCCACACCAGCAAGCCGTCATCCGATTCCGGCTCGAGCATGTAGGCGGCCACGTTGGCCAGCGGTTGGGCCATGGTCACGAAGTAGGTCCCGGCCGCGAAGGTCCGTTTTTCGGCCGTGGTTTCGCCCTTGACCGTATTGGTCCGATGGCCCTGGTAAATCCGCTCGGCCCCCTTGATTTCCTTGAGCTTGAAGGTCTGTACTTCGAGCGCGGCCGGTTCCGTCAGCCGCTCCACCAACAGGCCGTGGAGCAGGAGCTTAGCCACCACTTCGCCCGAGGGCAAAGGCAGGAGATAACCGGCCGGCAAGGGAACGGAACGCTTGGGGAAGAAGTCGGCGAGGTAGGGCACAGTCGAGGCTTTTTTCCTGTCCGTGCGGCGCAGTATGGGTCGGGCCGCGCCCTCGGGCTGGACGGATTCCATTTCGAACCCCAGGATGGTGATGGGGTTGGGCAGGGCCTTGACGTCGAACTCAACGCCGAATTGGTCCTTGTCCGTCGGTGCCAAACCGCGGGCCGTGGTGCGGGCGTCGGCAGCGGCCGTCGCCTTGAGCATCTCGTCGGCGTGGGTGGAGGCGAAGTCCAAGATGGCCCTCAGAAAGGCGTAATTCCCGGCCACGCGCGTCTTGAAGTCGGCGTGGACATAGTTTTCGTCCAGGATGCCCATGCGGTTCCGGATACCGATATAGTTCGTGATATAGCGGGGCTGGGGATCGAGAGTGCTCCAGCCTTTCGATGGATCGCGCGAATCGACGAACCCGCCGTAACCCAGGCCAAGAGTGGCGTATTTATCCTTCATGATCTTTTCGATCGCCGGCAGCATCTTGGAGCGTTGGTACTCGATCAGGGCGTTGTCGCCGTTGGGGTTGACGGGCCAGGCGTAGGTGACCGTCTGTTCGTGCCAGGCGCCGTCCGTGGTGTGGCAGTCGACGAGAAGAACCGGATCCCAGCGGACCAGGATGTTCCGCAGGAGGCCTTCAACTTCGGGGCTTTCGGCCTTGATGGCGTCCCGGTTGAGGTCGAGAGCCTGGCCGTTGTAGCGGGAGCCGACGCCTTTCTCCGGTCCGGGTTGCTGGGGGCGGCTCTTGGGATCGATCTTCTCGTTGCCGTCGGCGTTGAAGATGGGGGCCACGAGAAGCACGATCTTGTCCAGGGTGGGAGGTTGGACCTGGGTCAGGATGTCGCGAAGCAGCATAAGAGAGGCTTCCTTACCTTCGACCTCGCCGGCGTGGATGTTGGCCTGGATGTAGATGACGATTTTTCGGGCATTGCGGGGGTCGAGGGGCGAAACGGGCAAGGGGTTGCCGACGATGGCCAGGGGCACGTCCCGGCCTTCGGTCGACCGGCACAGCGTTTCCACGCGAATGAGCGGGCTCATTTTCTGCAGTTCGCGCAGGAAAGACATGACGTCGGCGTAGAGCGATGTTTGTTTATAGTCGGTTGCTTCGGCCACGGTCAGGAGTTTGACGGCCGGGGCGGTCGCTTGGGTTTGCGCGGCGGTCAGCGGCGCGGCGAGGGCGGCGACTAATACGGCGGCGCAAAGAACCGCGACGTATAAAAAGCGGGTTTTTTTCATGGGACGGTTCTCCTCCTCGTCGGGAAGGAGTTTATTGAATTTCGCGCACTCCGTCAAATATCAGGGGCAAGGCCTTTAGGCCTAGCACCGTTCCGGTTCTCCGAACGGGGTCAGGTCTTAACATATAACATTTCTGGCGAGAGCTGACCCGTCGGAATCGGGGCATACCGGTAAAACCCGCGGTATGGCACCAAAGGGTCAAGCCCCGGAATTTGCGGGCTCGTCTTAAGATTCGCAAAACGAATCTTGAGGCAGGCCGTGTTAAATCTGTCAAAAGTTAAGACCTGACCCCCCCCGGCCAGTCGGGAGTTGACGGCGGGGGGCGGTCCCGGTATTCTGTTGCCATGCCTTCGTTTCCCGTTCGTTCCGAAAAGGAAGCCGCCCTGCGCGAGCGCATGGAGAAGCTCGGCATCCGGGAGAGCGATCTCGTTGAGAAGTTCATCCGTTCTCAGGGCAAAGGCGGCCAGAACGTCAATAAGGTCGAAACGTGCGTCTACATCAAGCATGTCCCGACCGGCATCGACGTCAAATGCCAGCAGGAACGTAGCCAGGCGCTCAATCGCTTCCTGGCCCGGCGTATTCTGACGGATAAAATCGAGGTTAAGCTCAAGGGTGAAGAAAGTGCGGCACAGCAACGGATCGAGAAGATCAGGCGGCAGAAGCGGAAGCGTTCCAAACGCTCCAAGCTGAAGATGCTGGCCGACAAACGCCACAACTCCGAGGTCAAGGTCGGCCGTTCTTTTCGCCCCTCGGGCGACGATCTTTGATACGTTCGCGGCGCCAAACTCCGATTTGTTAATCGGGGAAAAAACGCCGCTCAGTATTAACCCTGATTAAATTCCGGGCTTAAGCCCGCCCTCATTCGCTTCGCGAATGAGGACTGCAACGCCCGGTGAGTCGAATGGGTATATCAGGATGCCAGGCGGATCAAGGAGTTGAGCAGGACATTGGCGCCCTTCTCCAGGTCGTCCTTGCGGATGGACTCTTCGGGCGCGTGACTCAGCCCGTCCGGGCTGGGGATGAAAATCATCGCCGACGGGCCCTTGGCCGCCAGAATCTGGGCGTCGTGACCGGCCCCGCTCCCCAGCCTTATGGAGGAAAAACCCAATTTTTCGCAACTGTCTCCGAGCAGGTCGGTCAGATGGTCCGGAACGGCGACGGGTTCGGTTGCGTCCATGACCCTTGAAACGAATTCCAGCCCCCGCGTCGAAGCGACATCCCCGGCGATCGCGAACAGCTCGTTTTCCAGTGTGCCGAGCGTTTCTTTCGACCGGCTGCGGAACTCGAAGGAAAAATCGGCCCGGCCGGGGACGATGGAGAAAGCTCCGGGCGAGACGTGGACCTTGCCGACGGTGACGAAGCTTCCATAGTGATGAGTCGCCACATGCTGGGTGGCGCGGAGGGCGAAGTCCGCCAGTCCCAAAAAGGCGTCCCGCCGCAGTTCAAGGGGAGTCGTCCCGGCATGCCCGGCCTCGCCGACGAAGGAGCACCAGCGATAGTGTTTCCCGGCGATGATGTCGACGATGCCGACCGGGACGCCCTCCTCATCCAATGTCGGTCCCTGCTCGATGTGGAGCTCGAGAAAAGCGGCGATTTCCGGCGCATCAGCCCTCGCGCCCAAAATGCCGTCAATGGTGAACTCGGTGCCCTTGAGAACATCCCTGAGAGGGACCCCGAAGGAGGTCGTTCCCTTTTCCAGAAGCTCCCGGTCGAGCGCCCCGACGAAAGCGCGGCTTCCCAGAAAATCGCCGACCAAATTCCCTTCCTCGTCCGTAAACGCGGCCAGGGCCAGCGTCTTGGGCAGGCGGAATCCCTCCTCGCGGATTCTCCGCAGGCATTCCAGCGCGGCCAGGACGCCCACGGCGCCGTCGTATCGGCCGCCGTTGAGGACGGTGTCGATATGGGATCCGGCCATGACGACCGGCCCGCCCGCGCCGAGATAGCCGAAGATGTTTCCGGCGCCGTCGACGCGGTAATCCAGTCCCGCTTTTTCAATCCGTTTTTTTAGCCAAGCCCGAGCTTCGAGATCGGCCTTGCTGAACGAGGGCCGCGAGATCCCGCCGCGCGGGTCGCGGCCGATCCGGCCGAGCTCCTCGAGATCATTATGCAGCCTTTCGATGTCGATGGTTAAGTTCATGATGGCCCTCTGCGCCTCCTCCCCCCCTCCCGCCTTATTTCAACAGTGCGGCCATCTCCCAGACCGCCTGGCTGACGCCGACGATGGCCGCCCGGGCCACGATGGCGAAGCCGATGCTCAATTCCGTAATCTGGGGGATGGCGACGATCGGCTCGACGTTATGATATCCGAGATCATGGCCGGCCGTGACTTCCAGGCCCAGCTTGTCCCCGAAGGCGGCCGCTTTGCGCACATCGGCCAGCGCCGCCTCCCGCGCCGTTCCTTTTTTCGCCGCCGCGAAAATTCCCGTATGGAGCTCGATCTGCGGGATTCCGAGTTCGGCCACGGCTTCGATCTGCCTCGGTTCCGGATCGACGAAGATGCAGACCCGGATACCGGCTTTCATCAGGGATCGGACATGCGGCCCGAGCTCCTTTCGGTGGGCGAGAACATCCAACCCTCCCGTCGTCGTCAGTTCTTCGGGCCGTTCGGGGACGAGGCAGACCACCTCGGGCTTGATCTTCAGCGCCACGGCCTTCAGGTCCGCAGTAGCCGCCATCTCGACTGTCAGCTTGGTCTTGATGGTCGCCCGGATCAAGCGCAGGTCGCGCTCGGTGATATGACGCCGGTCGGCGCGGATGTGGGCGGTGATCCCCTCGGCGCCGGCCTGCTCGGCCAGCAGGGCGGCCAGGACGGGCTCGGGCTCGGCCGCCTGCCGGGCCTGTCGCAAGGTGGCGAAATGATCGACGTTGACGGATAGTCGCATGGGCAACTCCTTTGACGGCTCCATTATACAGAAAATGGAAGAGTTCTTCTTTTTCGCGGCGGTCGACGGCGCTGCCCGATCGACTAAGCTCCGATATGCTTCTTGAAGGCGGCGGCGATTCGGCCCGCCAGGGCTTCGATCTCGCTTTGATCCTCGCCCTCGATCATGATCCGGGCCAACAGTTCCGTTCCGCTGTAGCGGACGTCCAGCCTTCCCCGCCCGGCCATTTCCGTCCGGACTTCCTCAATCGCTTCGGCGATCGCGGGAATTCCGGCCCAATCCGGCTTGCCGGACACGCGCACGTTGAGCAGGATCTGCGGATATTCGACGAATCCATCGACCAATTCGGCCAGCGAGCTGCCCGTCGCGGCCATGGTTTCCAGCATCTTCAGGCTGGTCAGGATGCCGTCACCGGTGGGACAATCGTCCAGCAGGATCGTGTGGCCCGATCGTTCGCCGCCAAGGTTGGCCCCCAGTTCGACCATTTTTTCCAGGACGTATTTGTCCCCGACTTGAGCCCGATCGAGCCGCAAGCCCAATCGCCGTAACGCTTTTTCCAGTCCCAGGTTGGACATCGTCGTGGCCACGACCGCCCCCGCTTTGAGCGAGCCGAGCGTGGACATGTATTTGGCCAGGATGTAGAGCGTATGATCGCCGTTGAGCAGGCGGCCTTGCCCGTCGGCCCACAAGGCGCGGTCGGCATCCCCGTCGTAGGCGACCCCGAAATCGGCCTTCTCGCGGACGACAGCCGCCGCCAATCCCGCCGGATGGAGGGAGCCGCAGGCGACGTTGATGTTTTTTCCGTCCGGATTATTGTTGAGGCAGACGACATCGCAGCCGACGGCCCGGAACACCTCGGGCGCGATTTGCGAAGCCGCTCCGTGAGCGCAATCGAGGACGATCTTGTACGGCTTGGCCCTCCGTAGGCCGACCAGCCGTCCGACGAGAAAATCTTCGTATCGATCGATCAAGCGGGTTTCGGCCGGTCTGGAGCCGTCCGCGGCCGGCGGATTCCGTCGCCCGGCTTGGAGAAGCGGGGCTTCCAACCGCTCTTCCCAGGCGTCGGGAATCTTAAAACCCTGCGCAGAAAAAATCTTGATGCCGTTATCACGGTAGGGATTGTGGGAGGCCGAAATGACCGCCCCCGCCGAAAAAGCACTTGTTTTTGTGAGAAAGGCGACTCCGGACGTCGGGATGACTCCGGCGAAATGAGCCGTCCCGCCTTCATCGACAACCCCCCGGGCGAAGGCCGCCTCGATCCATTCGCCCGATTCGCGCGTGTCGCGGCCGATGAGCACTTCCGGGGTCAGTCCCTCGTCTCTTAACAGGCCGACCAGGGACCGGCCCAATTCATATACGGAAGCCGGGTCGAGAGGATACTCGCCCGCGACCGCGCGGATGCCGTCGGTGCCGAACAACTTCTTCATGGATTTTTGTCAACCCTTCTGGGGCGAGACGGTCACTTTCACCCGCACTTTGGCCGATCCGGCGGCCACGCGCAGTTCGGCCCGGGGCAGAATGAGCGCGGCCTCGAATTCCGTCGTTTCAGCCAGGTCGGTGACGTCTACATCGCCTACCCGGAGTCTGTCCTTGGGCCGGAATTTGCTTTCCGGGCCGCGGACCTTAATCTTGGCCGGGAGGGCCTCGATTTTATCGATCTTGAACCCGTCCCGGACTTTGCCGACGGTCGACGGGGTGACGTCCATTTCGACCTCATTGGCCCGCTCCAGCTTGATGCGGGCTTTGCTGGGAAAGACGCGGACGGCCTTGGCGTTGGCGGGGACGATGACCATGGACGGGTCGAGCGCGTACTCCTCCTGGGCGACCGTGGCGTTTTTCAAGTCGAGGACGGCGGTGGTTTCGTTCCCGGTGAGCTGTCCGAGGAGCCGATTGGTGGCCCGGACGGTGACGTCGACAAACGACACCGACTTTTCAACAAGCTCCATGTTGGGCGGAATGTTGCGTGTTTCCAACGGGACGGCCAGGGTGCGCTCGCTGTAGGTCTTCTCCTCGGGAACAAGCGTCATCCAGAGAACGAGGGCCAGGAAAAACGACAGGAGCTTGAAGCCCCAGTTCCGGGTGATGAGGTCTTTCAATAGCGGGTTCATCGTTGCAGGTACTCGATCAGGCGGTCTTTAAGGATGTCCCCACCGGGCATGGACAGGAGCACACCCCGGGCGGCCAGGGAAATTCCGCCCGTTTCCTCGGATACGACGATCACCGCCGCGTCCGTCTCCTGGGACAGCCCCACGGCGGCCAGATGACGCGTGCGGGTTTGGACGTCGACTTTGAGATTGTGGACGGCCGGAAGGGGCAAAAGACATCCGGCGGCAATAACCAGCCCGCCCCGGATGATGACGGCACCGTCATGGAGGGGCGAATGGGGAAAGAACAGGCTGACCAAGAGGTCCTTGGATAGAACAGCTTCGATCTTAACCCCGCGATCGGCGTAGTTGGCCAGGGATATCTCGTTTTCCACGGCGATGAGCGCGCCGATCTTGCGCTCGGACATGTACTCGACGGCCACGCATAGGTCTTCGACCTTGTCCTGGAACGAACGCATGGCCAGGGGTTTGCGGAATGAGCGCGAACCGATCCCGGTCAGAAACCGGCGGATCTCGCCCTGGAACAGGACGATGATGGCGATGATGAGATAGCTGGCCAGATTTTGGAGGAGCCAGTTGGAGACCACAAGCTTCCCCCAGCGGGTCAGCAGGAGCAGAAGCCCGATGAGCCCCATGCCCATGGCCATGGGATAGGCGCGCGTGTTTTTGATGAGCAGGATGAAGGAATAAATTAAGAAGGCGACGACGAGGATGTCGAGAAAATCAACCAGGGTGAAGCGGTGGAGCGCGGTGACGATGTCATTGAGCATAGCGCGTCTCCCGTCGGTTTTCCGGAGGCGCGGGACGGCCCGCGGCCAGGACGGCATCCGTCACCAGGGCGGCCCGTTTGACGGCTCGGACATCATGAACACGAAGGATATGGGCCCCCCGGGCGAGGGCGATGACCGACGCGGCGATCGTCCCTTCCAGGCGGTCCTGGGGCAGTGTATTGAGGATCTTGCCGATGAAGGATTTTCTCGAAACGCCGATGAGGATGGGCCGCCCCAGCGGGGCCAGCTCGTCGATGGTGTTGAGGAGGGTCAGGTTGTCCTCCTGCCGTTTGCCGAAGCCGATCCCGGGGTCGAGGATGACGGACTCGGCCTCGATGCCGTAAGCTTGGGCCACGGTCAGCTTTTCATCCAGAAAGCCGCGCACTTCAGCCGTTACGTCGTCGTAATGCGGATGGGCCTGCATGGTCCGGGGCGTGCCCTTCATGTGCATGAGGACGAGCCCCGCCCGGCGCTCGGCGACCAGCTTGAGGAGCCGCGGGTCCAGACTGAAGGCGCTGATGTCGTTGATGATGTCGGCGCCCGCGTCGAGCGCGGCCCGGGCGACTTCGAATTTTGTCGTATCGACGGACAAGAGTGAGGCCGTGGCAGCCCGAAGTTCCCGGACGACCGGCAAGACACGCCGGATTTCCTCTTCGGCCTCGACGGGTGCGGCCCCGGGGCGGGTGCTTTCGCCGCCGATGTCCAGAATATCGGCCCCGTCCTCGATCATCCGTATCCCGTGCGCTACGGCCCGGGAGGCGTCCAAAAACTGGCCGCCGTCGGAGAAGGAATCGGGGGTGACATTGACGATGCCCATGATCCAGGTCCGGGCGCCCAGCGTATGCCGTGCGCTGCCCGCTTGGAACTGGGTTTCTCTTCTCACCTCTAGGCTTGGGCGGGTTGGGGATTTTCCGAGGGCGGCACCGGCGGCTTTTCGGCCTCCGGTTTGTCGCCTTTGATGACGGCCAGGATCTCGTCGGACGACAGGACTTCCTTTTCCAGAAGAAGCCTGGCGATGGTTTCGAGCCGGTCGCGATTCTCCATCACGAGATGATGGGATCGGTCGTAATTGCGGACGATGATCTTTTTGACTTCCTCATCGATCATCTCGGACGTCTTCTCGCTGAAGTTTTTGTGAGTGGTCAGTTCGCGGCCGAGGAAGATCATGTCGTTGCGCTCGCCGAAGGTCAGCGGGCCGAGGTCGGACATGCCCCATTGGCAGACCATGCGGCGGGCGATTTCGGTGCCTTTCTCAAAGTCGCTGGCCGCGCCCGTCGTCGTCTGGTTGAGGAAAATTATCTCGGCCACCCGGCCGGCCAGGAGGACGGAGAGCTGGGCTTCGAGATATTCCTTGCCGTAAGTATAGCGGTCGTCCAGGGGCAATTGCTGGGTCAGGCCCAGGGCCAAGCCGCGAGGGATGATGGTCACCTTATGGATGGGATCGGCGTCGGGAAGGAGGGCGGCGACGAGCGCGTGGCCGGCCTCGTGATAAGCGGTGCTGCGTTTTTCCTCGTCGCTGATGATCATGCTCTTGCGCTCGACGCCCATCAGAACCTTGTCCTTGGCGTACTCGAGATCTTTCATGGTCACGGCGATTTGCGCATTTCTGGCGCCGAGCAGGGCCGCCTCGTTGATCATATTGGCCAGGTCGGCCCCGCTGAAGCCGGGGGTGGACCGGGCCAGGACCTTCAGGTCGACATCCTTGTCCAGGGGGATCTTGCGGATGTGAACCTTGAGGATTTCCTCGCGTCCCTTGACGTCGGGCATATTGACGACGACCCGGCGGTCGAAACGGCCGGGACGCAGGAGGGCGCTGTCCAGAATATCGGGCCGGTTGGTGGCGGCGATCAGGATGATACCTTCGTTGGAGTCGAATCCGTCCATCTCGACGAGAAGCTGGTTGAGGGTCTGCTCGCGCTCGTCATGCCCGCCGCCCAGGCCGGCGCCGCGCTGGCGGCCGACGGCGTCGATTTCATCGATGAAGATCAGGCAGGGGGCGTGCTTCTTCCCGTTTTCGAATAAATCCCGAACGCGTGAAGCGCCGACGCCCACGAACATCTCGACGAAATCCGAACCGCTGATGGAAAAGAACGGGACGTCGGCTTCACCGGCCACGGCCCGGGCCAGCAGGGTCTTGCCCGTGCCCGGCGCTCCGACCAGGAGGACGCCCTTGGGGATGCGTCCGCCCAGCTTCTGAAATCGCTGGGGCTCGCGGAGAAATCCGACGATTTCGTTGAGCTCCTCCTTGGCCTCTTCGATTCCGGCGACATCCTTGAAGGTCACCTTCTTGGGCTGGTTGACGAACAGCTTGGCCCGGCTTTTGCCGAAGGACATGGCTTTATTGCCGCCGGACTGCATCTGGCGCATGAAGAAGACCCAGAACAGGATCAGCAGGATGAACGGGAACCAGCTCAGGAGATAGGAATACCAGGGACTGCGGTTGGTGTCCTTGACGATGATGTTGACCCGGCTTTCGCGCAGGATCTTGATCAAGTCGTCATACTGGGGAGGCAGAATAGTCTTGAAAGTCGTGCCTTCGCGGTATTGGCCGCGCAGTTGCAGCCCGGTGATGGTGACTTCCTCGACCTTTTTAGCCTCGACATCGGTCATGAATTGGCTGAAGGTGATCTCGGTTTTGATCACCGCCGGAGTCTGGAGAATGGACCAGAGCAGGATGATGATTCCTCCGGCGGCCAGCCAGAAAATGATATTCTTCAGGGAAGCGTTCCGCTTTTGAGCCATGAATTATTCCTTTTTTGACCCCTTATTTTAGCACGATTGGGGATGAAAATAAACGGCTTTTTTGGATTCCCAAAATGCAGCCGCAGACTGTCGAATTCGTTATCCTGCTGTCCGTCCGGACGGTGACAGGTGAGCAGGGGCCTCGGTCCCCCCCGGTTTCGTCCGGTTCGGCTCAGCCTTCAACCCGGCGCAGGTAGACCGCCCGCACGCGGTCGATCAGGTCGCCGAGTGTTTCCAGGGTAGTACCCGCG
>Ga0315287_10006893_pt1 | contig 11349 bp, 7 predicted proteins | sample YL17G11_0_MG_FD_205037 | JGI IMG/M metagenome (GOLD analysis project Ga0315287, IMG submission 205037) | Sediment microbial communities from Yellowstone Lake, YNP, Wyoming, USA - YL17G11_0 | ecosystem: Environmental > Aquatic > Freshwater > Lake > Sediment | place: USA: Wyoming | collected...
GTCGTCGGCGCCGGGGGAGGGGGCGAGGGAGGCGTCGTCGTCGCGGGGGGCGTCGTCGGCGCCGGGGGAGGGGGCGAGGGAGGCGTCGTCGTCGCGGGGGGCGTCGTCGGCGCCGGGGGAGGGGGCGAGGGAGGCTTCGTCGTCGCGGGCGGCGTCGTCGGCGCCGGGGGAGGGGGCGAGGGAGGCTTCGTCGTCGCGGGGGGCGTCGTCGGCGCGCTGGTCGGCTGCGGCGTCGGGGCCGGCGTCGGGGCCGGCGTCGGGGCCGGCGTCGGGGCCGGAGCGGGGGGGGCGCTCGGGGCGGGAGCCGCCGAGGCCAGGTCCGGCGGCGGGGGGGACACCGCGGCGCTGGCCGGGCTCACGCCGACCCTCGTGCTCACGGCGGAGGGCTTCGGCGGCGCCGCGACGCCCAGCTCGGCGGCGAGCTCCGGGCCCAGGACGCTGGTGGGCTTGAGGCGCAGCGCCCTGCTGACGCGCGAGGCCTGCTGCGTGGCCCAGCCCGTCGCGGCCGAGACCGAGTCGGCCGGCGGGTAGGTCACGGTGACCTTGACCGCGGAGGCGTCAGCGGGGGCCGAGGCCGGGGCGGAGCGGGCGATCGCCACCCTGACGGGGACGGGGGCGGCGGCGGCCTCGAGCGCGCGCCAGACGGCGCGGTCGAAGGCGGCCCTGTCCGCGACGGGCGCGCTCGGCGTGAGGTCGAACGTCGTCACCGCCTGCGTGGTCTGCGCCCCCGAGGTGCCGGCCACCCTGCCGTTGGGGAAGGGGGCCGGGGTCCAGCTGGTTGAGGGGGCCAGAGGGCCAGCGGCGGCGGCGGACGCCGAGGGCGAGGAGGCGGCGGCAAAGGCGCCGCTCGCGAGCGCGGCCGCGGCGGCCGAGGCGACGTCGACGCCGTCGACGGTCACGACGACCCTCGAGCTCGAGACCAGCCCGTCGTTCGCCACCGCCCTCGACAGCACCGCGCCCGGCTCGGTCCTGACGCGCGCGGCCAGGCTGGCGGCGGACAGCGCGGCGCCTCCCACGCCGGCGGAGCCCTGGTCCTGCGGCGGGAACGAGACGGCGACGTCGAACGCGAGGTTACTGCCGCCCTCCGTGCTGGAGGCCAGGGCCACCGAGACGGGGGAGGGCACGGCGGCCGCCTTCAGGGACTCGGTGATGTCGCGGGCGATCTCGGCCTCGGCCTGGAGGGAGCGCGGCGGGGCCGCGACGGCGGCCGGGGAGGCGGGCAGCGTCGAGAGCGTGACGGTGAAACGCAGCGTCGCGACGACGGGCGCCGAGCGCGCCCCGACGTCTGCCGTCGCGGACTCCTTTTCCTGGGAGAGAGCGGCAGCCGCTCCCTCCGCTCGCTGCTGCCTGGTGGCGACGGAGGCGACGTCAAGGGCCAGAGCGGTGACGCTGGCGTCGGCGATGGCGACCTTGGCCTCGGGGGAAGAAGAAGAAGAAGAGAGCGAGCGGCTGCGGCGGCGCCTGAGGAGCGGCGACGACGACGACGACGGCTCGTCTTCGCTTTCTTCCGTTGCTGCCTCGGAGGAGGTGCCCTCGACGGACGAAGACTCCCCGTTGAACTCGAACGTGAGCCCGTCGAAGTCGTCAGCAGCAGGAGCAGCAGCAGCAGAGGTCTCCGCCGCTTTCTTCGCGAACGAGGCCAGCGGCGCCGAAGGGAGCACGCCGTCGGCGGTCGATGCCCGCTGCAGCGCGACGCGGACGGCCGACGGCGTTACGTAGTTCGCGATCGCGGCAGCGTACTGGGCCATCAGCGCGTAGACGGCGTCGCTGGAGGCCGAGTCGGGCACCGTGGTCAGGGTCAGGGCGAAGGTCGTGGAGCCGGGGCCGGAAACGTTCCCCGGGGCCGGCGTCGGCGCCGGCGCCGGGGTCGGAGGCGGGGGAGAGGGAGCCGGGGCGGCGCTGCACGCACACCCGGCGGCGTTGACGCACGCAAAGTCGACCACCTCGTACGTCCTCAGGGAGGGCACGGGCGAGTAGGCGGTCCCGTCGTCCTTCCTCTGGTCGAACTCGACGCCGGCCCCCGCCGCGTCGTAGGCGCACGAGAGCAGCAGGCTGCGGTGCGGCTTCGAGCACGAGAGCGCCATCACGAACGACCTGACGTCTGAGAACCCGCCCGCGACGAGCTCCGCTGCGTAGCGGGCCGCCGGGGAGATTGCCCTGACGCGCTGCGTCGGGTCCTGGCCCGCGGCCGACGAGTTGGTCGACAGCCTCGAGCGCAGCGCGTTGTCCTGCGCCTGCGCGTGCGCCGTCGCGCGCAGCGCCGGCAGCGCGTCGAACGCGGCCCTCCTGACGGCCGGGGCCTCCCACTCCAGGGAGAACGAGTCGTAGTCGCAGAGGCCGCGGAGCTCGTCGGCGAAGAAGGCCGGGGCCGTGCGCGCGGCGTTGATGCAGGCGAGGATCTGAGGTGGGGGAGGTGGGTGGGGCAGGTGGATGGAGGGTGGTGGGTGGGGGGCAGAGACGAGAGAGAGAAGGAAGGGGAGGAGACGAGCGTCGTCGTCGTCGCCGTGGGAAAGGGGAAAAAAAACGGCTCTCTCTCTCCCACCCTGGAGTCGAGAACGGGCAATTGCGCAGCCTGAAGGGCTTTTCTTCCTCTTTCACGGCTCTCGAGAGGTAGAAAATCTTCAGCAGCACCGTTCCTCGCGCCGAGAGTACCCTTTAGCCCACCAACGCGAGCTCGCATGCGAAGCAAAAACAAGAGAAACGCATTCAATTGCTCCTATTTTTCAATTGCTGTTCGCGCGAAACTGTTTCGGTTCTCCTCCCTCCTCCAAAAAAACTCACCGACTCCTCGACGCTCCCCTCCGTCGCCCCTCCGGCCACGAGGAAGTTGTCCGTCGGGCACAGAGCCAGGCACGATTCGAGCGAAGAGCACACCGGAGCGACGGCGGCGGCGGCGGCCTGCACGCCCTCGACGGCGGCCTGGAGGCGAGCGTCGGCATCTCCATCGGCTGCTTCGTCTTCGCTCCCTTGTTCTCTGCCCGACGACGACACCTGCATCAGACTCTCGAGCGCGCCCGCCTCCAGGATCAGCTCTTCCTCCGAGACCTCAACGCGGTCGTCGTTTTCTGCTGCCTCTTCCGCGATAAAGACCGGACCCAGAGAAGAGGAGAGCGAAGAAGGAGCAGCAATCGTGCTTTCATCGGCCGTGATGTCGACCGCGGCGACGAGCACACGGGACGCGGAGATGAGGAGAAACGCGGCGGAAGCGGCAGCGACGAGCGCGACGACGCCTCCTCGGCGCGTCCGCCTCCGCTGCCGCTGCTGCTGCTGCTGCTTGTGATGCTGTGCCATGGCTGTGACCTCACGCGCGAGCGAGTATCAGAATTGAAATACGAGAGGAAAGAATAAAAACAGGCGTTTGTTTGTTTTGTTGTGTCTGACAGGAGGAAAAAACGGGAGGAAAAAAAACCCTTTTTTTCCCTTGTTCCTCTTCCTCACTTCTTCAAAAGAAAAAACGGAAGGGGGGGGAAAAAAGCAAGAAATTTTTAGCTCTAGAGCTTGAGGGCCTTTGACGACGACGCGCCTCCGACCTCGCCCGCCGCCTTGCGCTTCTTCTCTGCTGCAGCGCCTCCGTCGGCGCCAGCCGCAACAGCGGCCTCCTTCCTCGCCTGCAGCTCGGCGAACACGGCCCCAGACTTTGAGAAGTCCATGCGAGGCGCCGCGCTCGCGGCGGCGGCCGACGCGGCGGCGGCGGCGGCCGACCCTTTGCTCTTCTTCCTCCCTCCGCTCGCCTCGCGCCGGACAGCCTCCTCGGCGGCGACGCTCTTGCGCCCCGCGGCCAGCGGCGTCGTCGGCGCGGTGGCCTCCTTGGCGCGCTTCTCCGCGGCCCCGACGCGCTTGCGGGCCCTGCGGGCCCTCTTGTTGTCCCCGCGCTCCGCGTCGGCGGCGGAGGCGGCGGCCGAGGCAGCGAGGCCGCCGCCCTCCTTCGCCCCCCTCGCCCCTCTCGCGTGCCCCTTCTCCGGGGCCCACACCTCGGCGGGAGTCCTCGCGTCGGCGGCAGACGCCGCCAGGGGCAGCGCCTCCTCGGCCGCCAGCGCCGGCGCGTCCCCCGACGCCAGGCCCACCCTGGCCGCCCTGGCCAGCGCCTCCTCGTCGACGCCGTCCTCGGCGGCGCCCGGCAGGTCCGGCGCGTGCCGCATGTGGCAGAGCGCGTCCAGGCGCGCAAACAGCGCGCGCGCGACGGCGCGGGCCTCGGCCCGGGCCTTGCCGTGGCCGTCGTCGATCTCCGGCGCGGAGGGCGAGGGGCCGCCGCCGCCGGCGGCGGCCCCGGACTCCCCCGCGGCCCTCCTGCGGGCCGCGGCGGCCTCGGAGAGGTACTCCTGCTCGTAGAGCTCGCCGAGGCCCTTGGCGGGGGCCCTGTCGTCGATCTCCGCGGCCGCCCCCTCCCTCGGGGGCAGGGCCGCCGCGGCGCCGCCGAACCTCGGGGGGTCGTCGAAGAGCCCCTCGGCGATGCGCGCCAGGATCGCGCCCTCGACGTCCGCGGTGGCCTCGGCGGAGGGCGGCGGCGGCGGCGGCGCCGCGCGCTCAAAGTCCAGGTCGACCTCGAGGGCGGAGTTGACGGGGCGGGACGCGCCCGAGACCTCGCCGGAGAGGTGCCAGGGCTTCTCGCCGAGGGCGGCGGCCTCGGCGGCGGCGACGCGGGCGCGCGTCTTGGCGAGGCGGCGCTCGTGGGCGGAAGCGGGGGCCGAGACGGCTGTCTCGCCGTCGGCGGCGGCGGCCTTGGGCCCCCCCGGGGGTGCCGGAGCTGGCGCGGCGCCGTCGGCGGCGCCATCGCTCTCTTCCTCCCCGTCGCTCTCCTCCTCGTCGCTCTCCTCCTCCTCCTCGCCGGAAGCGCTCGTCTCTTCCTCTTCTTCTCCTCCCGCGAGCGTGGGCTCCTCGCCGAAGAAGTCGGAGTAGCGAGCGGCAGAGAGGTCCTTCTTCTTCCCGCCGCCGCCGCCGCCGGCCCTTTTCTTCCGGCCCTTGCCTCGGAGTTCGCCGTCGGCGTCGCCCTCGTCGCCCTCGTCGCCTTGCTCCTCCTCCACTCCCTCGCCGTCGTCCTCCTCCTCTACTTCGTCGTCGTCCTCGTCCTCCTCTCCTTCTTTCGCCTGCGCCTCCTCGGCGTCCCGCAGGAACGCTTCCATGTCGTCGAGGCGCAGGAAGCGGTCCTCCGTCGGGCGCAGCGGAGCCAGCTTGGAGCCGCTCTTGCCCTCCTTCGTGTCTAGGCGCTCGCCGTGGCCGCCGTCGCTGCCGCCGTCGCTGCCGCCGTCGTCGCTCTCGCTGCCGAGCTCCTCGCCGTCGTCGTCGCTCTCGCTGCCGAGCTCGCCGTCGTCGTCTTCGCTCTCGCTCTTGCCGTCGCCGTCGTCGTCGCTCTCCTCTTCTCCCCCTCCCCCTTCCTCCTCCCCGCCCTCGTCGTCGTCGGAGGACGAGCTCGACCGCGATCCCCCGTCGAGCAGCTCGTCGAGGGCCTCGGCCGCGTCGGGCGTCAGGAGGCTGTCGACTCCCTCGGCGGAGCGGAGGAGGCGGCCGGCGCGCTTCAGGAGAGGGGCAGCAGCCGCGTCGAGCTGGAGCCAGATCTGTTGAGGGGGTCATTTTTTTTGTGGTGGGGGGGGGAGGGGGGGAGGGTCGAGGGACGGGGGGAGCCGAGGTGAGAAAAAGAGAGGAGAGGCGAGCAAGGGGAGAAAAACTCGGCGGCGGGGCCGCCGAGGGAATTGACGGCGACGACGAATCGAAAGCCGAATGCTGTCGCCTCTTCTCCTTCTCTCCAAAGAGAACTGACCTGTTCGACGTCGAACCCAGGACCCGCATAGAGCTCCGGGAGCACTCCTGGGGGGAGAGAAGGAGCACCCGGAGTGGAGGGAGCAGCGGGAGCATCGCTCGCCGTCGCCGCCGTCGCCGCCGCCGTCGCATTCGCATGTGTCGAACTCCGCAGCGAGTACTTATACAGCGCCGCGAGCGCCCTCCTCGCTGCCTCCGCTGCCCTCGGGTTCGGGGAAGCTAGAACAGATGCGTCAGGGACAGCCTCGAGGAGAGCGTTGACTGCTGCGCGCGTTTCCGGGTCGAAAGCGTCGAGGGAAGGAGAAGCTGCATTGGATTCTTCTTCGGCCGCCGGCGGCGCTAACGACTTCGGCGGCGACGCCGCCGCCGATGCTTTTGCTCGCCTCGTCGTCGTCGTCGTCGTCGTCGCGGGCCCTCGACCATCGCTGGAGACCCTCTCTGCTTGAGATTTTGTCACTATAGCGGCGGCGGGGCGCTTGGTGGTGCCCGCCATTGCGTTTAGGCGAGAAAAGATGAGGAAACTTGGGAGAGAGAAAAAAAGTGGAAAAATATGGGTGCAAAAATCTAGCCGGCGGCGGGCCGAGAATTTCAACGAAGCATCACTCTCGACGACGAAAAGCAATTCGGTTGAGAAGAAATAAGGCGAAGAAAAACTTCACATCAAAAAAATGGCCTCCCGCAGCGAGACCGTCGAGGCTATCCTCTTCGCGCTCTGCGTGGGTCTCTTTTTTGGTAAGCTGGTCTGCCTCGAATGGAAATTGCGGGCGAGAAAGGCATCAGAAGCTCTTGGAAATATCGATACAAAGAGAGACCTCTCGAGCATCGAACGATCAAGAACCAACAGGGTCCCTCTCTCTCTCGTTCTCTCTCTCACCCACGACCTGCATTTCTTCCTCCGCTTCCGCTCCCGCTCCCGCTCCCGCCTTCTCCTCCCCAACAACAGCCTACCACGCCTTCATCTTCTTCCTCCCGCCTCTCTTCCGAAAAACCGCCTTGCGCGTGCCCGCCGCGGCCCGAGTCGCGCGGTCCCGCTGGCTCGACGCAGTCTCCGCAGCGCCGCGCGACAGCGCGACGCAGACGGTAGGAGCAATTTTTGGTCTCTTTTCTTTCCGAAGAAGAGAAGAAGAAGAAACAAAGCTCACCCTCTCTCTCTCTCTCTCTCTCTCTTTCTCTTTCGTCCCCTCTTTTCCCGTGCTCTCTCTTCCTCTCTTTTCCCGCTCTCTGTCTCTCTCTCTCTCTCTCCCCCCCAGTACGCCGTCCAGTCGATCCGCAACAGCATCATGGCCGCGTCCTTCACGGCCTCGACCTGCGGGCTGATCGCCGTCTCGGGCCTGCTGCCCGCGATCCTGGACGGGGCGAAGATCGGGAGGCTGCGGGAGCTGGCCGCGCTGGACCCCATCACGAGGGCGCTCTCGGGCGGCGGGAAAGGTTCCTCGCCTCCGGGGTGGCCGACCGTCGAGTTCAAGCTGAGCGCTATGGAGCTCGTCATCTTCTCTTCCTTCATCGCTTACATGCAGTGCATCCGCTTCAACGTGTACCTGACGTGCGTTGTGGTCGCTCTTGAGGAGGAAACAACCAGAAAGAAGGGGAAGAGAGTGGAAGAGAAAAGGGCGCGGAGGAGAGATGGATTCTTTCCCCCCTTTTCTCTTCTCTCACTTGTCGACCCGAGCGAGAAAAAAATCCCCCTTCGAATCTCAAAACAGCTACGCCATCAAGGCCATCGGCACGACGGAGAGCGAGCTCTACGACTCAGGAGAAGAAGATACGGTCTTCGGCCGCGAAGAGCGCGCGGCTGAAGCCGCCGCGAGCGCCGCAGCGGAGGCGCACGCGCTCGCGCGCAGGGCGGGCCTCTGCTTCACCTTCGGCCAGCGCTCCTTCTTCGGCTTCCTGCCCCTGTTCCTCTGGCTCTTCGGTCCCACGATGCTCGTGGCCGCGACCGTGATGCTCCTCTCCGGCCTGTACTTCACGGACGTGGTGACGCTGAGGATGGGCGGGGCCGGCGCTACGCAGGCGGCGGCGAGGGCGAGGAGGGCGAGCGCGGACGTCGCGGCGGCGGCGGCGGCGACGAGGGGCGGGAAAAGCGACGTCGAGAGTCAGAAGAAGAAGGAGCCGGAGACATTGTTGCACGACGATTGATGGGAATTTATTCGCTGACAAACAACCGCATAAGTACTTGGCAAAACGATATATGTAAATAGAAAGGAAGAGAGGAGCGAGAGAGGAAGAAGGGGAGCGAGAGAGGAAGAAGGGGAGCGAGAGAGGAGCGAGAAGACAGCAACGCTTCAGGCGCCCCCTCCCTCGGCGGCGTCGGCGGCGAGCAGCGCCGCGAGCTCGTCGAGCTCGTCCCTCGACAGCTCCGGCTTCGCGGCCCTGCTCGCCCCGGCCACCTTCATCGCTGCCCGCGTCTCCTTGGCCCGCCTCGTCCCGAGCAGCTGCCACGCGCAGCTCGACAGCATCCAGAGCCCAATCCCGGGGAACGCGTTCGAGAGGACCAGCTTCATCATGCGCACGACGCGCAGCCCCTCTGAGAGGTCGTCGGCCAGCTTCCCCTCGAGCGCGAAGGCCGTCGCGACCCAGTGCGTCGGGACCCAGCCGATTGAGCTCGTCGTCGAAGGAGGCGGCGTTGAGGAGGCGGAGGCGGAGGAAGAGGCGGAAGAAGAAGAAGAAGCGGAAGAGGGGGAAGAGGAGGAAGAAGACGGCAGCCACAGCGCCGGCGCCGTCGCCTCGGGCACGGTGGGTCCGACTCCGAAACTGAGTTGATAGGGCTTCATCGCCGCGACCGTCACGCCCGTGAAAGGCTCAGAAGCGAACCACCACGAGTGCAGCGAGACGTTGGCGGTCATGGAGGGCCCGGCGAGCGCCGTCAGCGAGGCCTGGAGCGGGGTCATCCACGAGCGCGTCGTCGCGTTGTTGGCGGTCGTGCCGTTGGCGAGCAGCAGCGCGCCGTCGGCGAACAAGAAATGAGGGAGGGTCGCCTGCGTCGGGCACTTGTAGACGGCCTCGAGGTTCCAGCCCCAGGTGTAAAGGTCGGGGGCGGCGCAGCGGTCGACCCCGCCCTTTCCAGAGTCGCAGGCCGCGGCGGAGGAGTTGGCCAGGGAGTAGCGCGTGGCCGGGATGCCGCCGGCGTTGCCGTGGACGACGGCGACGGCGTCGCTGCCGGCCTTGAGGAAGCGCGTCCCCGAGGCCTGTCTCAGGGCCGTCTTCTCGTCGACCTCGATGGCGGCCGGAACGGGGTGCGCGACGAGCGGCCTCCCGAGCGTGGAGTCGAACAGAGTCAAGTTCTCGCCTCCCTTTTCGGTCCTGATCTTCTGGTGGAAGATGCGGCCGTCGACCGACCCGCCGACGCGGACGCCGACCGCCGACGACGAAGAGGGCGCGAGGGCCCACTCGCTCCCGTCGATCGCCTTCAGCAGCGTCGGCAGCTGCTCCTGGAAGGTCGTTCGCCCCTGCCCGTCGCTCGACGGCTGCTGGAGCGGCTCGCCCGTCGTGATCGTGATCCGGGTGATCTGAGGGTGGTCGCCCCCCTGCAGCTGCGCGACGGGCCGGCCGCCGAGCGCGCGCGACGGCGCGTCGCGGGAGGGCCAGGCGAACGCCGCGGAGACCTCCGACGCCGGCCCGACGCCGTAGATCGACGCCAGAAGGGGGTCGGTCCACCCCTCGACCCACTGCCTCGCCGTCTTGCTGACGATCAAGCCCCCCGACGCGGGCGCGAGCTTCTCTCCGAGCGCGAAGGCCTCGAACCCGGGCCCGACAAGCGAGAGGGCGAGGTGCCTGACGTACCCCTTGATTGCCGAGGCTTGCGCCGCCGTCGTCTGCAGGGCCGCAGCGAGCGTCTCTGGCGTGTCGTATAGGCCGATCTTGAGGGCGTTCCACTGGGCGATGAGGTCGGAGTCCCTGTTTTTTGGAAAACAAGGTTTGTTTTTTTGTTTTTTTTGAGGAAGGAGATAAGAAAAAGGCAGAGCCTTCCTTCCGTTGTCAAAAAAAAAAACGAAAAAAAACTCACTGCGGATTCCCGGCATCCGGGTTCCCCAGCAGCCGCAGGATCCTGTCCGCCGTCGACAGGTCGAGAGCCGCCTCCGGGCCGAGACCGTTGGCTTGAACCCAGGCACAGTACTCTAGCAGCGCTGTCGGGTCGGGCGTCCAAAGGAGGCACTGGGACCACTGAAGGCGAGCGAGATACTTGGCGGTCGGAGCATCGTAGTCCTCTGGGGGCACCTGGGCCTGGCCTCCCGCGACGATCCCGGCCTTGAAGGCTCCCAGGACGCCGGCCAGGGCCGTGGGCACTCCCGGCAGCACCAGCGGCATCTCGGAGCCGCCGTAAAAGCTCAGGATCGCGAGGTAGGCCCTGTTGACGGTGACGACGTTGTCGGCGTCGAGCGAGCACCCGGCGCAGGACTTGTCGGCCAGGAAGGCCTCGTTGTAGTATAGGCGGTCGAAGGTGACCTCGGACTTGTCGGAAGAGAAGTTGGCGTTCCAGCGGAGCTCGCGGACCTTTTTTTTTTTTTTTGGGGTGGGGGGGGATTTTCAGTCTTTTTTTCGTCCGTGGGTCGTCGGTCGGGGCACTCTCTTCTGTCCTTCGCTCTCTCTCTCTCTCCTCTACTTTCTCTTGTTTTTACCTCGTTTCCTCACCTTGAACGCGTAGGGCCCGACCTCTTTCAGCACTGGCCTCTCGCCCTGCAGCCACTGGTGATGTTTTTGTTCAAAGGGGAAAAGGAAGGAGAAAGAGATGAGTGGTTCAGGTTGATACAGAGTTTGTTGCTGGCTAACCCTTGCCGAGCGGGGACATTCCGAAAGAGAAGAACTCTCGCGCGGAAACCCTAACGCCCCAGAAGAAGAAAAGGAAACGCACTGCTTGGGGGTTCGTGACGTTCCAGAAGTAATAGTCGAACTGCAAGGGAACCGGGCAGGCCTGAGAGAAGGTTGTCGCGGAGGAGAGAGAAGGGAGAGGAGAAAGAGGGAAGAGGTAAAAACACCCTTTTTTTTTTTTGCTCCCGGGGTGCCCGCCCGCGAAACGGAGGGGCTCCGCCCGACGACGTCGCTCGCTCCCTCTCTCCCCCCTCCCTCCCTCCCTCCCCCTCTCCGCTCCTTGGCATCACGCTCGCTCACCTCCGGCGCCACCTTCAGGCAGTCCGCGTCCTTCCTGAGGTCGCTCGCCAGCCCGGACGTCACGGAGATGTAGGGCGTCATCACCGCGAGCCCGACAGCCGGCCCTAGCGCCGCGAGCGCCCAGCCCAGGAAGAGGCCCAGCTCGAGCAGCCAGCGGCGCCAGGTGGCGTGCTCCGTGCCCGGGAGGGCGTAGGTGTTGAGGACCGCGGACGCGAAGGGGTTGCGGCCGCGCCGCTGCTGCTGCTGCTGCTGCTGACGGGGGGGCTTGGCGGCTGTTGCTGCTGCTGCTGCTGCGGCGGCGGCGCGGGTGCCCGCCCGCGGCGCGGCGGGGTCTGCCGCCGCCGCCGCCGCCACCGCCGGCGAGGGCAGGCAGGGCGGGCGAGGGGAGGGAGCCGGGGGGGGCCTGCCTCCGTCGGAGCGGCCAAGGGACGGAGAGGGGCCCCCGCTGGCTCCTGTGCCCTCCCCGCGGGACAGGGAAGAGGCGGAGGA
>Ga0315287_10006894_pt1 | contig 11349 bp, 11 predicted proteins | sample YL17G11_0_MG_FD_205037 | JGI IMG/M metagenome (GOLD analysis project Ga0315287, IMG submission 205037) | Sediment microbial communities from Yellowstone Lake, YNP, Wyoming, USA - YL17G11_0 | ecosystem: Environmental > Aquatic > Freshwater > Lake > Sediment | place: USA: Wyoming | collected...
TTTTACCTTGCTGTCGGGCTTTTTTTTTTGGTTTTTTTTTTGTGCGGCGTAATTTAGTGGTAAAAATAAAAATAAACATAATAATAATAAATAACCGACTCTAACCCTGTATGACTTCATCCTTGCCTCCATAAGTATTTGATAATCTTTTGCTAAACTGAACAAAGGGGATTCATATATATTTGACATAATCAAACGATAAAACGTTTAACCGCTGTTAGGAACAGAATAAAACCGAACACGGAATTATTTTCTATTAGTTTTTGTTATTTTGATAACCGGCAAAAAAGGAGCTTTAAAATGACGGAAAACAAGACAAAACCAGGTAAAGAAAGTGTAAAATCGATTCTTAATAAAATTGAAGATAGACAGAAAAGGGAAGACTGCTTTAAGCTTTTGGAATTAATGGAAAAAACCACAAAGAAAAAGCCGGTTATATGGGGGGGCAATATGATTGGTTTCGGCTCATACCATTATAAATATGCAAGCGGCCGCGAAGGCGATTGTTTCCCTGTGGGTTTTGCACCGCGCGGGCAAAATATTACTCTTTATCTGCCTTTCTTCGGAAAATTTCCTGAAACCATAAACAAACTGGGAAAATTTAAAGCTGCTAAATCCTGCGTTTATATTAAAAAGCTTGCAGATATAGACACCAAAATATTGAAACTACTTATTGTAGAATCTCTTAAAAACATTAAAAAATTGTTTCCGGTTAAGTAGAAAGAAATTATAAATAAAATATATTCTGCATTTATTTCTTTTGTTCCTCAATCAGCCGCAGCAATTGATGTTCATGCCTTATCGGATGCATAACCGCATGCTCCAGCATTGCATCTATGCAATAATGCACGCCCCAATTGGATTCAAATGTTGGTTTGTGAAAAACCGGTTCTTCGGGATTGCGCAGGGGAATATCCCATCTTTCAACGAGATGATTAATATACGCGGGGAATTCTTTTTCTATGTTTTCTTTCGCGGGGGGAGAATCAATTGCGGGATCGGGTAATGAAAGCTGTATGCAAATCCACCTCATGTAGCCCCCGGCAGAATTAAGCACATGAAATAAAAGAGATTCAAGCGAGGCGTAATATGGATCATCGGTCTGCGGCAGTATCGCTGAAATCGCTTTTGCCTTTAACCATGTTTCGGTAAAAGACTTCAAATGTTTCTCGTGCAGCATAACAAGGGCGGCGGCGCCTTTATAGCTGTAATTATTTATATCAGTCATATTTGCTCCACTTAAAATATTTTATTGTTTATGGGGCAGTTCCCATTCCCACACAAGCTCACCATCGGGATGAATAATTTCGCCGGTATATTTAAAACCAAGTTTTTTCAATATAGAAGTGGATGGATTTTCTTCAGATATAGTCTGCGCGAATATTTTTACATCCGGATCTGTTTCGAGAGCAATTTTAATTAATCCGGCCGCCATTGAAGTCGCTACTCCCCTCCCCTCGTTCCCGGGAAAAGTAAAGTATGCAATTTCAACTCTTCCCTTTACCGGTGCCGATTTGAAACAGCAGGTACCCAGAATATTCTCCCTTATCAGGCAGAGATATCCAACCCAGGGAGGCGTATAACCCGATTTCCCGTAGAGCTTTGCAGTATCGGCACAAACCTCTTTGGCTGTTTCGGTCAATAATACCGGTTCATCTGCAGAGCCGTCTTCGTTTATTCTAACAAACCGCATCGGTTCTCGCCCCTTTAGTATATAAATACTTAGCCCTTAAAAATAAACAAAATAAATTATCTAAATACAGGCGCTTGAAAAGTATTCTTTGTTTCAACGGTTACTATTAGTAAATTCATAACAGACAATACATTTTTATTGAGAAAACAGATAAATTTAAAAGACAGAAAAAAATATTCATAATTAAAAGAAAGATTCAATAAGAAATGCCCCGGAAATCAAAAATAAATATATTATTCCTTCTTTTCTTTCTTTCTGTAATTTCCCAAAACAGTTTTGCTCAATGGACACGCACCGCAAGTACGGGTGCTGAATGGGTTTATTGTTTCGCATCGGTTCCGGTAGCACTTAATGGCCAGGTTATGAATTATCAATACGCGGGAACGGATAAAGGAATTTTTATCTCAACCAACTACGGCAGTGAATGGCAGCCCTGGTCAAATGGTCTTTCTGATTTGAATATCACATCCATAGTTCCACTCATCAGCTCCACAACCCTTTTCGCCGGAAGTTACGGGGGTGTCTTCCGCTCAACAAATCTAGGATACACATGGAGTAGTATTTCTTCATATCAAAACGGATTTACATATCCGATTGTTTCCTCAATGACTCTGCTTGGCTCAAACCTTATTGCCGGCACCGGCACCGGTACATTTTTATCGACCAATTACGGTGTCAATTGGAAAAAGATGAATTCCGGCTTCGCCGATAGCGCAATCAGCTCACTTTTGCCTGTTAATAACCAGGGCAGCATTTACCTTTATGCCGGAACGAGAATAGGGCCTTATGTCACCCCCAATTATGCATCAAGATGGTACCCGGCAAGAGATGGTTTTTCAGACGGCACAATAATATATTCACTGGGGGTAAGAATAGTTGGTTCAAGAACCGAACTTTATGCCGGAACAAGCATTGGAGTATATAAGTCAACAAATTTCGGAAGTTATTGGTATCAGCTTGGTAATGCTCCAATTTATAAAGTAAATGGATTTGCAGTCTATGGCACTAATATTTTTACTGCCACAGACTATGGTGTATACCGCTCCACCGACGGCGGAATAAACTGGACAAGCATAGGCATGACCGAACCGGAGAACTCATACATTAATTCAATTGCAATTTTAGGTCCATACTTAATGGTCGGGACTTATAAAGCGGGTATCTGGAGGATACATTTATCAGATATCACAGTTTCTACCGAAGACAATACTGCAGTACTTCCAAAAGAATTTATTCTGAATCAGAATTATCCCAATCCGTTCAATCCGACAACAACAATAAAATATTCAATTGCAGAGACGCCATATCCCGCGCCGGGACAAGCTATGGCGTCTCCGCAGAGGGTAACATTAAAAGTATTTGATTTATTAGGCCGTGAAGTTGCCACGCTTGTTAATGAAACGAAAAGCACAGGCACATATACGGTTAATTTTGACGGAAGCAAATTAGCCGCTGGTGTTTATTTTTATACTCTTCAATCGGGCGGAAATATATTTTCAAGAAAAATGATATTGCTGAAATAAAGCAAATCAATTCTTAATTTTTAATTCTTAACTTGTCCGCCGCCGCGGATTCTTAATTAATTGATTTGGTTACAAAAGAACTACAAACCAATTGATACCCCGGTTCTGAAATCAACTGAGCTTGAAGTAATTTTTAAAAACGATTCTCTTTCGAAGAGATATCCGAAATCCATGTCGTATAATACTTCAGCTAGAAAATTTATCATAAATAGTTTTACTTCGGTGCCAATACCCGCTTTAAATCCAACGCGTGTTTTCTTAAAATTATTAAATATAGAGCCGGGTGTTATAAATTCGCCATCTTTGCTTACTTCTAAATCAACTTTCGGACCCGCTATAAGGTAAGGAGTGAAAATAATACCATCAAGCCTTACCTTGGTAAGCAGAGAAATATTCAAATAATTAAACCCGGCGCGCCACAACGTATCCTCACCATAGTCAGAACTGCTAACATCGGTTGAAAGAAGAATCATCTGCGATCCTTTCTCAACATAGTTAACTTCCCCAATAAGGCTTATAAAAGGAAGGTCAAGAAACTCAGCAAAAACTCCAACATCAAATCCTATTTTAGTATCAGGTTTATGGAGAACTGGAATCGAATGCGCATATTCCCATTTCTGAGTAGACGCAGTGCCCCCTCCTTTAAAGCCGAAATTTTTAATAAACTGTGCCAGCGATGAAGAGACAAGGGCAAAAACACAAACAAGAGTTAATAATTTTTTCATAATCTTTCCATAAAAAGGAATTAACTAAAAACCGATAGACACACCCGTTCTGAAATCAACCGCGCTTGAAGTAACTTTTAAGATACCCGATTCATATAGAGTTCCAAAATCCGCATCGTATAAAACTTCGGTAAGAAAAGTAATATTAAAAAGTTTAATCTCCGTGCCAATGCCGGCTTTAAACCCGAAACGGGTTTTTGTGAAATCATCAAACATAGAGCCGGCAGAAACAAGTTTTCCACTTTTGCCAAGTTCTATATCGAATTTAGGTCCAGCAAGAAGGTAAGGAGTAAAGATAATTCCCTCGAGCCTGACTTTTGCAAGCAAAGAAAAGTTTAAATAATTAATTCCCGTCTTCCATAACTCTTTACTTCGGCCTTCGGGATTATTAATGTCTGTTATAAGAACATCTATTTGCATTCCTTTCTCGACATAATTAACCTCTCCGATAAGACTAATAAACGGGAGGTTAAGAAATTCTGCAAAGGCTCCAACATTTAATCCTATTTTAGTATCGGGTTTAAGCCCCGCCATTTCAATAAAGGGATTGTATTCCCATTTCTGAGTCGAGGCAGTACCGCCTATTTTTATGCCAACGTTTTTTATAAATTGAGCCTGTGTGACGGAATAAAATCCGAAAATTAAAGTAATAACTAATAATTTTTTCATTTTCTCTCCATAATAATGAACTAACTACAAATTAATAAACACGCCCGTTCTGAAATCAACCGCGCTTGAAGTAACTTTTAAGAGGCCTCCTTCATAAAGCGTTCCCAAATCCGCATCATATAAAACTTCGGCAAGAAAAGTTATTTTGAATAATTTCACTTCGGTGCCGATTCCGGCTTTAAATCCAATACGGTTTTTTTTGAAATCGTTAAAGATAGAACCCGCTGTTATAAGTTTGCCGCTTCTGTTTATTTCAATATCGACTTTTGGTCCGGCAAGCAGATAGGGGGTAAAAATAATTCCGTCGAGTCTCACCTTTGCAAGGAGGGAAAGATTTAAATAATTAAATCCGGCTTTCCATAATTCCTCCACTGCTCCGCCAGGATCATTTACGCCGGTTACAAGAACATCCATCTGCATTCCCTTCTCAACATAGTTAACCTCTCCTATAAGACTTATAAATGGAAGGTTAAGAAATTCGGCAAAGGCACCAACTGTTATTCCTATTTTAGTATCGGGGTTAAGGCTTATCGGGCTCGAAGGAGCATATTCCCATTTCTGGTTTGAAGCAGTACCGCCAACCTTTATACCAAGTCCTTTAATAAACTGTGCTTGAGATGTTGAATAGAGCCCCAAAATTAATACCACAACAAATAGCTTTTTCACTTTACACTCCTGATAAGTTTTCTTGATTGCTGATAATTTAAACGATGAGCCGATAAATAAAAAGGGAAATTTTATTCCCCGAAAAATCTCCCGCAATTTAGCTTTACTTAATTCTGTTTAAATATAAAGCATTTTTTATCCCGCATATATAAAGCGCCACAATGAATATGCGAACGCGAACAATGCTCCGCCCCAAAAAGTGGTTAATGTCGAACTTCCCTTGCCTGCATTAAGTCTCATCTCGCCTATCCTCTTCATTACATATCCCGCAGCAATTGGAGCAGTAACAAGCCCAATACCGGGCAATGGATTTGCGCTGAAAATATGCTTTGGATATACCCAAACAGAGAAACAGCCGGCAATCAATCCCAAAATAAAGCATCCCGACCATGCTAAAAATTTGTTTACTTCTTTATGTTCCTTTGTTGAACTTGCAACGCTCTTAAGTCCGAAAAGAAGAGAAAGTTCAATCAGAATAGGAATCAGCAGTTCAAGCAGAAACCCAGCAATAATTTCAAAAAGAATCTCCATAATTACCCCGGCAAATTAATTCAAACAGAAATCTGGCAGAGACGCCATAATGGCGCCTCTGCATAATCTTACATTAGAAAGTAAATTCTGTTCCCACATTCATTTCAACAGCCCTGTTATAAACGTTTAATGCTGTTGATATATCCTGAATTGCAAGCCCAACGCTTTTGAACAGGGTTATTTCTTTATCATTTTCGCGGCCGGCAATTTTACCGGTAATAATATCTCCAAGATTTCCGTGCGCTTTATCCCAGCTCCATTTTCCTTCATTAATCGGGATAATGAAATCACCCGCTTCAACTTTACATGCGTCAATTAAATCGCATACCACTTTCGATTTTACAACCGTGTCGGTATCAATTTCTCTCATTGCCGGTGCGTGCGATCCTACTCCATTAACATGGGTTCCTTCTTTCAGCCATTCCCCTTTAATAATAGGGTCTTTGGCGCTTGTAATTAAAGTAACAATATCGGCCTGTTTAACTGCATCGGCGGGATTTGAAGCAATTACAATTTCGCATTTAATAATATCCTGAAGTGATTTTTTAAACGCTTCCATTTTCTCAACAGGATCAATAGAGTAAAGAATAAGCTTTTCAATATTGCGTGCGCAGTCAACAGCCCAGGCCTGGGTTCTCGCCATGCCGCCTGTGCCGAACAAAGCATGCACTTTGGCGTCCTTGCGCGCCATAAATTTTGCAGCAAGACCGGCAGCACCCCCTGTGCGCATTGCAGTCAAGTAGCCGCCATCCATAATAGAAACAGCTTTTCCTGTTTTCTCGTCCAGCAAAATAATAGTGCCTAGAATAGTCGGCAGATTGTATTTGGGCATGTTGTCTTTATAAACAGTTACAACTTTTACTCCCATAGCGCCAATCCCTTTTAAATAGGCGGGCATGAATAAAGCAAGGCCGCCGTCTCCGGCAATGGGGGTTCTTTGGGGCAATACAGCATTTCCATTCGAAAAATCTGCGAATGCTTTTTCCAGGATTGCTATAGTATCATTCATGTTTAATACTTTCATTACATCATTTTTAGACAATAATTTTGTCATTTATTTATCCTCCATAAATTATTACAGATATATAATTATTTGATCAGGTGAAATATAAGAATCAATAGGGGAATATAATATTAAAAAGATAGCGATAGAGTTTTAACCGTTTTCAACAGCATGTAGTGTAAATATAATTTACAAAACCTTTAAAAGAGGGGGGTAGTTTTTACATCATTTTTTTCTGAATTAATCACAAAATTTTTTTATATTGCTATCCACTCCTCCCCAGCATATTAACCCCTCAATGAAACCGGATGGGTTCCCAGCGCCCGCCGGTTTCCTTTATTTAAATCAGGCGCTGTTTTAATGTTTAATTGGGGTATAGGCTTATTATGCGGGATAAAAACAGATAAAAATTACTTAAATACAGGCTAATTATACACTATTTTTTAAGAGAGTAGGGTTAAACCCTACTCCCTCACTAAACCAAATCTTTGCTTTATTTAGTCTGACGGCCTGCGGTAGGCCAGATCCATTCCGGTTTTACAACTCCTGTTTTTGTAAGAGCGGTTCCATCTACTGTAAGAGTGATTTTAAAATTGCCGGGGAGTACTCTTTCTCTTCTTTTCCCTTTCTCCTGAGTTTTATCAAGGCCCCAGACAATAGAATGCAGACCCGCTTCTTTCTTGCCGGAAATGGTCTTTATTAACTTATCGGCATTGTCGTAAATTTCAATCTTTGGAAGCTCTTTGGAATTATTCTTAAGAAAATAATTTATAATTAATCCGTTTGGTTCGTTAGGTGTTGAAAGATGCTTGTTTCCCATCAGTTCAATATTGCCCCACTGAGCCTGTTCGGAATAATTCATCAACGGTTTCGGTTCTATATCAAACAGGAAAATATCGTTATCAAAAAATTTATTGTTCATTGCTTTAAGCGGAGTAATATCGGTTACATATATTCCCCTGCCGTAAGTAGCCGCCAGCAGATCATTTTCTCTTTTGTGAATCTGCAAATCTTTTACCGGAACAGGAGGAATATTTTTAAATTGCACCCAGTTATTTCCTCCATTAATAGAAACAAACAGCCCGCCGTCTGTTCCGGTAAAAAGGAGGAGCGGATTATCTTTATCTTCCCACACAACATTAACAGGCTGATTAGGCAGGTTTGATGAAATGTTTTTCCATGTCTTTCCATAATCAGTTGTTTTGAAAATCAGCGGAACAAACTGATCCCTTGTAAATCCCGATTTTGAAATATATGCCGTACCCAAATCATAGTTAGAAGCAAAAACAGAAGTAGTCCAATAATCAGCCGGGCAACCCGCCTGTGTTAAAGCGTCTGTACAATTGCTCCATGTTTTTCCCATGTCTGTTGTTATATGAATTCTTCCGTCATCCGTACCTGCCCACAACAGCCCTTCTTTAATAGGAGACTCGGAGATTGTTGTTATAGTGCAATATTTTATATGCCCTCGTCCATTAGATTTGATTGAATCGTTTGTGGTAAGATCGGGACTGATCTCAGACCAGCTTTCCCCCGCATTGTTTGAGCGCAATAGCATTTGAGCGCCGGTGTAAAGCACATTATTATTATGCGGTGAAATTATTATTGGCGTTGCCCAGGTGTAGCGGTACGGTGTTTTTCCCTTCTCTTCTTTTGGAACAATATTTTTTCTTTTTCCCTGAACCATATCGGCTTTCAAATGCTGTCCGAACTGCCCGGTGCTGTATGCATATCTTCCGGTAGAATCTATGCGTACATACATTCCATCCCCGGCGCCGACTATCGACCAGTCATCCAATGCAATAGAACCGGACCAATTATTTGATGGCGCGCTCCACGCTTCATGATCCTGCAGGCCCCCGTAAATATTGTATGGTCCTTTATTATCTGTAGTTACAGAATAAAATTCTCCCGATGCAATATTATAATGATGTTCCGTAGTTACTCCTCCGTCGAAACTTTCATAAAGCCCGCCGTCGCTGCCAACCATTAAGTGGCGCGAATCTTTAGGATCAATCCAGAATGTTCTAACATCACCAAACATATTGGGGAAGAGCTGATTAGGCTCGTAATCAATTCCTTTCCAGGTCTTTCCCCCGTCGAAGGTATAGAAAATAGAAACGCCAAGAACATAAACTTTATCGGCATTATTCGGGTCAGTATAAACCTGATTAAAAGAATAGGCGGCTTTATTGCTCAAATTTATTTTCGGGTCATTCATCTTCTTCCATGTTTTTCCGTAATCATCAGAACGGTATAACTCTCCCCCAATCAGCTGATCATAATAATTATCCCTGTAAGTATCCATGGTTAAATTTTTATTAATTGGCTTTGAGGGGTCTTTGGGATTTAAATTTTCAATCAGCGCATAAATAACGGAAGGCTTTGTCCGGCATAGTGAAATACCAATTCTTCCCAGAGTTCCTTTTGGCAAACCCCCCGAAAGTTTTTCCCACTTCTTTCCACCATTGTTGGTTTTATAAACAGCGCTTCCCTCTCCACCTGCTTCGAGATGCCATGGAAGCCTGGTTTTTTCATAAGCTGCCGCAAAAATCATTTCGGGATTTTGTGGATTCATCACAAGATCAATAACACCGGTTTTATCATCAACATAAAGAATTTTTTTCCAGGTTTTTCCGCCGTCGGTTGTCTTAAATACTCCCCTCTCTTCATTCGTTGAAAAGAGATGCCCCATTGAAGCCGCATAAACAATATTTTTATCTTTCGGATGAATAACAATTCTTGTTATATGGTGAGAGTCTTTCAAGCCCATAAAAGAAAATGTTTCTCCCCCGTCGTTGGATTTATATATTCCGTTCCCCGCATAAGTAGAGCGGGAGTTGTATGAGTCCCCTGTTCCGACCCACACAATATCCGGATCCGATGGGGCAATTTTTACCTCACCGATAGTATTAACGCCGTATTTATCAAAAACAGGATAGAATGTGGTACCGCTGTTTGTAGTCTTAAAAACGCCTCCGTTGCGGGGTGCCGCAAAAAAAGTATACTTATACTTTTCCCCCGGATTTTCGGGCACTGCTATGGAACCCAGCCAGGCGCCTACACGATGCGGGGCAAAATTCCTGAATTCGAATGATTTTAAGAAGGTTTCATCAAATTTTATCTGAGCCGTAATAAACGGAGCAATAAACAGAATTAAGCAAAGTGTTAAATTCTTTTTCATCTTCCACCTGCGGTTTAGTAAAAAATAGCCCCAAAAGGCGTTTTTTTTGATAATTAAACTACATAAAAATACAATAAGATTTTATAGCCTGGGGCGGCATTTGACCCGAATATTAATATTTATTAATGTTTATATAACCGGTATGATAAATTAAACCTTTTTTGTAACCTTTATGTCAAATATGTACAACAATACATCAAAAAAGGAGAGAGACCATGTTTCGTAAAATCGCATTATTTTCGTTAGTATTATTTATACTATCTGTTGTTTCCGTTTATGCTCAACAGGGACGTCAGCGGTTGTCACCTGAAGAACAGGCTAAAGCTACAATTAAAACACTTACAGAAAAATTAACCCTTACAGAAGACCAGGTTAAAAAGCTTACTGATCTATTAACCAAGAACAATGAAGAGTTTGCAAAAATAAGAGAATCAATGCAGGGCGATATGGCCGGCATGAGAGAAGCTCGGCAGAAAAACCAGACAGAATTAAACAAAAAAATTGATGCTCTTTTAGACGCAAAACAGAAAGAAGCTTTTGTGAAATATAACAAAGAACAGGAAGAAGCAAGAGCCGCAGCCGCAGCACAAAGACAAAGACAGCAATAAAAGTTTCACTTTCATAACAACCTCCCACCCCTTACTAAGTCCCGCATTTATGCGGGACTTAGTTTTTTTAACCAAGCAACCATTCAAATAGCCAATTAACCGGTTATCATTTTTGCTGTAGATAAATTGTGAAATATTCTTATATTATTATTTATTAAGTACTTACAATTAATTATTGAGGCCGGAATGAGAAACATTATTATGGTCATTCTTTTCGCATTATTTATATCATCCCTTTATGCCCAGCCTAAAAACTGGAAAGGGAAAACGGAAAACAAAGATGGAATAATTTATATTCATAATCAGATTGATAACTCAAAAAAACCGGAACCTATTCAGGCGAAAAATATTTTAACAATAGGGGGCGAATCAGCCGCTAACGAATACCTCTTCAGCTATATTCCGGATATTGCCTCAGACGAAGAAGGGAATATTTATGTATGCGACCAGAATGAGCATAAGATTAGCGTATTCGACAAATCCGGAAAATACAAATACGCAGTAGGCCGGGAAGGTAAAGGGCCGGGTGATTTGATGAGGCCAATGTCGGTTGAGGTGTTCAAAGATAAAATTTACGTTGACGACAATTTAAACTATAGAATATCTATATTCAAAAAAGGAGGAAAATTTGATAAAATTATTCAAGCAAAAGATATCAGCTTTGATTTGGGTGTAGATAATTCCGGTAATATATATAGAGTCCTTTCCCAAATGAATAAGATGGAAAATGTTATTAAAGCATTCAAC
>Ga0315287_10006895_pt1 | contig 11348 bp, 17 predicted proteins | sample YL17G11_0_MG_FD_205037 | JGI IMG/M metagenome (GOLD analysis project Ga0315287, IMG submission 205037) | Sediment microbial communities from Yellowstone Lake, YNP, Wyoming, USA - YL17G11_0 | ecosystem: Environmental > Aquatic > Freshwater > Lake > Sediment | place: USA: Wyoming | collected...
AGAATTGGTGCTGGATAATTTTGAGAAGTCTTACCCAGAGGATAAACGACCCCGCGAGGCAATCGCCGCAGCAAGGGCGTGGATGGCGCAACCTTCCGCAAGTGCCGGGAGTGCCGCCAGTGCCGCCTGGAGTGCCGCCTGGAGTGCCGAGAGTGCCGCCTGGAGTGCCGAGAGTGCCGCCAGGAGTGCCGCCAGGAGTGCCGGGAGTGCCGCCTGGAGTGCCGCCAATAGTGCCGCCTGGAGTGCCGGGAGTGCCGCCAGTGCCGCCTGGAGTGCCGCCAATAGTGCCGCCAGGAGTGCCGGGAGTGCCGCCAGGAGTGCCGCCAGGAGTGCCGCCTGGAGTGCCGCCAATAGTGCCGCGTGTGCCGCCAGGAGTGCCGCCAGGAGTGCCGAGAGTGCTGACTGCCTCAGCGAAATCGAGATTTATATCCAGAGTCGCATCCCGGAACTCAAACCATATTTAGCATCTGAGGCGTAGAGTCTCGGATAAGGGAGGGGTGAAATGGCAAAGAAAATGTTACTCTGGAAGTCCCTACGAGCAGGGCTAAAATCCCAATACGATCAATCCCAGTGGAAGATTGGGGAGTGGCGCAAGCTTGAGGAGGTCACGGAATTATGCGTAGGATTTAACGCCTCTCCGCGTATTGTAGATGCCATACAGTACGTAGATATGGAGATACTCGCCAGGGTGGAGGTACGGGGCCAGGTTATCAAGGGTGGCGATAAATGGACAGCATCGCAGATGCGCATAGTGGGGGCATGGTGCTGGCCCAAAGCAGAGTCGGTTAGACTCGCCATATTTGCCGCAGAATTGGTGCTGGATAATTTTGAGAAGTCTTACCCAGAGGATAAACGACCCCGCGAGGCAATCGCCGCAGCAAGGGCGTGGATGGCGCAACCTTCCGCAAGTGCCGGGAGTGCCGAGAGTGCCGCCAGGAGTGCCGCCTGGAGTGCCGCCGAGAGTGCCGAGAGTGCCGCCAGGAGTGCCGCCAGGAGTGCCGCCAGGAGTGCCGAGAGTGCCGCCTGGAGTGCCGCCAATAGTGCCGCCAGTGCCGCCTGGAGTGCCGCCAGGAGTGCCGCGTGTGCCGAGAGTGCCGCCAGGAGTGCCGGGAGTGCTGACTGCCTCAGCGAAATCGAGATTTATATCCAGAGTCGCATCCCGGAACTCAAACCATATTTAGCATCTGAGGCGTAGAGTCTCGGATAAGGGAGGGAAAAAAGAGAATGGCAACCTATAGGACTGGCCGGGCTGGTAGACAGCCCAGGATAAGGGAGGGGTGAAATGCCATGGTACTTTGTGTACTATGTGGTTATATGTTCCTCATGACCACGCTGTTTTTAGCGGGGATATTATTACTAGGGAGGGGTGAGAAATGACACTTAAACAACTTTTGGACATAGCGACCTCTGGATATGGCGATGGTACGCTCGAAATGATGTATAACCAAAAGACCGGAAAGACTTTTGCCCCAAGCACTCAGATCAGAAAGGGCGATGGCCTCGCCATGTTCGTAGTGAACGAACTCGCTGACACATTCTCCCCGGAACTAACGGACGAGCTTACCTTGACCGCCGCAATAGACGCAATGGAGGGAGGGATACGCGACCTACAGGACGTAATAGAGGCGATGGAAAAGGCAAAGAACAAAATAGGTGAGCCATGATGAACGACTTTCTGCAAAGTGTCGGCGCGGGCAATCAGGAAAAGCCCAAGGTTTCGGCTCCTGCCCCTGCCCCGGCGGAGGTTAAGGCTCCACAGCCTCTTGACAGATGGTTTGACATCATCAGACCTGAGACTGTCAACATCATCCTGGGACACAAGGGAAAGGGCAAGTCCGCCCTGGCCTACTTCCTGATGGAGACCATGAGCAATCGCTACAAGCTCACCCCTCACATTGTGGGGTTGCCAGATGATAAACACCACCTTGTGCCTTCGCACTACACTTTTGGCGTGCTAGAGGATGCTGGCCGATATCCCAACTCCATAGTGCTGATAGATGAGGGCAGCACCATGTTGCCTGCGGGGGCAAAGCTAGAGGAAATGGTGAAGGGATACCAGGCACTAAGCCGTCAGCGCAACCAGTTGATCCTATTCATATTTCACGCCTCGTCTGATGCTGGCTCTCGGATACTGCGGGGGATTGATACCATACTGCTCAAGGAACCATCGAAGCGGCAGATTGAGCATGGCAGCAAGGATAACTGGTGGTACAATCTCTTGACCGAGGCTAAGGGGCAGTTCAAAACCATATCCGAAATGGGCAATGATAAGCGCGGCTACACCTATGTGGACAGCGAAGAGCCTGAGTTCCGGGGGATATTGCAGAATCCCCTCGCATCCTTTTGGTGTGACGATTTATCTAAGGCGTGGAGCGGAGTCATGGTAGAGCCTGCAATCGAAGTACCAGCACCAGTACCGGCAACCATGCCCACGATTGACAATCAAGCCACTGTGTCCGATGTAGCCAAGCGACTGATAGAAGAGATAGAAGAGTTCGACGAGGGCCAGCTACGCTATGCCCTGTCCCTGTTTATGGGCAATCCCACCGATAAGGCGGTGGAGGCACTAAGACAGTTCTCTCGCTATTCTAGGTCAAGGCTACAGGAGATGCTTAAGGAGAGAGAGCTGAGTACGACCGGGCTGCACCTGCACCTGGCTGCACGTCTGGCAGCTTACGAACAGAAAGAGGGGGGCGACTAGCCCCCCTCTTTCATCTTGACCCTTGCCGTGCCTAAGGACTCTTTTTGGTGACGCTTTGGGGGAAACACGTCTTGGCAGCATTATAGAAAGCCCGCCGTACTTCAATATTGTTCCGTCCACCCATGCCCACCGGTGGTGTGGCATACTTCTTCCCCTTCAGTTGACCCTTCATGCAAATCTGCGCAGCACCAGCACGTCGCGCCTTGATACCAAGAGCACGTCTGACGGTCACTGTAGGAACGTGTGCGAAACTTCTCATTGCCATTTATTTTTCCTCCTTTCCCTAAAAAATAAGAGCCACTATCAAAGTGGCTCACGGCTTTTTGCCCTTTAAGGACTCCCTAGCCTTATGCCTACAACCATGGATTATATTACACCATCAGGGCCTTGTCAAGGCCCCCTCTGGTACTTCCCCCTCATCCTTCTTGGCATAGACCTGAACCGTGCAGTCAAACTCCTTCAGACGCTCTCGTAGCTCCTCTGCCACCACTTCCTTGATAGCATCCATCTTCTCACCGATCTTCACGACCTCATCCTCACCCTGCAGCTCTTCGACCGCCTGATTCAACTCGCCAGCCAGGTCCTCTCTCCCCTTTTCCTTTAATACATCCAGATACCAGCCCACCACCGGCCCCATCAGACAGGGGCGACATTCAGCCGACTCCTCCTTCAGCCACTCACCCATCGGCAAGGTGGCCTTGCATATATTACAAGTCTCGGATTCAGCTTCAGGCGTAGCAACTTCAGGATCAGCCATTTCTCTCCCTCCTCTTTGCTTCTGCTATTATAACACCAAGTATCTCGGAGTGCAGAATACTCCCCCTGTCAAATATCTTGTCCAGAGAGGACTTAATCGGCTCCGTGGCCTCATCTCCCCCAAGCGCCTGAGTAACCCTTGTGGCAGAGTCAGGCACTTGCCCGCCCCGGTATGACTCCAGAGCCTCCAGGTACTGGTCAATGGGGTGGGTCATTCATGCCACCCTTGCTTAGAGGTATGTTCTCTGTGATTCTCTTATTTATCTGTTCGCCAGTCAATACTTTTTCCTGTGGGGGGCCTAGAACGGCAGCCCATGATTTGCAGCGGCAAAACAGGTACACCTCGCCATCGTTTACCAGAGCCAATCCCAGAAAGCGGCCGCAACCGGAACATCTGACAGATTGCAGATTCTTATTGTCCATTCCTACCCCTCTTCCTTTATGCCCAGACCCTCAACTGCGTCAGATATCGCATCCCAAGATGCCTGTTTTTCTGCCTGATATTCCTCTGGAGTCATACCAGCCTTCTCTATGCCCCGGTAGTCTCCAATGGCTGTCTCCACCTCATCCATGCCCTCAACCTGCTCTGTGGGTAATGCTGCCATGGCTTTCTCTAGCGCCTTGATGCTGGTAGCCTTGTTTCCCTTATCGAGCAGGCTGGCAAGTTTGGCTAATTGATCCTCAAGAGATTCGCTTTCGTATATCCCTGGAGTAACTGATTCGGTAGCTTTCCCGCCAGTGCCGGCTTGGGGGACTTGCTCCACCTTCTCAACAACCCGAGTTGCAATGCTCTCCTTTATCTCCTCTGCCGTCTTAGGCGGCGGTGCCTTCTCCAGCCACTCATGGTATGCTAGGCGACCGATCACGCTAGGACGATGCACCCGAAGAAATAGCCCCTTACTCTTGATGAAATTCTCAGGTTTGCCACTAAGTTGATAAGTGATCCCAGACATACTCAAATCCCTGCTCTCCAACAGTCCTAAAAGTTTCTTGTCGCTCAAACCCTCATACTCCCCCGCCAGTTCGAGCATTAACGGCATCACCTTACCGTCAGACTCTATGTAGAGGACATATTCGATGGGGGATAGCTTTTTCAGGTCTTTCTGTTCAATAGGAATAATCTTCACAGTCTGAGCGCGGCTCTTAACGAGTTGTATCTGCCCGGGTTGTGGATTCTCTGCCACTATAGCAAAGAGAGACACGATAAGGGTTTGCCCCACCCGTTTGGGATAATTGGTTTCTATGATAGTGGCCCAGGCCACGGGAAGTTGTTCAGGTCTCACTTCGGGAATCTTCTTTATCTGCGCCAGCTCTTTACCTGGCATAAGCAGATAGTCGCCTTCCTTGACGGATACGGCCTTAAAGGGGAGATTGTTAGCCATTGCTCCCTCCTATTGCCTTAATCATTCTCTCCGATATCTCCCTGATGGAGTTGAGGTTCTTCTGCAGCACTCCCTTATCTTTAGCCCAGAGAGCAACATAAGGGAATGACCTGGTCCCGGTATCAAAACCCCAGTGGGCAGAGACAACGAAGGCCACGCTTTCAGCAATAGTCTCGGCATCAGCCCGGGGAACACCAAAAACTGACTCTGTAAAGTGGTGCGCTTCCTCGTGAGCCAGTGTCTTGAGTTGCTGGGCGCGTGATTCCTCTGGCCGTACCCAGATGTCCTTTGGCCTTCGGTATTCACCCTTTATTTCTGTTGGCATAAAGGGCCTAGACTCGAATGATACTATGAGTCCCTGAGTCTTGGCCAGATCCATCAGCTTAGTAAATAGCTCCTCATTAGCCTCACCGGTCAAGCTAGGTACTTCTACATCTGGCAGTTCTTTCCCATCGGTCTGTGAGACATCGAAAACGTACACCACCTTGAAGAAGGTTGGCATATCGGCCTCGCCCTCCCCCTTGGCCTCTTTTATGAGATCGGTAACATCCATGCGATGGTGGGACTCAGACAGGTGGGCTCTCAAGGTTCTTTCCATGAAACCACTTTGGCTACAAAGAGGACATGACAGTTGCCTTGCTGCCAGACATGGTGCTAGTATGGCAATGCCCTCTTCCCCCCTCTTAACCCATCTCCCAACTTCCTTCCAGGTAGCGAACCCCGCAACCTTAGTGGCATAGGGGCTCTGCATCATTATCAGTATCTGGTTGCCGAAGCTGTACTGGTGGAACTTCGACATGGTGACCAATAATTGCCTGTAGACATCGCTCTGGTGTATCCGCTCTACGCCTTGCTGGAGCTGCTTCAAGACGAGGTCAATCTTGCGCTCCTTTGCTTCAGGCTCAATAGAGAAGCTGTAGTCGGGCAGGGGAAGATTGAACCATGACAAGAGGTGATAATACTGGGGTGACATGGCCTCACACTTCTGGCCTGTGGGCAGGAACATGGATTGTTCTTTGAGACGGCTGGGGTTTCTTAGCTGCTCCAGCCTCTCCCTGAACTCCCCCTCGTGCTGCTTCTCCTCACCCGCCACATGGCCGTAGAGTTTGGCTGTCTTGGTGTCCCCGAAGTCTTTAGCCTCAGTCCCCCTCTCATGGTATGCCGCTTGTGCCTGCTGCTCTTCTCCGATGCTGGCCTTGAGCCCTTCGGGAATAGTGGGGTTAGATGTCTTGGGTGAGAGTTCAGGATAGTCCTTCAGCACTCGCGGCGGGACGGGTTTGCCCTCGGAGAGGGCTTGGGTAATAGATTCCTTGTGGAGATTGGAAAGTATCTCTTCCTGTTTAGCAAGGCGAGCCTTGTTGTACTTGCTATGGTATGATGCAACTATACCTTTGCCTGTTACTTTGTGAGTAGTAGCACCTATTAGAGTCGGCTCATTGTAGTTTACCTTCTCCCATTCAAATAGTTCTTTTGCCCCAGCAATTTTCATGCCTTCTGGTAATCTGGATTTCATTTCCTCCCTAGTCATCTGCCAATCTTCCTTCGGCTCATTGAGACGGCTGGGCTTCATTTCTCCAAGCAGTGTGCTGAACCGTCTCTTCCCAGCAGCCGACTGCATGAACTCGGTGAACTTCTTTATCTCAGCCGCACCGCTGCAGTGCTTGTACAGGAGCCCATGAAGTTCCTTATCTGTGAGATTGCGGCGATTCTTCACATACCAGTTGGCGATGTCCTTCAGGCAGGAGTCAACATCAGTCTTCACTAGCGCCACCCTCTTCGATATCAATAACCTTGATCTGGTAGCCGACCTCTGGACTTGTCAGCAGCCCACGCCAGTTCTCGTATAGCTCTTCATTGCCCTTCTCTGAGGAAAAGCAGCACCTCTCCCCGTCCTCTTTCAACAGGCAACTTGTAATAGTGCCATCATTCAGGCATGAAATCAGAATCTTGTTCTTGCTGCCTTCCCGCCATAGCTCCGCTGATTGCTTTACTCTCGGAGCCTCATCGGGGCAAAGGCCAGCATCGGCACAGGACTGGTTGAGAACGTCCCTTAAATCAACCATGCCAACCTCCCTTTAGTCTACTGCCTCAAGCTGATAGTCATTATCTCCACATCTGTTGATAGGGGAGGTAGCGGGGCAGCCTCGACCTTCGAGCGTAGGAAATAATAGGCCAGCCCCCCGGCGGCAGCCAATCCTAGCAGTATCTTTGTCCCACTCTTCATGTTAGCCTCCAATCGTAAAAGTCGTCATCATTTAAGGCCCTAGATTAGTCACAGCGACGATGGAAATGTTAGCGGCGACACTCTCCTGTATCCTGAGTGCCTTTGGCGCCACCTTGAGAGCCAAAACCTCCACCCCCTGTGAATCAATTATCCTGACAATGATATCCCATACCCCCAGAAAATCAGGGCTTCGCGCAGTAAGTGTTAGCGATGTCAAAGTTGCTGTCTTTCCGGCCAAGGAAACACTGGCCTGCGCTTCCCCATAGCCATCTATGGCCCCAGACTCGAAATAGGTCCCCCAATATGCCTGCACTATGAACTGGCCTGCCGTTTCCCCCTTATTACGCCACTCCACGTCTACTATAAATTCCTCAAAAGGAATCACCTTGAGTGGTTCAGAGGTTTGCAAAAATGACATTCTCTTCATAACAAATCTCCTTATCCTGGCGAAACGGGTGCCAGTAAGTTCACTTCTCCCATGCTGACATTAAAGTTTAGAAGCCTACCGGTGGAGGGTATCACCACCCCGCAAATGATATCGTAAAGACCAGGTGGATAGACCTCAGTATTTATCGGGGTAAAGAGCAAGGTTGTGGTGTCGGCGCTTACCCTTATCCAGTATTTCTCACCAGGTACTACACTCGTAAGGTCATTAGCCCAGTCCGGGGCAGCAGGATTAAAGGCTTGCCACACACCCGATGCAGTATCTTGGTGCCACACGACTGTGAGGGTGGGAAGGATGGAGGCTAGGACGGTCCTGATTGCACCAGCTTCTCCCTGGTACAGAGCGTAATTCAACTGCCCCACATACAATGAGTTTCCGGTGACAGGCAGAATACGACCGACGATAGTGAGAGACTTTTCCTCGTCGGAATCAAAGTGTAAGGTCTCCTCACCACCCGCAATAGGGATACCCACATACTTTCTTGAAGCGGCATTAAGGAAATTCCCCACAACGGCATAGACCAGAAGATTCTGGGGAAGGATCCCGGTGTTTACCACCTTTACGTCAATCTTTATCCGATCATTGTAGTTAGCATCCATATCGCACCCTCCTTTTGCTATTGTATGTCAACAAGACAGTTCTGGCAATGATTAAACTGGATTAGGCCACATGCCCCACATGTCCCCCGTCTGGCTGAAGTTCCCCCACAGCAGCGAGTAATCCAGACCGTCAACCTGGCCATCACGGTTGAAATCACACGTCTCCAATGCCTCCCCTGATGTCTGCCCGAAGTAATAATGGAGGAAAGCGTAGTCTGCACCGGTGATGGCATCATCATTATTGGCATCTCCCTCACGCAGTATGCCAAAATCCACCGGCGTAACGGTATCCGCGGAGAAAGCCACCCCACTGACCAGCTCGCTCAAGCTGCGCGGACACTTGACCCCGATGTCATACGTGCCAGATGGCACATTGGTTATGGTAAAGTCTCCCTTGTCATCGGTAATGACACTCTCCTGGCGAACCACCGTGCTAGTCCCTGGAGTGAAGAACACCACTGTCAGAGGCGTTATCCATGATGGATCAGGAGGCACAGGCCGTCCCTGTAGGTCAACATGACCCATAAGGCTGCTGCTCACAGGAACGCTAATCGTAAATGTGGCGGTGTAAGTGTAGGCAAGTTCCGTCAGCCCATCAGTTGTCTTTAATTGGGCAAAGGCAAATGCTACACCACTGCGACCAGTAGAAACTTCAAATGGCAAGCTAAGAATCTCTGTCCCATCTGCGGGAATGAGTGCCTTGCGTTTTCCCCGATATATCACATCATCGCTACCCTGCCATACAGTGAGAATCACGGCGAAGGTGTATTCTGATGGCGTTGCTCCCATAACAGAGGTGTTATGCACCGTCACAACTGCCTGAGCGATTGACCCAGCGGGCACCACGGTAGGAACTATAGACCCAAGCCTACCCATGTGACCCTCCTTATATACCTCAAGCTACCAGGTGATCGTACCACCAGGTGTAATGCCGGAATAAGTGATAGGCACAAACACTGGAGTAGCATCGGCAAGAATACTAACACCATCGGTTTTGAATAGGGTTGCATCACAGCGGAGTGGCCCTATCATACCAAATGGCACACTAAACATGACTCCTCGTGTTTTAGTCTCTCCTGCAAGGCAAGCCATTGCCTCTGTTATCAAAAACACATCAGATGGCAGCGATGCCCCAGTTTGCATCCGCATCCTTATCCCAAAAGTGTACGGTGCCTTCACGGTCGTACCTGCATAGACAGAGTTGTTGGTGATGCTAATGACAGCCATATTGCCCAACGAGCCCTCCACCACACTAGCGGGCAGACTCCCCACCCTCATGCCTACTGCACCAGCGGGAACGATGGTTAAACGCACCTCCCCGGCGGGTACATAGCCTGCTCCTCCAGCAGGAGCTGCAGGCCCCTTCACCAACTTGTACACGCCATAGCCTATTGCTCCTATGATGCCAAGTGCTACAACATTCTTCCCTGTTTCATTCATCTTATGCCTCCTTTGGCTATTCTAATCCAACATAACACCTTTGGCAATGATTATAACCTACGGAGCAATGGTGGTGGTAGGCCACAGCTCATCCTCTTGTGCCCCTGCGTACCAGTCCATGCGCAGCTCAAACTCCACCGTGGCTCCAGCTGCATCTATGGGAATGGTGAACTTCACTGAGCCAGGATGCCCGCAGGGGATTCCCGATGCCTGTGCAGCCCTCACCGATGTCATCAGTTCCCTCAGCACAACCGCCACCTGATCTTCTCGTATTGCCATTTCTAGCCTCCTACTTTTATGATTCCAATACCAAATTGCATCTCGGCTGAGGTGTTGATAAACTCCTCAGTTACATACTTCTCTTTAATATCTGCCCACAGCTTATGCACACCAAAACAATGCTTTCCGAAGCTATCATTCCCTGATACCTCAACATTGATATCGTGCAGTCCTATAATGCCACCCTCCCGAACCAGAGGCGAGTACATAGCGAAGTCACTTCGCACAATCTCCTCCTCGTGTCCGCCATCAATGAAGAGGAAGTCCACCTGTTCACCGTTCAACAACGCCTTCACCCTGTCCAGGGTTTCCTGCTTCCGAGAGTCGGCCTCGACAAATTCCCTTCCCTCTCCTTTATTCCTCTCCATGACATACTGCATGGCGCTGTCAACGCCTATGTAGTGAGCATCAGGGGCAAAGTGCAGCCAGAGATTCATGCTGCCCCCACGATCCACGCCGATCTCCAGGATTGTCTTAGGCTGGAGAGTCTTGATACGCTCGCAAAGCCTGGAAACCTCGTGATAATTCTGAGTAGTGGGGATATCCTCTAGGCACGATATCACCGTGTCCTTCGTAGTCTCTGAGTAGTCCACTTCTAAGTCCCCCAGAGGCATATCGATGCCATTAACGTATCCTGGCAGTTGCATCCTGGACAGATAGTCAGCGGATACCCTGTTGCGATCCGCAAGAGTCAGCGGGGTTGTGATAGGAATAAGCGTGAGATAATCAGCCAGGTTGACATCAGGGTGTGCTGAGTATTTGCCCGTAGCCAGTTCCATGTGCAGGCATTGGACTGAGGTATCACAGATCACCTCAATGCCACACTCAGCAACCAAATGGTAAAACCATGTATCTTGCCCCAGAGCCTTCACCTCATCATCTTGCCAGCACTTGTCGGGCACTATGCAAAATAGGGGGATGTCAAGGAACTTGGCCTTAATCTTCCGAATTACGCTGAGAGGGATAAGAGCACATCCTAGACCGCATGAGGGGATATGCCTTCGCAGGCCAGTGTTAGGCGTTGCGTCAATATAAGTCCAGCGGTTATCCTCGTCAAGTTGGGATATCATCGGCCCGCCGAACTTCACGTAGTATACTCCGACAATTATCGCATCAGGGTACTTCTGGGCTGTTTCGATGAGGCGAACAGCACCATAGGAGGGCAGTACCGTATCCTCCTCGATAAAGAGCGCATACTTGGCATTATCCTCGATGGCCTTGTCCATGAGGTAACAATCAGCCACGTCAACAGGGTTTCCGTCAATGGCGTGGTAGGACACGCTCATAGATGTGAAGTCCACCATTCTATTGATATGCGAAGCCAACTGCTGTGCTGGTGTTTCCTTCAGACTTCTCCTCGGTTGCAGAATAGCCACATAGGGAACAGAATATGAAGACTTGGAGAAGGACTTGGCGATCTCATGTATCTCGGCTGTGATCTGCTGGTTTGACTTCAATATCCCTCCTAAAACTTATTGAGCCACGGTGACTCGCAGACAGCTTGGGGGAATAGGTTGACGGT
>Ga0315287_10006896_pt1 | contig 11348 bp, 26 predicted proteins | sample YL17G11_0_MG_FD_205037 | JGI IMG/M metagenome (GOLD analysis project Ga0315287, IMG submission 205037) | Sediment microbial communities from Yellowstone Lake, YNP, Wyoming, USA - YL17G11_0 | ecosystem: Environmental > Aquatic > Freshwater > Lake > Sediment | place: USA: Wyoming | collected...
TCTCGAAGTAGGACGAGCCTGGGAGGAGTCCGATGGCCATCAAACTGATCCTCGAAGTTTTCAACTCGAAGCGCGACCTGAACGGCAACCGCTATTGGGCCTTCGTCCTGACCGACGCCGCCTCTGGCAAGAAGGTCGCAGGGAGCCTTGGCGCGGCGATGGACGGCGGAGCGCAGCACATCGCCGGGCACCTTGGGTACGAGTGGGACGCGATCCACGAGAACACCATGGAGATGCCCAAGCGCGAGTTCCAGGCCATGACGAAGGGCTGGCCGTACCTGCCAAGCCCGCAGGCAGTCCGGGAGGCGTTCAAGGCACTGCGCGTGAAGTTCCCCAAGGACAAGCGCCGCTGGTAGGTAGCCCCTCGTCTCTTTCCTGGAACACCCCGGCGCTCGAAAGCGTATAATCCGCGCAGGAGGCTTTCCATGAGCCATGTACTCCACCCACGCGCGGGAAGAATCCCCATCGGGGTCGGCATCCTCTCCTACGCCAATTGGGAGCGCATCGTCGACCGCTACGGCACCGTGTTCGTGATGCCGGACAACGATGAGCGTGACCCGCGGAGCATCATCTATCCGGGGCCAGAGCTTCCCGCATCCGGCGTGAAGGGCAAGCTCGTCGCGACGGTCCTGCGGGCGAACAAGCCTTCTCCGTGGGGTGGAGATTGGGCTCGCGGCATTCCCGCCAAGCGCGTGAAGCGCGGACAGAAGATCCTGTTCGGGCGGGGCCGGTTCTTCCACGAGTGGGATGAGCGCATTGGACTTCTCGTTGGCGTGAAGCCCGTCACCAAGCGGAAGTACGACTGGCTCAACCCGAAGGCCGTGCATCGCGCTGCGGGCCACCTTGTGCGGCTCGATTTCGTGTGCGACGGGTGAGCCTCGACCACAAGGCCATCGAGGAAGCGTTCAGCCGGGCGACGTTCGCCAGCAACGAGGACCACGACCTGCTCCTGGGAGCCATCGCGAAGCTCCGCGACTACGAGCGCGGCATGAGAATGGTGGCCATCGACACGCCGCACGGACCGTGGAAGGTCATGGTTCGTCTCTACGAGCGCGGCGAGGTGCAGCACATCTTCTACCTCGACACGGAGCGGCAGCGGTCGGAAATGCTCTCGTGGCTTGCGGGCAACAAGGCGTTGTGCAGCGTCGCCCAGGTGTTGGTCGACAAGCTGTTCGCGCTCGACCCACCCGCCAGCCCGGAGGTGTAGCGTGGCCAAGAGCGCCCCCAGGTTCAAGTGGAAGTTCACCTACGTTCGCGGGTGGGAGGGTCATCGCCTGGGTGAGCGCATCGTGAAGCCCGAGCGCGACTACCATACCTACGCTGTGATGCTCACGGTGGCTGCGCTCAGTTGGGTGGAGCCCAAGCGCTGGCGCTGGAACGTGGAGCAATATCACGAACGGCGCGGACACCTGTACATGGAGCTACTGGCCACGGGTGCAGTCGAGTTTGGCAACGACGTTGTGGTGGCTCGCGAACGGGCGATGCGCGAGGCCGAGGCCGCGTACCTCTGGTGGCGGGCGGGAAAGTAGCCAGAGAAGCCACCCGCTGTCAGATATTTAGCCAGGAATGCGTCTTTCGGAATGAAATGCCCCGAATAGGCGTATACTCAGTGTAGAACACGGTGAGCCGCCCCGGAGAGCGGCTAAGAGGGAGAGCGCAATGTCACGTATCGAGTTGACCATCGCCACCGACTACGTGCCGTCCTGGGGCCTGTGGGAAGGGTTCCGCGAGATCGTCTGCAACTCCTCCGACGCCGAGAAGGAACACAGCGCTCCCTCGGAGATCACGTACGCCGACGGTCGGATCAAGGTGCTGAACCGCGGCTGCACGCTCCCCCTCAAAGCGCTGCTGCTCGGCGGAAGCACGAAGGCGGGGCGCGAGGGCTACATCGGCCAGTGGGGCGAGGGGCTCAAGCTCGCGCTGCTGTGCCTCACGCGCGCCGGGCACGCGGTCAAGATCCGCAACGGCAGCGAGGTCTGGACGCCGCGCCTCGCCGTCAGCGAGAAGTTCAACGAGAAGGTGCTCGCGGTCGACATTCAGAAGGGCCGGGACGAGCAGAACCGCATCAGCGTCGAGATCGACGGTGTGACCCCGGAGCAGTGGAAGGACTTGCGCCGGAACATCCTGTGGCTCGACAAGCGCACCATGGGCCACGCCGACGAGGCGCTGCTCAAGGCCCAGGGCTACGGCGAAATCCTGCTCAACCCCTCGCAGGCAGGCCGGGTGTACTACCAGGGAGTGTTCGTCGAGTCCATCCCGGAGTACAAGCACGGCTACAACTTTGTGTGCAAGGTCGAGTTGGACCGCGACCGCCGCATGATCGCGTCGTGGGACCGGCGTTGGAAGGTGGCGAAGCTGTGGGAGACGGCGGCGGCGAGCGCTCAGCCCGCGATGGACCGCCTCATGGACCTGCTGGCGGATGGCTCCCGCGAGATCGAGTCCATGGAGAACTTCGCCAACTACTCCGAGTGCCGTCCCGTGGTGGAGGAAGCTGCCAAGCGCTTCCTCGCGAGCTATGGCGAGAACGCGGTGCCGGTGGCGAATCTGGAGGAGGCCAAGGCGCTCCAGCACCTGGGCGCACGGGGCGTCGTGGTTCCCGATGCGCAGCGCAAGATCCTCCAGGCGACCATCGGGGACGTGCAGAAGGTTCACGACCGGCTGCGCGAGCAGGTCGTGCGCCGCTACTCGTGGGTCGACCTGACGGAGACGCAGCAGAAGAATCTCACCGAGGCCATCGAGATGGTGAACCTCGGCGGGCTCTCGATCACGCTCGCGACGGTCGACGTGGTGGACTTCCGCGATGCGAACCTCCTGGGGCAGTGGAAGGACGGGCGCTGCCTCCTGGCCGCGAAGGTCGTGGCCGTGTGGCGCGAGTGCCTCGCCACGCTCATCCACGAGGCCGCGCACGCGCAGGGCGGCGACGGTGAGAAGGGCCACGTGTCGACCATCGAGAACACCTGGGCCAAGCTGGTCGAGGCGCTGTGGAGGTAGGGCGATGGCGACGACGAGAAAGCCGTTCGCGTTCAAGCTGGAGGATCGCCCGCGGCTGTTGAAGCTGGCCGACAAGGACCCCGAGCTTGCGTACCTCCTCTGGAACGCGCGCAAGGACGATGGGCTGGTCGATATCCGCTGGTCGTCGGCGAATGGCGGGCGCGCGATGGGCGTCTACGATGGTCGCATCGGCGTCGGGGGCGTGGAGGACGACGGCGAGCACGACCTGCCGTGGTACACGCTCTGCCTGCTGCCGGGCGACGAGCACGGCGGGATCGTGCATCACCGGACGCGGGCGGACGCCGAGGCGTGGGCCTCGCATCCTGACGAGAGCCAGTGCGGCGGCTGCCGCGACAAGGTGCCGTGGAGGACTGTCCGCAGATCGTAGAGCCGGGTTGACGCCGGTATGTAGACGAAAGAGCACACCATTTCGTGCGGCATTGGTAACACATCGAAAAGACTTGCGTGCGGCTTTGGCCTGCGGTATGCTCTAAGAATGGGAATAAGGGCAGTCCCCAAGGCGTAGTACCTGACAAGAACACGGTGTCTCGCCCCGGAGCGCGAGAAAGAGAGAGGGAGCGATGGCCAAGTCGATGACCGCGGACGAGATGGCCCTCCGCATCATGCTCGACTCCACTCTCACTCCCGCGCAGCGCGACCTCGCGCTCGCGAACCTCGCCAAGCGGGTCCAGTCGGTCCTGAGCCCCAAGTGCCCCGAGTGCGGTGGGGACGACGTGGACGACAACGGCGACACCTACTTCGGCGTGACCTACTGCTGCCTCGGGTGCGGGCACCAGTGGCAGGCCGGGGAGGAGGGCTAGCATGGCCAAGAAGAACGCCATCATCGTCGCCGTCGCGCTGGAGGTCCACTGCCCATTCTGCGGCGAGCCGCAGCCGTGCCCCGGGAACGAGTCGCAGATGTGGGAGCCGCGCGAGGTCGAGGCGGCGCAGGGAGAGCGCGTCTGCGCCTCCTGCTACAAGCCGTTCAAGCTCATGCAGCAGAGCCGCGTCAGCGTTGGAGGCTAACATGACCGACCGCGAGGTGTTCGAGGTGAAGAAGGGTGATACGGTCTACATCGCTGGCATGTACTCCGTGGGTCCGTTCCACTCCGAGCGGTACGTGCCGGTGCTGTTCGAGTGCAACGTCATGTGCATCAGGAAGGACGGCACCATCCAGTACCACGTCGTACAGGCCACCGCGGCGGGCGAGAAGCAGGAGTTCAAGGGCTACTCCCCCCGCGCCACGCGCGAATGCTACCCGCCCGCGAGCTACTTCGAGCGGACCCCGTACGGGGCCATGGCGGCGCTGCACAACGCGAACCTCGCGGCGGTCAAGCACGCGCGTGAGAAGCTGGCCAAGGCCGAGGTCGAACTCGCGCTCGTCGCGGCCGACCCGCTGCTCGCCAGCGGGTTCAACGAGAACCAGATCCTCGCAGACGCGATGGACCTGCCCCGCGAGCGCGAGTGCGTGAAGTGCGAGAACACGCTCCCGGTGTGCTGCGACACCGAGGACGGCCCGTACTGCCAGACCTGCTGCCCGTGCGACCACCGCAAGGCTGGTGGCATCGGTGGTGGTGACTACCAGCGCACCGACGTGGAGGTGTAGAATGCCGAAGGCCAACATCACCTGCACTCACTGCGGCACGGCGTATTCGTCCGTCAACTACACCGTGGTCGAGGGTCGGTTCCTGGGCATCTGCCCCGCGTGCCAGAACGATCTCGCGATGACGAAATTGTCCGAGCGCCTGAGCAAGCTGGAGCGCAAGGCGCTGCGGCTGCGCGTGACCTACCAGCCGGACGTGGAGGCGATGCGCGAGGCGCTGCGGGTGCTGGCGGCGAAGGGCGACGGCCGGACCCTGGCGGCTCTCTGGGCCTCGCCAGAGCCCCCGTGCGAGGGCGTGTCGATGGTCACGCCGAGCGACAACGGCCCCTGGTCGGAGGACTAGCCATGGCGCGCAAGAGCCCGAACTCCTCCGTCGTCCTGGAGCGGATCAAGACGCTGGAGGAACCGCAGACGATGGCCCGGGTCGAGCAACTGATCGACGACCTGTGGCCGAGCCGCTACTCGTACCTGACGTGGCACGAGGGGCCGCAGCCGATCCGGCACGTGGTGGTAAAATTCGGGAAGCGCGCCCACTCCCGCGTCTACATCGAAGGGACCGGGGCGACGTGGCGCGAGGCGTTCATCGCGGTCGAGAAGCAGCGCCAGGAGGTCAAGCAGCCATGAAGCTCATCGTGTTGGTGGTGCGCGACGAGAAGTACCCCGACGAGGCGTGGGTGTTGACGGCGTGGGACGAGTACGTTCTGGACGCCGACGCCACACCGTACTTCGACGAGGTGAGGAAGGCCGTCGCGAAGTTCGGGCACCAGAACGTGGGCGAGATCGAGGTCGTCGTGCCGAACGGCTCGCTCGCCAAGGCGTTCCCCCTGGTGCCGAAGGTCGTGGGCGAGGTCGTCAAGGGTGGGCCGTGCGAGCAGGGCAAGTAGCCATGCAGCGGGCCGAGGCCACACGCAAGACTCTGAACGCCTGGGGCCACACGCACGAGCGGCGGAGAGCCTTCGTGATACTCGGGCACCAGACCTTGCTGCTGGTCGAAAGGGCCCAGACGCGGCGTCGCGCGGCCCCCGTCAGTCCACGCCGCGAGAGCCTCTGGATCGGTTGGGAGGTGTACGCCGAGTCCACGGTGGACGAGTTCTCCGGTGGCCGCACGCACGAGGAACGGGACGAGTTCGAGGACATGCTGCGCCTCGCGGGGCGCCTCTAGCGGAGGACTGAGATGAAGGCATACGGCAAGGACCGCAGGAGCTACGCGTCCCGCAAGCTGCGCGGGACGAGCATGCCCTGCCCCTGCTGCATTCCGAGCGGCACCCATCGCAGGTCGCAGACGAAGGCGTACCAGAAGCGGGCACGGCAGGCGGCGCAGCAGGAGTGCCGCTCCGGGTACGAGAGCGAGGGCTGACCAGTCAGTGACCACCGCTAGCGATGGTTTGGACCAACGTAAGCGTTCGTGTAAAGGTACAAGGTTTCTTGTGCAGCGAGGTGGGGGATAAGGTAACAAGTCAGGAATACTTGGGCCGGGCGTCCACGTTGTAAGGGTTAGACACATGGCACGTAGCGTGCAGTCACCGGAGGGCAGGAGGGAACGAAAATGATGAGCATGTCCTGCGTCCCGCGAATGACCGTCCGCCAGCTTCTCGACCTGGACCTGATCGGGGGCATCACCCAGAGCATTTTTCCCGAGGTCGAGGCGTACCTGGAGGTCGACCACGACCACCTCAAGGCGCTCCAGTGGATCGCCCGGAACAAGTCGGCTGACCGCTACAAGTCGGTCATGGACTGGCTGCTCTGTGAGACGTACCTCCAATGGCGCGGCGCGTGCCAGCGGTTCTACGAGGACCACGAGAAACCGACGCTGAAAGACCTGATCACGGAGCCAGAGCGCAAGGTGTTCGCGTGGGGGATGCTCCAGATGGTCAAGCGGGCGTACGAGGCGTTCGCCGAGGAGCGCTGGATCTCCTGGGGCCACCTGCGCGAGCAGGTGCTGGAGCAGGCGGCGTAGGAAAGGAAGCAAGGCGATGACCATGAAGATTCAGCATGAGACGAGGAAGCAGCAGTCGGAGCGCGTCGGCAAGCAGGCCGAGGCGCACGACCTCGTTCTGGAGTTTTTCACGGGCGACGAGAAGAAGACGATGGCGTGGTTCACGACGCCCAACCCGCTGCTCGGCAATGTCGAGCCGCTCGACCTGATCCGCATGGGGCAGGCAGACAAGGTGCTGAACTTCGTCAAGACGCAGTTGGGTCACAACGCGAAATAGCGCGAGACTGACGCCCATGATCAACGTTCCAACGCACAAGCGTCACACTGCGCGTCGCACTGGTAGGTGGCGGGCGGATTCGACGCCGTGCTACATCTGCGCGGAGCCAATTCGCGAGGAGCGTATCAAGCACATGCTCCACATTCACTGCGGCGGCGGCGTGGCCGTTACCGAAGCCGAGGCGAAGGCGCTGAACGCGAGTGGTGAGGAGGGTGGTGACATGGGGTGCTTCCCCATCGGGCCCGACTGCCTGCGACAGCACCCGGAGTTGAAGCCGTACGTTATCGTATGGGAGCAGAAGGGGCCATAAGCGAGGGCTACATGCCACGACGCAGGACCGACGAACGCTTCGCCGCGGACCATGTACTGCCGTTTTTGCGGAACAAACGGAGGTTGATGCCCACGGATGTGCGTCGAATGGCGGCAGAACGGGCAACGTACCTGATACGCAAGGTGGTGGAGCGCGGTCAGCGCGGAGAGCCCGTGCATTACGCTACGCGTGAAGTGGAGATGCTGGTCCTGTTGATGGAGGCGTATGAGGCTCAGTTTCCACCCGCAGAGTTCGACGCGAGTTTCAGCGCACGGGTCGTGAAGGTCTTGCCGTGACCATCGGCTGCCAGTTCTGCGGCTTCCAGGTGAACCCCGAGAGGGTGCCGCGCGACGACCACGGGCCCCACTGGAGGTTCGACCCCGGGTGGGGCGCGTGCGAGGAAACGCTCACCGACCTGCATGGCTGGCTGCGCGAGCGGGAACGGAGCGAGGGAGAGTGCAAGCTACGCTTCCATCTGCACTACACGTACCGCTCGGGCTACACGACTGAGGACCATCCGCAGGAGGTGGAGGTCAGGTCATGGCGAATGTTCGGCCGCGACGGCAAGCGGCTGGACGGGTCGCTCCAGGAGGTGCGCTACTACGTGCTCCCGCTCCCGCCGCCGCCCCCGTGCCCGGTGCAGCCTGGAGAGCGCATCCTGCGCCCCCTGCGCTACGGCAAGCAGCCCGGCAGCTACGTGGCCGATGAGCCCGAGTTCGAGCAGCGGGATGGAACGTACTCGTTCCGGCTGGAGCCCGTGCTCAGTAACGCGAGCCACCTGCCGCCCGAGTCGCGGGAGGGCTGTCTCGTGCTGCCGCGGGACCCCAAGGCACTCGTCGCGGCATACGGGAAGGTCAAGCGTGGACTGGTCTGTCTGTGTCGGCAGCCAATCCCCGAGGACTGGATCGCGTTCGAGGTCGTAGGGGTAGCCAAGAGCCAGAAGGCCGCATTCGTGAAACCCGTGCGCGGCAATACCGCGGAACTGCTGGCCGCATATCTTATTCCCGACGGGGAATAAACGCGCTTGCATAGACGCTTTAATGACCCGCTACGAGTTTGTCCCGATGCACACCATCATCCCGCCGGGACGGTCCGGCGACGTGAGCATCGAGCACTTCGAGGTGAATGCGGCGGCATCGAGGGCCACTCAGATGCGCGCCGCCTTCGGGCATCCGGACGAATACGTAGAGCCAGGAACGTACTGCCGTCTCCTGGTTGGCGGCGGCGTGATGATGAGCGACACGCGGAACGAGCAGCGCACCAACACCGCGGTGATTCGCGAGGCGCGGGGCCGAGTGCTCATCGCGGGCCTGGGCATCGGCATGGTGGTGGTGCCAATTGCCCGCAAGCCAGAGGTGAGTTCCATCGCCATCGTCGAGAAGTCGCCGGACGTGATCGCGCTCGTGGCGCCGCATCTGCTCAAGGCGACGCAGGGCAAGCTCCAGGTGATCGAGGCCGATATCTTCGAGTGGAAGCCCGCGAAGGGGTCCAGCTACGATGCGATCTACTTCGACATTTGGGCGAACATCTGCACCGACAACCTCGACGGGATGGGCAAGCTGCACCGGCGCTTCTGCCACTACCGCTCCAAGGGCGGGTGGATGGACTCATGGGAACGCGACCTGCTCAAGTACCGCAGGGGCCAGGAGCGGAGGCAGAACCGGGAGTTGTCGTACTTTCGGAGGGCACGTCCATGACGCGCGACGACGACAGGGTAGTCTGGCACAAGCCGAAGCTGGCTGAAGTTGCTGCGATCTTTGTGTTTCTCATGGTGTGGGCCACCCTCGTCGCGGCGGCGGTGCTGACGGTTGCCGAGATCAGGTGACGTGATGGCTACCGCTAAGAAGGTCAAGGGTCCGTTTTCGGTCGCGCTCGTGAAGGTGCCGCTCGACGACGAGTTTGCCAGCAAGCTGCCTCCCGCGCGCCGGAAGGCCGTGAAGGGGCAGGAACACGTCGTCCTGCTCATGGGGAACGAGGGTGGCAGCGTCCGGGCCTTCGCCCACGAGGTCGACGCCGTGCGCCACTTCGAGGACGCCTACAACCACGCCCACGTCCGCGGCTACGAGCCTTCGATGAGCGCGTGCATCAACTGGCTTTTCATCCAGCCGTCAATCGTGACGTTCAAGACGCAGGCGGCGTTGAAGAAGCTCGTCGAGATGCCGATCATCACGATCACGTTCAACTGCGTCGCGGGCGGGGTCGAGGGGCTGATGGTCAAGCGCTCGGCGTGGAAGCTGTGGGACAAGGGAGTCAAGCCAAGGCTTATCGGGAGTTGACAATGAAAGCGAAGATCATGGGGATGGTCACGCTGCGCAACGACTTCCACGGCACCTCGGCGCGCGTGAAGCCTACGGATGGGCTGTACCTGTCACCCCGGCAGGTGACGCGCGCCAGGGACAAGCTGTGCGGCGTGAGCGAGTGCGTGTGCAGCGGACGCCTCGGTACGCGGGGGCCGCAGGAAGTGCTCATCGAACCGCGGTGGGGCGACTGGTCCGAGGGTGCGGTAGTTTGCCAGGAGAAAGAGGACTAGCATGACGCGCGACGAGATGCTCAAGGGACTGCTGGAGCAGGCGCTCGACACTATGGAGCGGGAGACGGGACTGCGGAAAGCGTGGGATGACGCCGAGGCCGCGCTCGTAAACGTTCGCCGCAACATGGGGAGCCAGATCGCCGCGCTAGAGGCTCGCCTGTGCCAATCCCTGGACGCCGCGAAGCGGTTGCCCCTTATGGAGTCGCGCGAGATCCGCTCCATCCTCGAAGCGCCAATCGCTCCGTGCATCGAGCCCGAGTCGCGACTCCCCGACCGCTGCGGAGTCTGTGGCGAGGTCTACGTGGGCGACGTGGTAGAGGCGTCGGCAGAACACCGGTGTGCTCTGGCTGACGAAGATGACGACCTCGTAGCCGCGGTGGCGCGCATCGTCGAGTTGGAGAAGCAGCGCGACGCCCTCAACCACATCAACGCCGAGCAGCGGGAGTTGCTGTCGCTCCGGGACTTGCGGATTCTCGCGCTCACCGAAGGCGTGCGGGAGTACGAGCGTAAGCTCGCGGAGCTACGGGCGCGCGAGAAGCAACTGTGGGGCGCCGTGGAAGCCTGGGAGGCGACCGAGCGGATCGGGCAGCCGCTGACCACCCCCCCGGCCTTCATCGTCCGTGCCATCCTGAGCAAGACGCCATGACCGACGCGGAGGCGATCCAGAAGTTGATGGTGATGCGCGTGAGGCTCGATGATAGTTTCGCGCCCGCACTGGAACACTTGGCGACTGCCCTGGCTGACCGCGCGGCGCTGGTGGAGGCGGCGAACGAAAGCGGGGCTGCCTTGCTGCGTGCTTCGAGACTGAGGAACACACTCAACGCCGCCCGCCGCCACATGGAGGGCAAGTAGCCATGCGCTGTCGTCTATGCGGTGCCTGGATCATCCTCGGGACGCTACGGTGTCCGCGGTGCCACTGGCTGGTGATGCTATGACGCGCGACGAGGTACTCAAGGGGCTACGGGAAGCCCGCTCTGATAGCCAGCTTCCACACGGCTACGGCGGTATACTGGACGCGGCCATCGCTCTCTTGCAGTCTGCGAGCGACGCGGAAATCGAGGCGGCGCTGGACGTGATCACCGAGGCCGCCGAGATGGCGGAGGCTACGTTGAAGAATCCCACTGTGAGATGGGATAGTGGCCTTGGCGGAGCGTGTGACAAGGGCTATTGGGAGCGCCGCGCTGCGGGGATGCGACTCGGGCTGCGCGCGCTCGACGCCCTGGCGCGCGAGCCGGCGTCGATGGCCGTGTCCGAGATGCAGAGCGACCGCATCGCCGCCCTGGAGGCGCAGGTGACACACCTCAAGTGTGTGGTCGCCATACCGCACCCCGCCGAAGGACGAGTCGGTGAGTTGGAGGCGCGGATCGTCGAGCTTGAGGGCATACTGGCATCGGTCGACAAGGAAACAGGAGCCATCTAATGAGCAACGAAGCGGAGACGTTTGCCAAGTACCACGACGAGCACGCCGCCTACGGCTGCGTCTCGCAGGAATTTCACGAGCGGGCTGCGTCGTTCCTCCGGTTCCAAGCCGAGCGCATCGTGGATTTGGAGGCGAAAGTCGTTCTCCTTGAAGGCTGTGCCGCGCTCGACGACGTGCGCATCGACGCGGTGAAGGTCATCCATGGACAGCGCATCGCAGAGCTTGAGGCCGAGAACGCGCGGCTGCGCGAACGTGAGCGCATCGCCTACGACTCCCGCAAT
>Ga0315287_10006897_pt1 | contig 11344 bp, 6 predicted proteins | sample YL17G11_0_MG_FD_205037 | JGI IMG/M metagenome (GOLD analysis project Ga0315287, IMG submission 205037) | Sediment microbial communities from Yellowstone Lake, YNP, Wyoming, USA - YL17G11_0 | ecosystem: Environmental > Aquatic > Freshwater > Lake > Sediment | place: USA: Wyoming | collected...
GGCGCCCCGGTAGTAGGCGGCAGGGACGTCGAACGGCGGCTCGACCGCGCGGAGGATCTCGAGGGCCTCGCGGTCCCGGACCTTGGGCTGAAGGTCCGTGCGACGAAAGGCCGCGGTCCCCGCCAGGTAGGTGGCCTCGGGTGGAATCGGGGGCGTCGTGCGACTCGCCCCCGGGTCGCTCCAGTCCCGGCGAGTGCGACCAAGCAGTTGAACGACCTCGCGGAACTCCCCGAGGCGAAACCTGCATTCCATCGCGCCCGTCAGCGCGACGGCCGCCTCGGGCATGGGCGGCGTCATCAATCGCTCGTAGAAAGGGAGCGCTCCTGCCCAGAGGCCCTGTCCTCGCAGTGCATCGGCAAGCCGGAAGAGCGCGGCGCGGTGATCGGCTTCATCCCTAAATAGCGCCCTGTCCCCGGGATCCCGGAGCAGGGCGGCATTTGACCATCCGTCCGCGATGGCGAGCCCGCTCCCGGACGAGGGCCCACGACCCGAATCCAGGATCCTCTCGAGGGCGCCCACCTCGTGCTCCACGGCGGCTAGCACGTCGTCCACGGACGCGGACGAGCCGGGACGAGCGTCGGGTCGCTGCATCGTGGGAAGCGTCACGCCGGGTTCGCCGACCGCCTCCTGCAGATCCAGCAGGTGGGCCTGTGCGCGCAGGATCCCCATCGTGATCTGGGCGATCGGCTCGCGGAGATTCCGGGGAGCCAGATCCGGGTCCGGGTCGCCGCGGGCACCGGGAGGTGCCGACGCAGCGGGCGTGCCCGTGAAGGCGAGGAGGCACGACAGTGCGACCCACAGCGCCCGCCGACGGAGCGTGTAGTGCTCGGACCTGGCCACAAACCCCGAACTCATGCGTGCAGAATGGTCATAAGCCGGCGCGGAGCCTCTCGCCCGCGCTGGCGACTGGACGCGAAACCTTGCCTGGACCACGACCGCGGATCAAGCCACACGCGCGATCTTGGGCTCATCATGTCCAGATGAGGCGGCCACAGCTCAGGCCGCGCCCGATCCCCCGCCGCCACCCTTCGCGCCCGGCGGACTCGCCGGCGCGGGGTACCAGTCGGCCTTCGCCACGACCTTGGCCTGCGCCGGATCGCCGAGGTAGTGAGGCGACATGATCTGGACGCCATGCTCGTTGAAGACGTCCTGGATGTTCGCGTGGAGAGCCGTGAGCACCAGGGCGCGGGGCACCGGCTTCTCGGGCACGGCGTAGGTCACCAGCCGGTACTCGACGTAGAAGTCGGCGAGAGCGGTCTGGTGAACGCGCGAAGGGGGCTCCTGGACCACGCCCTCGGTGCGTCGGGCCGCCTCGAGGAGCATGGCCTCCACCTGCCGCCAGGGCGCGTCGTAGCCGATGGTCACGACCGTGTCGACGACGAACCCGGGACCCTTGACCACGCGGGAGTAGTTCCTGGTGACCGCGCCGACGACGAGCGCGTTGGAAAGCGTCAGCTCCTCTCCCATGCCGGTCCGGACCCGCGTGATGAAGAGGCCGGCCTCTACCACCGTTCCCTCGTGATCGTTGATCCGGACGTAATCTCCGACGCGCAAGGTGTGGGAGTACATGAGGATGAGCCCGCTCGCACCCTGTCCGATCACGCTGGAGGCTCCGAGCGAGATCATCAGGCCGATCAGCACCGAGAGCCCCTTGAAGGCCTCCGTCCCCGCGCCCGGAAGGTACGGGTAGGCCATCGCCAGCGCGAAGAGCCAGACCACCACGTTGGCGATGCGGCGCGTGGGCATGACGGTCTCGGGCTCCAGCCAGCGGACGACGAAGTCGCCGCGCTCCACCCGGTCGAAGAAGGTTCGGAGCAGCTGGATGACGAATCGCGCGCCGAGGAAGACCACCGCCGCGAGCACCAGGCCGGGGATCGCTTCCACGACTGCAGAGAGAACCTTCACCACCATGCCGGAGAGGAACCGGATGAGCCCCTCGCCCCACGGGCGGGTGTATGGGAACCGCGCCAGGATGAAGCCCAGCCACTCGTAGACGAGCAGCAGCGTGACGACCCAGGAGACGAGGTTCACGAGCCACTGGACGAGAAAGAGGAGCCGCTCCCGGTTCACGAGCTCCGAGCCCCCGAGCCGCAGCTTTCCGGCGTGGGTCTCCGCCAGGGCCGTCAGCCGGCGAGTGAGTGCGAGCCGGAGCCGGCGCATCCCCCAGATGAGAAGAACCAGGATCCCGGTGGCCGCCAGGGAGATGAGCGCTCCCCGGAACAGGGCGCGGAGGTCGCGGCTCTCGCGGGTCTCCTCGACGACGACCTGGACCGCCTGGACCGCCTTCTCGACGGCCGCGTCGAAGTCCTCCTCCTTGAGGGGATCGACGTCCTCTGGGACGAGGACGAATGCGAACGTTCCGTCGATGCTGACCACCCGGCCGAGGGGGGTCGCCTTCTCGGTCACCGCATGCTTTCCCGACCGCTCGAGAAGTTGCTCGATCTGCTTGGTGGCCCGCTCGACCCGGTCCTCGGGATGGATTCCCAGCACGGGAGCCCGGAAGGTCGCGATGTGCCGGTTGAAGACGGAGAGTTCGGCGCCTGCGCCCTGGGCCTTTGGCGACGCCCTGGCTCCCTTGTCCTGCGCGGACGAGGGCACTGCCAGAGCCAGCACGGCGAACGCGAGGGCCGCTCGGAGCACCATGGAGCGAAACTATACCCGACCGCTGGTGCGCCCGGGACGCCATGATCACCAGTCGAAGAAGTAGGCGAGCCCCATGCCCACCTCGTACTTGAAGAACTGGGACGCGGCGGCCTGCGTCAGCGTCGCCTGGTACCACGCCGAGACCGACAGCGACTTCTGGCGATCGATGAAGATTCCCGCCATGCCCTTCATGATCGGGATGAAGGTGCCGGTGGCGAAGTTCCAGCCCAGCCGTGTGTCGAGACCGACGAACGAGCGGCCCGGTAGCTTGCAAACCAGGATGGGCTGCACGATCAGGATATTGAGCTCTGGATAGGTACCGGTCGATCCCAGGGAGCGGAACCACTGGACCTGGGTCGTGAACGCAAGCCAGCGCGTCACGCCGATGGCGATGGCATACGAAGGCACCAGCGCCCAGGGGCCGCCGATGGCCGGGGTCGACGCCGTCTCCACTTGCAGCCCGAGCGCCAGGAACTGGCGGACGCGCCCGGTGCCATCGAAGTTCCAGGCGAAGGCGGTGCTGACCGCACCCAGCCCGAACTGGGTTGGCGCGCCGGCCGAATACGGATAGAGCGCGGTCACGGGGACCTTGATCTGAAGCGCAAACTCGCCCTCCTTGCCGAAGACGAACTGGGGGTTGAAGAGCATGCGCCCCCCGTTCCCCTTTTCCGCCAGCGACTGGAAGCTGTCGAACTGGAGGAGGATCTGGCTGCGGGAGAAGGCCACCGCGTCGAGCCCCTGGAAGATCTCCAGCGCCTCACGGACGCGCTCGCGACGCGTCATGTCCTCGATGACCTCGACGACGGCCGCGGCTTCCCAGACCAGGCGGAAGTCGGTCGCGATGCACTCCGGCGAGAGGCGCGCCCGGTTCAGGTCCACGCACTCGAGGAGCGGCCCGGCCTCTTGCGGCACGTCGGCGCAGAGGGCCTTGAGATCCCTCCCGCAGGCGCTCCGGAAGGCCGCCACGCGGTCCCGCGCCTCGCCGATTCGCCCCAGCTCCGACTGGCAGGGGCCCGAGATCTCCAGCTGGTGCTGGGTCAGGCATCCCAGCATCCGGCCTCCGCCCGGCTCCACGGCCGGGCAGAACTGACTCATGTCGGCGCGGCAGGCCTGACCGAATTCCCGGATGACCCTCCGCGCCGTCGCGTCGTCCGCTTCGAGCCTTGCCCGGCACGCCTCGCCGAGGGTGGCCACGTTCCTCCGGAGGCAACTCCTCACGGCGCCCTTGTCCACGCCGCTCTCGGAGCAGAGACGCACCACGTCGTCGAGGCATGGGTCCGCCGCCTTCGCCACCGGCACGCCCACGGCGCAGAGCAACAGGGCGGCCAGCGCGGCGCGCACGCGGATGCGGGCTCCTTCCCCCGACGCCATCACTTCTCCTCTTCGAAGACCGCCTTCACGGTGCCCTTCTTGACCGCGCGCGCGAGGGCGGCGTGGTCTTTCTCGTTCTGGTCGGCGTAGGCCATCGAGAAGGCGGCGATGGCCTCGTCGAATACGTCGCTCTTCCCCATGTACCCGCTGAGCGCCGCGGAGAGCCCGGACCGGGCGTGGGAGAGCGCGAGGGCCTTCCCGCACCAGGTGGCGTAGAGGTCCATCAAGGTGACGCCGAAGGTCTCCACCCGGACGCTGATCTTGATGTCCCGAAGCTGGCGGACGAAGAAGTCGCGTTTCGGGCTCCGGGTCCATCCCAGGAACATGTCGCTGGCGGGCTGCATGAGCCTGTACCCGTTCACGACGCGCTGGCCCTGGTTCGGGAAGGCGCTCTTCCCCGCGTAGGGCTCCAGGACCGAGGGGCGGGCCTCCTTGACCTGGAGGAAGAGGGGGTCGCCCTCCCCGGCCATGTAGAGCAGCACCCAGCAAGCGGTCCCGACGCTGCCGATCCCCACCACCTTGATGGCGGCGTCCCTGAGCTCGTAGCGGTCGAGCAGGGACTGGTACGCGGATGGGAGCGTGGCGCGGTATCCGGCTAGCACGTCCCGCACGACCTCCTGGATCTCGCCGGGAGGGTGACCCTTGGCGTGGAAGATGGTGGGGAGCTGGTCCTTGATGAGGGGCATCCCCCCCTTGTGCTCTGCGAGCTTGGGGAAGATCTCCTCGGCCTTGCTCTTCCCTCGTTCCTTCTCCAGGCGGTCGGTGACCCGCTTGTGCATGGCTGGGTCCTTGACGCCGCGCAGCAGGTCGCGAGGCTCCAGCGACTCGTACCAGAGCTCCAGCGTATTCAGCTTGCTGTATCCGGCCATGGCCTCGCGGTAGGCACGAACGCAGGTCGTGACCACTACCTTGGCAGCGGCGTCTTTCAGGCCGTTGTCCCGGCATGCGACGACGAAGCTCGCGGAGAGGCGCTTGACGTCCCACTCCCATGGCGCCGGCAGCGTCTCGTCGAGGTCGTTGATCGAGAAGATGACCCTCCGCTCCGGCGTGGCGAACCCACCGAAGTTGGAGAGGTGCGCGTCCCCGCAGCACTGGACGCGAGCGCCCGATGCCGGCGTGGACGCCAGGTCGGCCGCCATCGGGAGGGCCGAGCCGCGGTAGAAGGTGAACGCGGAGCGGACCATGCGCCCGTGACGGAGGGGGAGCAGTTCCGGCATCCGTCCCTTCTCCGCAGCGAGGACCATCTCGACCGGGTCCTTCCTTCCGGCGGGGGCCTTCCAGGCAGCGTGCGACTCCCGGGGGCAGGCCTGTCGCAGCGCCTTGCCCGCGGCGTAACGCTCCGCCGTCGACAGGTGCCAGCCAAGGTCGGGGCCGTGCTTCGTTCGAGCCATTGGGATCTCCTCCTGTGGTATTCAGTCCATCCGTGGGTTGCCCTGGAACTCGTCGATGACATCGGCCAATGAGAGCGCGCGATCGATTTGACCAACGCGCTCCTCCAGCCCTTCGGCGCGCAGGATGTCGCGCACCGTCGCCCGCGCTCCGACGAGCCGAAGGGCCACGCCAAACCCCTGAAGCTCCGCCTGCAGCGCCCCCAGCATGCGCGCGCCGGCGAGGTCGACCATGGGGGACGAGGAGAGATCGAAGACCACCAGCTTCAGCGGCCCGTTGAAAGAGCGGATCTTCTCCCAGACGGCCTCGCGCACGTGCTCGACGTTGAAGTAGAGCAGCGCCGCCTCGACGCGGACCAGGAGCGCACCCGGGACGGCCTCGTTGTCCGGGTTGCGCTCCATGTCGGAGTGGCTCCGGGTGCCGGGGATGCGGCCGAGGAAGGCCACATGAGGATGGGCGGCGCGCCGGATGAGCAACAGGAGCGAGACCACCACCGCCACCATCACGCCCTGCAGGATGCCGAGCAGGAGCACGGCGGCGAAGGCCACCATCGACACGCTGAACTCGAAGCGGCTCACCCGCCAGAGGTGGCGCAGCTCGCCGACGTCGATCAGTCCCTTCACGGCGACCAGCACGATGGCCGCGAGCACCACGCTGGGCAGGTTGGCGAGCATCCCGGTCAGGAACATCAGGCACAGGCCGATCGCCGCAGAGGCGAAGACCAGCGCGAGCGGCGTCCGGGCGCCGGCCTTGTCGTTCACCGAGGACTGGGACAGGCCGCCGGCCACCGGGTAGGCCTGGAAGAGCGCCGCCGCCAGGTTCGCGGCGCCCAGGCCGAGCAGCTCCTGGCGCGGGTCGATCTCGTAGCGATTCGCCTGGGCCAGCGCGCGGGCCGCGGAGACGCTCTCCACGTACGCCAGCAGCATGCAGGCGAACGCCAGCGGGATCACCCCGTCCACGTCGCGCAGCCGCAAGCCTGGCACGTGGAAGTCGGGCAAGCCCTTCGGCAGCGCGCCGACGACCTTGAAGCCGAGGTCTCCCAGCGACGTCACCGACAGCACGACGATGGAGATCACCACGACCATCAGCGCGACCGGGCGCCCCGGCAGGAACCTCTCCCCCAGCAGCAGCACGGCCAGCGCGGCGAGACCGAAGGCCAGCACGGCGAGGTTGGTGTCTGGGAGCTGGCCCCACAGGACGGCGATGCGCTCGAAGAAGCCTTCACCGCCACCCTTGACCCCGAACAGCTTGGGCAGCTGGGTCATGGCGATCGTCAGCGCCGCACCGGCCTTGAAGCCGAGCAGGATGGTCTCGCTGATGAAGTTGACGAGCGAGCTCAGGCGCAGGAGCCACGCCAGCGCGCACATGCCGGCCATGACCAGCGCCGTCAGCGCCGCGATGTCGGCCCACCGTCCCGGATCGCCAGCCGTCATGCCCGCGACGGTGACGCCCACGAGCATCGAGATCGCGGACGTGGGACCGATGGCGAGCTGACGCGACGATCCGAACAGCGCATAGAACAGGCCGCCGGCCAGGTAGCCGTAGATGCCGTACTGGGGCGGAAGCCCGGCGAGCGAGGCGTAGGCGAGCGACACCGGGATGCCGTAGGCAGCCAGCGTCACGCCTGCGATCGCGTCGTGCGCCAGAAACTGCGACCGATACGCAGGGAGCCACTGCGCGGGGGGGAAGGCGGCGCGCCACCCGCGGACCGGGGGGTGGCCCGCGAGCCCTGCTGCCGGCTGGGATCCCTCGCTCACCCGGTCCTCGACTCAGTCGGGGGACCCGCCGAAGTACTTGCGGGCATCGAGCCGGAATCTCAGGTAGATGTTCCAGCTGGGGCCCAGGCCGAACGGTGCGCCGGTGGCGTGGATGGCCGCCTTCTGGGGGAACTCGACGCTGAACCCGAGCTGGAACTCGGCGGCGAGGGCGAGCGTGTTCGCGAAGGCCCGGGGTGGCACGAACTCGAAGACCGGAAAGTCCCACTCGAGCGAGTTGTAGTCGACCACGAAAACGTCCGCTCGGTCCGAGGAGGGCGTCACGATGAACTGGTTGGTGTGGCCGGTGTAGCCCCACAGCGTGAGCCCGACCTCCCGCCCGGCCATGAACTGGAACGTGCCCCAGCTGGTCGCGATCCGGCGCTGGATGGGCAGGAGCCCTCCCCCGGCCGCGGCGAAGACCACGCTCTGCAGCGCCTCCGGGGAGGTCAGCATCATGATGGGGGCGAGCAGGATGAGGTCGAACGGCAGGACGTAGTACGGCATCCGCATGGAGAGCTTGAGCGCTGAACGAGAGCTCACCCGCGGGACCGCGACATTGGTCCGCTTGCCGCCAGTGCAGGTCGAGCACCCGAGGTCGAGCTGGACCGGGTCGACCATGATCTCCCCCTGGAGCCAGATCTGCCCGTCCATGTTCATCGTGAGCAGCCCCTCCAGCCCGAGGCCCACGCGGGCGCCGACCTCGAACTCCGATCGCATGCGCGTGTTGGCCCAGCTGTCGTAGCCGCCGAGCGCCGTTCCGAGGGAGGCACCGGCGATGGCGCCGACGAACGGGCCCATGTCCGCACGGACCCTGGGCGGATGGATGCCGTCCTTGCCAGCCGCCGGCACGGGGGTGTTCAGGAGGATCATGGCGCTGGCGCTCTTGGCGACAGCGTCGTCGGGCGGCGGGGGCAGGTGCTCCGCCTTGCAGAAGTTGAGCGCCTCGATCTCCTTCTCCGCGGGGGAGATCGCCCGGCTCGCGAGCGGCATCCGCCCCTCGGCGGCGCTGGCGACCTGGGCCAGGCTCTGGCGGACGGTCACCGCGGCGACCTTCATGTCCTGCTCCGACATGTGGGCGTCGCCGTGGCTCGCGAAGAGGTCGCCCTTCCAGGTCATCGTGGTGAGCCCGACGGTGGAGTAGAAGTCGTGGGTGCCCTTGGCCCAGGCCGCGCCTCCCCAGATGGAGGAGTAGTGGCCCGAGGAGAAGGAGTCCTCGAGGAAGTGCAGCGCCACGCCTTCCGCGACCAGGGCCCGGCGGGCGAGGTCGGCCCGCTCGCTCGCCGGCGCCTCGTGGTAGAGAGCCGCGAGCCGCAGCGCCAGCATGTGGTACTCGGTGTAGAGCCCGGTGGCGTTGATCTCGGTGGCGGGCAAGAGGACCCGGTCGAGGTATCCGGCCAGTGTTTCCTTGTTCTCCACGGGGCCCCGGGGGACGAGGAAGTGTGCGTTGTTGCCCTCGGCCCGGGTCAGGTACCTCGTATCCACGTACTGCATGGCGAGGTGGGACAGGCTCCAGGCGTCCTCGGTCTGCGCGGCGTTCTTGGCGCTGGCGAGCCGCTCCTTGGTGCGCTCCGCGACCCACACCATCTTCAGCGCCCAGGGCTCCTTGGAAACGTCGGACCAGAGCTCGTCAGCCGAGCAGGAGTGGTCGGCTGCCAGGGCGGGAAAGGACGCGAAGTCCACGCAGATGCCGTCCCAGTCGCCGTACTTGGTGTTCGGCTGCGCCCCTGGGTCGACGAGCTTCGCGCAGACCTGCTTCCCCCCCAGCGCGCGCGCCTCGTCCCACATGGTGTCCAGGGTCTTCCGCTGAACGGGTGGCAGGTCGCCCACCGCGGCGGCCGCGATGTCCCGGTGCTCGGGCCAGATCCAGGCCCGGGCCGGCGCCGGCATCAGCGTGACGAGTGCTGCGCAGATCAAGGCCGCGAGAGCGCCTCCACGGGTGGAGCCGCGTTCGACCTTCTGCGATGCGTTCATGTTCCTCCCCCAGGCGATCGTTGCGGCTCAGTCTATGCATTCCCCTCGGTCATGCCTACTTCGCCGTGTAGCTTTTCCCTGCAGTGGCCCCGCTCGCGCCAGACCCCCTCGTAATCTTACGAGGGCGGAACCTCGACGGGCGGCCTCGCCGAACTCGCTGCACGGCAGAGGGCCCGGACGCCTGCGCTATGATGCGCCCCTGATGATCGAGAACTCCCGCCACTTCGCTGAACACCTCGAAGGGCGACTCGAGTTCGAGACGCTGATCTCCGACACCTCCGCCGCGCTCATGGCGGCAACGCCGGAGCAGATCGATCGTGCGGTCGAGGGCGCCCTGGATCGCGTCCGGGAGTTCTTCCGGGCCGATCGCTGCGCCCTCCTGTCGGTTGGGGCCGACCAGCAACTCGTGAACGTACGCCTGGCATCCTACGCGGACGGGGTCTCGCACGTGCCTTCGGACATCAACTTGGTGGAGCTGTTTCCGTGGGCTGGAAGGAAGACGCTCGTCGAACGCGTGCCCGTTCGCGTCTCGAGCTTGGCGGACCTTCCTCCCGAGGCGAGCGCAGAGCGGCCGAGCTGGGAGCAGATGGGGATTCGCTCCTGCCTGTTGCTTCCGATCGAGACGGGTGACGCGGTTCGTCACCTGATCGTCATCCACACCGTGAACGAGGAGCGTGAGTGGCCCGGCGCGCTCGCGAAACGCCTCCGCGTGCTCGGCGAGCTGCTCGTCGGCGCCCTGGAACGGAAGGAGATGATCGCCGGACTCCGCGAGGCCGAGGCGTCCGTTCGCAGGAGCGAGGCTCGCATGGCCTCGGGAGCCGACCTCGCCGGCCTCGCCTTCTACGAGGTCGACCTGGGGAAGCGCGTCGCCTACGTCGACGACCGTTTTCGCGACATCTGCGGGGTCCCCGGGGAACGGGAACAGGGCCTCCAGGCCGTGGACCACTGGCTCGAACATCTGCATCCCGACGACCGCCCCCGGGTCCTGGACATGCGCCGGCAGTTGCACGACGGGAGCAGGGACGAAATTTCTCTCGAGTATCGCTTCCTGCATCCGGTCCAGGGGCAACGCTGGATACATCACCTGGCCCGCGTCGCCCGGCGCGACGCCACCGGACACGCGATCGCCACGCACGGTGTCCTGCGCGAGATCACGACGCGCAGGCGAGCCGAGGACGAGCTGGCCGACCTGAGCCGTCGCCTGATCCGGGCCCAGGAGGAGGAGCGCGCGATGATCGCGCGCGAGCTCCACGACGACGTGACCCAGCGGCTCGCAGTGCTGGCGATCGATGCCGGCCGCGCCGAGCTCTCGGCGACAACCGGGGTGCAGGCCGAGGCGATGCGGACGCTGCGGGAGGAGCTCGTACACATCAGCGAGGACATACACTCCCTGGCGTACCAGCTCCATTCGTCGGTCCTGGAGGAGCTCGGCCTGGTCGAGGCGCTCCGGACCGCATGCGAGCACCTGGGGCGCAGGAGTCGCGTCGAGGTCTCCTTGGACCTGGACCCGAAGGCCGACGGCCTCGGGGGGGATACGGCACTCTGCCTGTTCCGCGTGGCGCAGGAGGCCCTGAACAACGTGGCACGCCACTCGGAAGGGCGGGGGGCCAGCGTTTCCCTCCGTCCGATGGCCGGCGGGGTCCTCCTCGCCGTCCGGGACGACGGCGTCGGCTTCGACCCGGCCGATCCGGGAACGAGGAAGACCCTGGGCCTGGCGAGCATGCGGGAGCGCGTGCGGCTGGTGAACGGCACGCTCGACATCGAGAGCGCGCCCGGCCATGGCACGGCGATCGTCGCCTGGGTGCCCGCCCGGGAGGGATCGCCGTGAGCCATCCCGGGCTCCCCCGCGTGCTCCTCGCCGACGACCATCTCCTGGTGGCCGAGGCGCTGAGGAGCCTGCTCGCGGCGGAGTTCGACCTGGTCGGCGTGGTCGAGGACGGGCTCGCCTTGATCGAGGCGGCCAGGAAGCTGCGACCGGACGTGATCGTCGCGGACGTCACCATGCCCCGCTTGAACGGAATCGGCGCACTGCTCCGGCTGCGAAAGGAAGGGAACCAGGTGCCGGTGGTGTTCCTCACCATGCACCGGGACGTGAGCTTCGCGCGGCGCGCGCTCGAGGCGGGAGCGTCCGGCTTCGTCCTCAAGCACTCGGCGCCGTTCGAGCTGGTCCAGGCCATCCGTGCCGCGCTCGAGGGCAGGACCTACCTCACGCC
>Ga0315287_10006898_pt1 | contig 11343 bp, 9 predicted proteins | sample YL17G11_0_MG_FD_205037 | JGI IMG/M metagenome (GOLD analysis project Ga0315287, IMG submission 205037) | Sediment microbial communities from Yellowstone Lake, YNP, Wyoming, USA - YL17G11_0 | ecosystem: Environmental > Aquatic > Freshwater > Lake > Sediment | place: USA: Wyoming | collected...
GGACGCGGCGCCAGGGTGAAGAGACAGAAATCGTACAGGTGATGAGACTTGATAATACCGGTAAGATGCTTCACATGCGGCAAGGTAATCGGAGGGCTCTACGAGGAGTTCCTCAGGCGCGTCCAGATGGGCGAGAAGCCTAAGGAAGTGCTCGACTCGCTCGGGCTCGAGAGATACTGCTGCCGCAGGGTATTCTTGACGCACGTCGAACTGGCGGACGAACTCGCCCCATACGGATGAGCAAGTTCGCTGGGAAACCTCTTCCCGACCTCTTGCGGGTCTGTGGGGTAGCTTGGTATCCTTCTTGCTTGGGGTGCAAGTGACTCCGGTTCAAATCCGGACAGGCCCATTTTTCGCTTTGTCATTTGTCATTAATCACTACGAGGAAAAATCAATGACAGACCGGCCGACCGGGAATCCGGCCAGCGGTCTGATTCGCTGCGTTCAAAGAGGTTTACTGTTCATTCCTTCGGTCGCGGAACCTCCTGACTATGAGCGCCATCCCTATGATTCCGACGATCGGGATCAGTAGGGTCTGGAACTCCGGTATCGTCACGACTGAGATCTGCTTCGTGACCTTCATCGACGCTTCCTCGACGCTCAGTACCTTCTCATTGAGCGAGTCCTCGACTGCGTTGTAGTCCAAGGTTCCATATCCATCCGGGTCGAAGGTCGCGTTGAACGATGATATCATCGAAGCTCCGGCCGTCAATTCGACGACGAAGAAGAATGTCCTCGGGATCCCAGATCCCACCGCGGCGTTGGCGTCTTCATGGACGAACGCGAGGGTCGCCTCATTTCCAGATACCGATGCAGAGGTCGAGACTACCGTATCTCCCCCGTCAAGGTTCCCATCGCCGTTGCTGTCGCGGTAGATGATGTACGACTGGAAAGTGTCGGCCATCTCCGGTGGGGTCAGGTCGCGCGAGCCGCCTCCCAGCAGGAACCTGAACATCCAAGTGTTGAGCTCGAGGTCATTGTCGTAGGATTTCCCGTTGTTGGTGACGTTGATCTTCATGATCACGTTCTCCATTCCGCGGTTGGCTGACGCAGCGGCGATGTCTGTAACCCTCTCGGTGACCTGGGCTCCCATGTTCCGGTAAGCCATCGTCCTGCCGACGCCGTTCGAATCGGCGTTCACGACATCCGGCCTTCCATCGTTATCCAAATCCGCGACTGTCAAGCCCCAACTGGCGGGTGTGGTGGTGGTACAATTGCCTGCGAGTGAGCTGCTCCAGATATTGGACCAGGGGTTACCGTTGTTTACCCAGATCCTGAGCTGTCCGGTTCCTGCATCAGGAGAAGCATCTGAGACTATGTCAAGGTCCCCGTCGCAGTCGATGTCGGCGGCGCAGACCGTTGGAACATAGTTCCATGTATCCCCGACGTTCGTCTTCGGCCATGTCCCGGAGAATGGCGTCCAATCGTTCTTCAACACCATCACCGGGTAGGCATCGTTCCAGTGGCCTCCGATCACTATGTCCGCCGAACCGTTGTTGTCGAGATCGCCTACGTCGATGTCCATCATCCAGTTACCCGTGGTGTACGCGAGGTTTGATGGCCAGCTTCCCGTGAAAGGCGTCCCGTCGTTCTTCCAGACATAGCATGTCCCGTTCCAAGAGGTAGTGGCCACATCCTTGTAGCCGTCGTTGTCCAGGTCAGTGATCGCGACATGCACCTGCAAATCGATGCCGCCGCTTCCGACCGGGTTGCAGTTCCACGCGCCTAAGAACGGCGTCCCGTCGTTCTCTAGCACGAAGAAATCGTCCTGAAGGTTATGTGATCCGGTCGATCCGATCCCGGCGACTATGTCGAGCCAACCGTCGTTGTCCAGATCGGCCACTTTGACCGACCTTCCGGCCTGGAAGTTTTCCGTCTGGACTCCTGCGTCGCACGATGTCCATCCGCCATCCCAGGGTGTGCGGTCATTCTGGAAAATCCTTACCGGGATTCCCCAGCGGCCCAACACTAGGTCGTTCCAGCCGTCATTGTCGAGATCCGCTATGGCCACAGAATAGCATTCCGTGATCCTCCCAAAGCCATAGGACGGCCAGGTCCCGGAGAACGGCGTCCCGTCGTTCATGAGCACTCTGAGGGTGTCGTCGGTATGGTCCGCGTTGGAGACAGCGAGGTCGAGATCTCCATCGTTATCGAGATCCCCCGAAGCCACGCAATATCCTCTGATCGAATTATCGTCGACTATATTTCCTCCTGTGATGAAGGGCATGTTCCTGTGGATGAGCACGTTCTGCCAGATCCACACGTTGCCGCTGCCAGTATCATTCATACCGCTGGCTATGTCGTAGTCGCAGTCGTTGTCGAGATCCCCGAAAGCAAGGCACATCGGCCTTCCGCCGCCGCCCCCTCCGAGCGTTGTGACAAGCCATGGATTGCTGAAACAGGTATGGTTGTTCGCGAGCATCAATAACGAATCAATCGTATCCACGGACGCGGCGATATCGAGATATCCGTCGAGATCGAGGTCAGCAACCCCGAGAGAAGTGATATTTCCACCACAGGCCCCGTGCCCCAAAGTAGAAGCCCATAGTCCTGTCCAAGGTGTCCCGTCGTTCTGCCAGCAGTAGATCTCCTCCTTGTTATCGCCGCTGACGACGTCAGAATCGCCATCATTATCTAGGTCTCCGACAGCGACGCTTGTAATCCCGGCTGAGGCGCCTGAACGGTCACCCAGTTGGGTGTAAGTGAAACCCGTCGACACGAAAGGATCCTTACTGTTATTCCATCCGACGACCATCCCGGTCATATCGCCGGTGACGACGTCGTTCCAGCCGTTGTTGTCAAGGTCTCCGATGTCGATCGAAGTGGTCGAGCCGAACGATCCAATCTGCCACATCGCCATGCCCATCCAGCCTCCAGTGAACGGTGTATGATCGTTCTGGATGGCGAAGACGTTCAACCCATCAGTGCTGTTGTCGCAGTATGCGGCATCCAACCATCCGTCGTTGTCGAGGTCGCCGACGTCTATCGCGGTTATGTATTGCGCGGGAGCGGATGGGGTGCTGATGTGTTCCATCGTGCTCCATGTCTCCCACGGGGTATGGTCGTTCTGGAGTACCGTGACCATTGGTTTAGAATCGCCCGCTATGATGTCGAGCCAACCATCGTTATCGAAATCTGCCAGTTTCACGCAGGTGGCGGTGAATGAGAGGTCGTTCGCGGTGTAATTCGGCCAGTTGCCCATCGGGGAGCCGTCGTTCATCCACACGCGCACTTCGGTGAGCTCGGCTGTGACGGCATCGATGTCCCCGTCGTTGTCAAGGTCCCCGAGGTCGATCCCCTTCACTCCGCCAGAAATCACTCCAGCACTGACGTTCGGGCCGAATGAAGTCTGGTCGCGCTCCTGGTAGTATAAAGTGTCCGAATCATCCTGGTCCTGTCTGATCGAGTCGTTTTGGGTATTCGGAGAGGTCAGAAGAATCGCCATTCCAGAGATAATCATGACAAGGACGATCAGCACCGAGGCGATCCTCACTCCTTTCCTCTGTGAAGACTTCGTGCCACTGGTCTCTGAGTTGTGGCGCGTTCCGATATCTCCTACCATCCCGCTAATAAAATGATTCTTGTCAGCCATCAAAATTCCTTCTTGAGCCCGATATCTTCGAATGCGGTCCGAGGGACTTCTCACGACACGAGGGCGCTCGAACATTCGGTATGTGGGCACTCAGCAGAATAATTCATAGACTTTAACACTTGCGGTTTTCCATTTCCATCAAGTGGACATTTCGGGTCTTCTGCAAAAGCGTAGCCAGCTGACCAATGGGATTGGCACTTTCATCGTATCCATCTTTAATCGACAAATATAACGCACCCTGTCACACCACCCACTCGATTTGTCAAGGGGGCAGATTACCGGCATCGCGATTCATCTAGAACAGAAGCCTCGAGAGAGCCATGCCGATAGTCAGCAGCAATCCGCCCAGCAGATGTATCTGGATCGTCAATGCCTGTGCAGGGATCAACGCCCGGACATCATCCGGATTTCTAAGTACAATCTTCGAAGCCTTGAAAGCGAAAGGCAGGGTGAGGAAGAACAGGCATGACAATGCTGGAATCAAGCCAATTACAATCGCCACTGCGACGAATCCGTATGCACTCCCAAGTATGATCGGATATCCGATCCGAGCCCTCCTTCTCCCGAGCCTAACAACCCAGTGGTCCTTCCCGACGCTCGCGTCGGCCTCCATGTCCGGGAACTGGTTGATGTAGAGCACGAGCGTAATGAGGAAGCCGATCGGGAGTCCGACAAGGAATGAATTCAGGCTCATTTCGCCTGTAAGCACTAGGTAGGTCCCCATTGTCATCAGCGGACCGAACCCGAGTCCGACGGCGATTTCCCCGACCCCGCGTCCGGCGAGATTCACCTTCGGTGCGACGTACAGCAGCCCCAGGAGGCCTCCGATGACTCCCAGCGGCAGGATCCACCAGGTTATCGTCCATGCAAGGTAGAGCCCGATCAATCCGCCGACGCCGAACGCTGAGAGAGCCGCCGCGAGAACGCTCTTCGGCTTCAACATCCCCTCGATCAGGAACGGGGATCCGCCGTTGAAAGGGGTCCTCGCCTGGTTCCTCGCATCGTCGCCGCTCTTGTAGTCGAAATAGTCGTTGATCATATTGGTCCCCGCGTGCAAGGATACCGTTCCTGCCACGGTGGTGAGAATCAAGAATAGATCGAAAGCGTCCTTCTCCCAGAATGCGAAAGCTGCTGCAATGAGGACTGGGAGAATTGCCGCCGTGAAGAAAGGGGCCCTCAGTTCCAAGAACCAGATCTTCGCCTTGCCCATCTTCGGCTTGGCGCCCGTCGAATCCCCCTCGCTCATTTCTCATCCGCTCTTTAGACTTCAATCGGACGGCATGTTGTAATACTTAATCGCATCCACGAGTTGAAGAGCCTGCTTCGTGTCCTTGACGTCATGGCATCTCACTATGTCAGCCCCGTTCCATGCGGCTACGCACGCCGCTCCGATGGATCCTTCCAGCCTCTGCTCTGCCGGAAGTCCGGTGATCCTCCCGATGAACGCCTTCCTGCTGACGCCTATCGAGATCGGATGCCCGAGCGTCTTGAACTCCGCGAGCCTCCTGATTATCTCCAGGTTGTCCTCGAGCCGCTTCCCGAAGCCGATACCGGGATCGATTGCGATCTGCTGCTCCTCGATGCCTCCGTCCACCGCGTCGTCCGCCCTGTTCGCGAGGTAGTGCATTATCTCACCGATGACGTCGTCGTAATGCGGTTCGGTCTGCATGTCGTGCGGCGTCCCCTTCATGTGCATCACGATTACCGGGACCCTCTCCTGGGCGCACAGGTTGATGAGGTCCCTGTTGAAAAGCGCCGTCACATCGTTGACAACGGTCGCTCCTGCGTCTATCGCCGCCTTCGCCACGGCCGGCTTCACTGTGTCTATCGATATCGGGATCTTCACTCTGTCCCTGAGCTCTCTGATGACCGGGATGACTCGCTCCATCTCTGTCTTTTCATCCACAGGTTCGGCCCCCGGTCTGGTGGACTCGCCGCCGATGTCTATCAGGTCGGCGCCGTCCCGCTCCATCTGTACCGCGTACTCCACGGCTTTTTCCACATCTCCGTAAATGCCGTCGCCGCTGAATGAGTCCGGAGTCACATTGAGTATGCCCATGACCCTAGTGTAATCGAAAGAGAATTCCGTCCCGTCCGGCAGCTTCCACGGAGCCGGCTGCTTGTAGAAGTTGTCTGCCGCCCGCAGGATCTCCACGCTGAGCTCCTCGATGCCGAATGGCTGCATCTTAAGGCTCTGGACGGCCCTCCGAAGCTGCTTCCGTGTCGCCATGACGAGCACGTCGCACTTGTCGATCTTGTGTGTGATCACATTCCTATTTACCGCCGCGTCGGCGCCGACGGCGAGCATGCTCTCCTTGATGATTATTGCGACCGGAGGCCTGACCCCCTCGACGAGCAGGTTCAGATGGACCGCCTTGGGACCCATTATGTCGACGGAGACGGGCTCGACCCCTATGTCGGCAATCTGCTTCTTCGCCTCCTCTATGTCCCTGAACACTCTAGCTCTGACCCTCAAGTGATGCCCCTCTCAACAGTTGAATGCACAAAATACTAAATAAGCTGGTCGACGACCTCGATGAGGTCTTTGATCTCCATGCTGGACTTGCGCTTGTCCTTCCCCGCGTTCAGGTTCGTGACGCAGAACGGGCAGGAGGTCAGCATCATCTCCGCCTTGACGCTGTTCGCCTGGTCGACGCGCTTCGCCGCGATCTCCTTGGAGTATTCCGGGAAAGCGGCCTTCAATCCTCCGCCTCCGCCGCAGCATTGTGCCGTAGATTTGTTCAGCTCCATCTCGACAAGCTCGGCCTCGGGGATGCTCTTGATGATCTTCCTCGGTTCATCATAGATGTTAGAGTGCCGCCCCAGATGGCACGGGTCGTGGTAGGTGATCCTTTTCTTGAGGGGCTTCATCTTCGGCCCCTTCTCGGCCAGCTCCTGGACGATGTGCTTCACCTCGAACGGGACGTCGGCGAACTTCGGGTACTCCTTCTTGAACATCTTGTAGCAGCCGGCGCATGTGAAGACTACTTTCTCGACGCCCTTGTCCTTGATCTTCTTGAGGTTCTTCTTCATGAGTTCCTCGACGAGGTTGTCCGGCCATCCTATCCTCTGGAGCGTGCTGCCGCAGCAGACATCGTCTATGATCGTGAAATCCTCCCCCAGCTTCTCGAGGACCGATATCGTCGCGTTGGCGATGCTCGGGAACCTGTACCTTGCCGTGCAGCCGATGAAGTATCCGACCTTCGCGTGGTTCTTGTCCTCATGCTTGAAAGTGACCTTCTTCGTCTCCCCGTACGGGTTGCCGGTCCCCATCAGTTTCTCGACGATCTGCTCGTGCGCAGAGAACATGAAGTTGTTCGCGACCAGGTCCCTCCTGATGTTCTCGACGATGTCCACGACCTTGATGTCCGAAGGGCACCTCCGCTCGCAGTTCTTGCATGTCGTGCACTGGTAGATTCTCTCGAGGACCGACTCGTCAGCAGGGATCTCCTTCTCCCTGAGGCCGTAGGCCAGCATGATCTTCCCTCTCGGGCCGACCCCCTCCCAGTTGGAGACGTCGAAGACCGGGCATACGCTCTTGCAGAACCCGCAGTAGGTGCAGGTCATCATCTCCTTCTCGAGGTCCATCGTGTTCTTCGTGTCGATCGTCTTTGCCTTTGTCATCTTCGGCACCTTTTCTTCACGCTGGTCTGGGTATTGTGAGTCCGCCATCCATTATAAATGTAATCTTCACGTCCGGCCCCTTCTGCCTCAATGCTTCCTTGAGCGCCGCCGACACGCTGTTGAACGGGCGCATCTTCGCCTTCATGATTAGGTTCTCGTCCAGCGGTGTCACCGCCCACATCTCGGACTTGATCCCGATCTCGGCCATCTTGCCCGCCTTGTGATATCCTAGTTTGTATTCCTCCTTCAATTTCTCGATGACGCCCTTGCAGCTGTTCGCAGAACCCAGGAGGTCGATGAAGGTCTGCGAGCCGACGCCGCTCCTGCAGGCCGAAACAAGGATGATTATCCCTCCGTCCTTCAAAGCGTACTTGCCGTTGTCAAGGGCTTTTTGGGACTGGTACAGGTCGATGTCCGTCGGTTCCGCCGCAATCGTCACGACGACGTCCGCCTTGTTCTTGATCCTGACGACGAATACCTCATCCGCCTTCTTGATCAGCGCCTGGAACGACTCCCTCAGCCCTCCGGCAGCGGCCGCGTAGGTCTTGTGGTGGCTGTCGAGGACGGTCATTATCGCGAAAATGTTGAGCTTGAGCAACAGCTTCTCGGCGTCGTCCATCTCCTCGGCGACGGGGTTGCCTTTCAGCGACAGCGCCTGGGCGTCCTTTGAAATCGCGAGCTTGTGGTTGGCCGTGATGGTCTCGTATGCCGCAATTCCTGGCAGGAATGATTTTCTTCCGCCGGTATATCCGGCGAAATAATGCGGTTCGACGCTTCCGATGGGGATTATGGCATCCGCTTCCGTCAAGAACCTATTGAGCAGCATGTCCGTTCCATGTCTGGTCCTTCCGATGGAGACGCATTCGCTCTTCTTCGCATCGTGGACGTGGACGTGAGGTTTCAGCTCGCCGTACAGCTTTCCGAAGATGAAGTCGTACTCCTCCTCGGTCGGCGCCCTGTGGCTCCCAGTGGCGATCAGGATCTTGAAGTTCTTCCCTTTCAAGGATGGGTATATGGCTTGCATTATCTTCGCGGTCGGCGTCGGGCGGGTCGCATCATTTACTATGAGCAGGATGTTCTTGCGCCTCTGCAAGAAATCCTCGAGCTTCTGCGAATTAATGGGGTTTCGAATCGCAGTATCGAGAACATCCATTTCGTCCCCCGATTTCACAGAATTTGGATAGATCACCTGCTCGACGTTCCTGTCGGCCAGCTCTACGGTCTCAGCCTTCTCTCCGTAGGGGATCTCTAACTTCAACGATGCACCCGATTCGTCGAATATTAGGAGGAATATTAGTAGTTTGCTATTCTTTAGCACGGTACCCCTGCGTAAGGCTTTATAGTGACCCGGACGATTTCGATTCCAGATGGACGAAAACAAGGATATCGACACCCCGACGCTCGCTGATCTGGGGGAGCGAGAAATCATCCGCCGGCTCATCGCGGAGCATCAGCCGAGCGGTTACATCCCTCCGGGGGACGATTGCGGGGCCATAGAGATCGATGGGCGGCTGATCCTACTTTCAACCGACACTAAGGTCGATGATACGCACTTCCCACAGGGATTCACAGGATTTGACAAGGGCTGGACGATCGCAGCTGCCAATCTCAGCGATGTCGCGGCCATGGGCGGTGAGCCGGTGGCGTTCCTAATCGCGTATGGACTTCCTCGAGGAACGCCGTACTCTGTTCTTCAAGACATCCAGTCCGGCATCCATGCCTGCCTCTCAGAGCATTCTACGCCGCTGATCGGAGCCGATACAAAGGAGAACAGGGTCATCACCCTGACCGGGACCGTCGTCGGGATCGTTGGCAAATCAGAAGTGCTTCTCAGGAGCGGATCTCGGCCCGGCGATCTGGTCTGCGTATCTGGTCCCCTCGGCGGGGCATCCCTCGGACTCAGGTCAATGCAGCGCGGCCTCGGGATTATCCTGGCGGAAGGGCACCTCCGAAGACCTTCTCCGAGGATCTCCGAAGGTAGGGTGCTGGCCAAGTCCGGTGTCTGCACCTCCTGCATCGACATAAGCGACGGACTCTCCTCCTCGCTGTATGAACTCATGCGAGCCAGCGGGAACGGGTTCGAAGTGGACGCTTCCAGCGTCCCCTTGCACGAATCACTCTGGGAGATGTATGATGAAAGGGAGGGGCCTCTTCAGACAGCATTGCATTCCGGGGACGAGTACGAACTCCTTTTCACCGTCAGCCAGGATTCCGTCGAAGAACTGAAGAAGAAATTCGACGAGGAAGCCGAGCACGAACTATTCATCATCGGCAGAGTGACCCCGAATAAAGAGGTAATCCTCCGCAGGGACTCGGGAACCGAGGTCCTTCCGGACGAAGGGTTCGAGCATTTCAGATAGATGACCCTCCGCCAAATCCGATTCTAATACAGCAGGAATAGGGGATTCCCGAGGACCAGGACGACCGCTATCCCGACCGTGAGCGGGATGATGAATGGAATCTTGTATGTCACCCAGACCTCATCCTTCCCCATTGCCCTGAGCGCCTCAAGATCTTCTCTGATGTTCGCAGAATCTCGCATCTTCCGCGCACTGAACCTCAGCTGGCCGTCCTCGACCCATTCGATGAGCCAGACGAATTGTCCTTCGACCTTGTTGATGGGGAGCGTGAATCCGAGGAACGATCTTCCACTGATCTTATTGCCGGATCTGATGTTTCGCGCGAGGAAATAGAAGGGCGTGACGAGCGAGATGAGAGCTCCTACGAACAACACCGAGAGCGCGAAGACGAAGAAATCCGGAATCGCGTCAAAGGTCGGGTTGATCAGCGGGAGGCCGTTGACGACTTCTGGATATAGCGGGAAGAGGACGGCAAGACATATCACGGCCTTCGCATCCGCTCCACCTTTGATGACATCCAGCATGTAGAACAGCTCGAACACGACGACCATCGCGAATGCGATCATCGGTCCGCTGATGTTCTCGTTCCACACCGTCGACCCGGTCATCACTGAATAGGCAACATAGGCGACCCAGGAGAACGACAGGATGTACAGGATCGCCCCGGCTGACCCCGTCAGAGTCTTGATATCCTTCTTCCGATCCCAGAAGATGTCGACGAAGAGGAACAGGGTCGGCAGCAGGAGGGACTGCGAGATCAGGGGTGCGTTCCTCTGCATTAGATCCAGCCAGAATAGGCCGAAAGCGATCGCCCCGAGGACTATCCAAGTGATATTGCCCACCTTGCGGGTCTTCCAATCGGAAATTGATGCGAACGCGAAGAAAATCAGTGCGACCGCTATTCTCGCGAGATCTATCTCTTGCACGTAATTGAATCGAGGACTGAATATTTAATAGGAACAGCCCAGGCGTCGTCAGATGAACGAGAACATCTGCACATGGAACAGCGCGTCGACGACCCTCTCCAGGACGTAAAGGACGAACACTGTCAGGAACGAGGCGAAAATGGCCGTCATCCATTCGTCCGAGACGGTCAGCTCCGGGACTATCAGAAGGTAGATCAGGAACATGATCACGATGAATGCGATCATTAGCGCAAGGTCTCCCGCATCCACCCAGCCGACCGCGGTCTGAAGGGCGGGGATCAGGATCGCCGCGATGGCCGCGACCAAGATGAAACGCAGCCAGGTCCCTGCCGAGTGCTCCCAGTCGCCTGAGACGATGCCAGCTGCTAGAAAGATGACGAAAACTAGGATGATCAGCGTGGTGATGATGAACAGTATCGGCTCCCAGTCCAAGCTCCCACTTCCTTCGGACAATGGATTCGCCGGGATATGAATGATTTGACGATGGGCTATCTCGTCCTCGGCATCGCGATGATCTCTCTTATCTGGAGGTCGAAGAAGGTGTTCGCGTTGGATGGGCGGAGTATCACAGCCGTGTCCGCCCCTTCATCCGTTCCCGCTATCGCGATTATCTCGGCGTCATCATCGCATGGGACATCTCCGGCGTCCGCCGCCATTATCGAGATCTCTACGCAGACCTTCATCCCCTGGCCGAACAGCGACCGCAAAGCCTCGGCGACGGCCTCGACCCTCGAAGCCCCGCCGAGCTTCTTGGTGATCGAGCGCTCCACGCCTGAGAGCGCATGGGTTGCGGAGATTATCGGCACTCCCGCCCTCCTGAGCTTCTCATCGTTGGATTTCT
>Ga0315287_10006900_pt1 | contig 11342 bp, 8 predicted proteins | sample YL17G11_0_MG_FD_205037 | JGI IMG/M metagenome (GOLD analysis project Ga0315287, IMG submission 205037) | Sediment microbial communities from Yellowstone Lake, YNP, Wyoming, USA - YL17G11_0 | ecosystem: Environmental > Aquatic > Freshwater > Lake > Sediment | place: USA: Wyoming | collected...
CACATAAAGTCCCGGCGCTGCAAAGCCGCAACCAAATGTAAAATGAAAAATATACAATAGCGGAAGAAAAGAGAAGAATTTTTTTACTACGAAAGGCACGAAATACGCGAAAGTTTTAGCTCAACAACAAATCCTTTTCATATTAGAGAGAGAAATATATCAACCACGGGGAACACGGGGAATCACGGGGAAGAAAATGTAAAATGAAAAATATGGGGGTTTGGAAATTATGATACGTCAAATATTCAAAACAATAGACTTCCGTTAACGATGATATTAAAATCTTTGAAAATTTCGATGATTTGGGATGATAGTAGTACGAAAATGATAATGAGAGCGGGTTTCATGATGATTCGTTATTTGCCACAATAGCCACAAAAACGGATTTCATTTTATTGTGTTTTTTCGATCCGCCCAAGGCGGATTTGTGGCTGATTCTATAGATCATAAATTCAGGTTGAAAGAATTAAGATATGAACCCCTTCCCTATCGAAGTGTGGAAGGATCTTTTCCTTTTTTTCGAAGGAGGGAGATCTGGAAAAGGAGGGCGAGGAGAAAGATCGGAATTCCAGGCAGCATTCCCTTGTGAAATCCCCAGCTGCTTAAAAGAAGTATCGTTCCGCAAAAGGCTGTCAGCACGCTGATGATATAGCGGTTGTAGCGCAGAAGGAGAAGGCCGCTGATCGCGCCGCACCCTATTTTCAGCGCCATCGCAACCCATAATTCTTTCATGGGGAAAAATCCAAAATTCCGCAGACTTTGCTGAATGATCATCTCAACAATAATTCCCAGGATCACGCCTGTGAGGAAAAAGAAGATCTTGTGAATCTTGCGAATGAGAAAAATCCCCAGAAGGATTCCGATAAAGCCCAGGATCAGGACAAGGGGGAGAAAAAGATCCTGGCGGTTCAAAACCAGGGCTGCCAGCGTGGCGGTAAAGACCCCGATTGATCCGCCAAAAGTCGCGCCGGTCATATTCAGACCCACCCAATAAAGAATCCACCCAAAGAAGGCAATGGCGAATCCACAGACAAACACGGCAATCTTGATCGGGATGCCCAGGAGAGAGATCATGGGCGCTCACCAATAACCAACCCGCCGGATATGGGATGAGAAGGGAGGGAAAGACGAAGAATCATCAAAAAGGAAACCGGATGTCTCACTTCTCGATTTTGATACTCGAGATATCTATGGGATTAAAACCGGAGGCCTTTTTCTGAACATCAGCCTCGTTATCCCGTGAGTTTTCCTGACTACTCTTCCTTCGCAATACGATCTGCGCAATTGCATGTTTATAAATAAGATGCTGTTGATTCTTGTCATGGAGGACAACAGTGAAGTTATCAAATCCGCGCACCTGACCTGTCATTTCATGTCCGTTTAAAAAAACAATCCTGACCTCCTGATTTTCCTTGCGAACCTGATTGAGAAAACTGTCCTGAAGATTCAAGGATGCCTTTGCCATACAAAACCTCCCTAAAGCGATCTTATCTAAGAACGTTAAAATAATGACGATTTCCTAATCCAATCCCCTTCTATTATGCAAGAGAAAAAGTGTCCCCTCGTTAAGGGCGGAATCCAAATGCTGCTTGTCAGGCGCGACCGGATTCAAATATCCTTTCAATTTCAGGGAGAACGCGATCCTCCGGCAACCGGGAAAGATCAACCCATACAGCCCGGGGCATGGCTTTGAACCAGGTGATCTGCCTCTTGGCATAACGCCGCGTGGCCTTCTTCATCTCCTGCCGGGCCTTTTCCAGGGGCCACTCCCCCTCAAGAGCGCAGATCACCTCCCGATATCCGAGGGCTTTCAATGGATGCAAATCCTGGGGGAATCCTTCGTTCAAAATATTATGCACCTCTTCGACAAGCCCCTTTTCAAACATCAGGTCCACGCGCTTCTCGATCGACTGATACAGTTCCTCCCTTTTCCTCGTCAGGAATAAAAGAACATGGGGGTATCGCGGCTCGGATCTCCGGCTTTTTTCCTGAAGCGCTGAGATGGGGATGCCCGTTGTGAGATATACTTCCAAAGCCCTGATGATGCGCTGGAGATCCCGGGGCTTGATGCGGGCTGCTGCGTCAGGATCCACGCTCGCAAGCTCCTGATACAGGGAGGAAAGTCCCTCTTTTTCCATGCGGGCAGAGAGGATTTTCCGGATCTCCTGATTCTTGGTTGCATCCGCAAAGATCCCTTCCAGGAGTCCTTTGATATAAAGACCCGTGCCCCCGACAATCAGAATCCGCCTGCCTCGTTTCGTGATCTGGCGGATGCTTTCATCCGCATCCCTGATGAAACGCGCCAGATCATAAGGCTCGTCAATATCCGCGCAATCAATCAGGTGATACGGCACTCCGCAGCATTCTTTCTTTGTGGGTTTGGCTGTGCCGATGGAAAGCTGGCGATACACCTGCATGGAATCTGCGGAGATGATCTCCGCCTTCCACCGCCGTGCCAGCTGAACGGCAATCCTGGTCTTTCCCACACCCGTGGGTCCTGCGAGTATGTAAAGGAAGGGCTGATTATTATCCTGCGGCATCTTTGAACCCCTCAAGAGCGGCTGGTATTTTCATACGTTCCATGCACATAGCCTTTAGCCCAGAGGAAAAAGGTTCGTTGTCACAAGGAGAAACAAGGGTATGGTGATAATGGACAAGAGATATGTCACAAAAAGGGACATGGAAAGGAGGTCCCCGGGGCTGTCGTATGTCTTTGCGATGATGATCAGATTGGTGGCTGGAGGAACCATGGCTTCCAGGGCAATGATGAAACGGATCATGGCAGGAAGGGGAACGAGGGATAACAGGAAAATCACCAGCGCAGGGAAAAGCAGCATCCTGAGCGCGATCAATCCGCCCATGACCGGCCAGTTGAATATGCGTCCCGGTTCCAGCGAGGCAATGGCTCCGCCGATGAGAATCATTGCCAGAGGGACGGTGGCGGTCCCAAGCATATTGCATGATTCGACGAGGAAAGCCCCCTGATGGCGAAGGAAAAATCTCAAAGGAGGTATGGAGGCGCACAGGATTCCCAATAAAATGCCCACAACCGGAGGGGAGACGAACCTGGATAAGGGCATTTTCTCCGTTTTTCGATGGCCGATCAAATACACCCCGAGCGTCCAGAGGAGCGGGGAAAACGCCAGGAGAAAGAGGGAAATATAAAACACAGCCTGGCTTGCCTGTTCTTCCGGAAGGATGCTCATGACCAAAGGGATGGGGATATAGCCGGTATTCCCGAAAATCATCATAGCCAGGAAGGGCCCGCGATCCTTTTCGGAAATCGGCAGGAGCCACAATCCAAGAAATCCCAAAGCGCCGGCAAGGATCACGAGGGCGAGGGTGCCCAGGGGGATGACTCCCAACTTCAGGAGGAGGGAAGGGGTGAAGCTGGCGAATACCTTTGTAAAGAGAAGCGTGGGAACGGTCAGATAAAGAACCATCTTGGCGAGTTCATTGACTCCGTCTTTTGAGAACACCTTCAAGCGGACGAGAAGGTATCCCCCCAGGCTGATAAGAAAGAGTTTGATAACCGCCAGAAATGTGACAGAAACAGTTATATTCATGTTTCAAAAAAGGAAAAGGGAATTGACAGCTCCCGGATAGAAGGAGGATTACCCTTCCTCTGCCTTGAGCTGTTTGGCTTCTTCAATGATCTTTGCCTGAAGGTTGGGCGGTGTGGCCTCATAATGGGAGAAGGTCATTTCAAACACGCCCCGGCCCTGGGTCATGGATCGAAGATCCCTGGAATAGGAATAAACCTCGGCAAGAGGCACGAGGGCTTCAATGGTGATCTTGTTTCCTTTGGAGAGGTTTCCGAGGATCTTGCCGCGTTTTCCCGAGAGATCGCCCATGACGTCGCCCATATAATTATCCGGGACCGTCACCTTGAGTTTATAAATCGGCTCCAGCACAATCGGACCCGCTTCCGCAGCCACTTTCTTGAATCCCATGGAGGCCGCTATCTTGAAAGCCATGTCAGAGGAATCCACAGCATGGTCTTTCCCATCATAACATGCGACCCTGACATTCACCACCTTGTAACCGCCAAGAATGCCATTCTCCATGGCATCCACGATTCCTTTTTCCACGGAGGGTTTGAACTTGGTGGGGATATTGCCGCCGACCACTTCCCATTCAAACTGGTACTCCTCCTCTTTCAGGGGTTCAACCCGAAGCCAGACCTCTCCGAACTGTCCGCGGCCGCCGGTCTGTTTCTTGTGACGGTAGTTTCCTTCCGCGGCTTTGGTGACCGTTTCCCGATACGGAACACGCGGCTTTATCAGTTCGATGGTGACATTGGACATATTCTTAAGGCGGCTCACAGCCACATCCAGATGGGTATCCCCCATTCCTGCGATGATGGTCTGTTTGATTTCCGGATCGCGGTGAATGGTGAGGGTTTCATCCTGTTCCATGAGCCTGTGGGTGGCCAGGCCGATTTTTTCCTCATCGCTCTTTGAAGGAACCTTGATAGCCATCAGGCAGGTGCGGGACGGAAGAACGGTCGGGTAAAAATCCACCTGGAAGGAGGGATCGCACAAGGCGTCATTGGTTGTGGTAACCTCGAGCTTCACGAGTGCGCCGATGTCGCCGGCATGGAGTTGATGCACATTTTCGGGTTTTTTCCCCCGCATCAGGTACACATGGGTAGTCTTTTCATTTTTCCCTTTATTCACATTATAAATGGAGGAATCGGATTTGATGATGCCTGAGATCACGCGGATATAGGAGAGTTTTCCCACATAAGGATCAACCACGGTTTTAAACACAAACGCGGCTGTGGGCCTGGTCTGATCCGCAGGGATCTCGATCTCCTCCTCTGTCCCATGCTTCCTGGCAATCCAGGGAGCGCGCTCCAGGGGGCTTGGACAGCACAGGGTGAAGAAATTCAGGAGAGGATGAATACCTTTCACATGATAAGCGGAGCCGCAGAATACAGGGCAAAAGCGTTTCTGGTTGAATCCTTCTTTCAGTCCCCGGAGGATTTCATCGGGTGACAAAGGCTGCTCCTCCAGGAACTTCATGGTGAGTTCATCGTCTCCTTCTGCTGCAGTTTCCACCAGCTGGGAATACGCGGCGTCCACCTCTTCCTTCATGTCATCCGGGATGGGTTCCAGGAACTGTTTTCCATCCTCCTCCCTGACCAATTTCATTCTGATGAGATCCACAACGCCTGAGAAGGTCTTTTCGTGGCCCACGGGGAGGGTCAGGATCAGGGGCCGAAGCCCTAATTCGTCCCGAATGCCCTCCACGGTCTTTTTGAAATTCGCCCGTTCTTTATCCATTTTATTGATAAAGAATATTTTCGGGAGATTATACTCCAGGGTAAATTCAACGGCGAATTCCGTTCCGACCTCCACACCTGCGGTGGCGTCCATCAGGATGACCATGGCATCTGAGCAGCGGATGGAGCCCTTCATCTCGCTGATGAAGTCCCGGTATCCCGGAAGGTCAATAAGGTTGATTTTGAAATCTTTGTATTCGAAGGGAAGAAGGGAGGTATTGATGGAAACCTTGCGATTAATCTCCTCAGGGTCATAATCGGACGTGGTGTTTCCCTCCTCCACTCGGCCGAGGCGTTCAATAGCCTTTGTTGCGAACAACAGGGCTTCAGCCAGAGAAGTCTTTCCGCAACTCGTGTGGCCGCACAGGCAAATATTCCTGATTTTGTCCGTATGATATTCTTTCAATCTTTGATCCTCCTTAACTCATAGTCGTTGAAATAATCTTATGTTGTGCAGTTCCCCTGGGATTCGATCGAGGAATCATGTCAGGGGTTCCACCATCTCATAATGTGTTTTCCTGGAGACTTCTTCAGCAGTCTTAAAGCCCTTTCGTTTCATCCACTCATACACAATAGGCGTGGCAACCAAATCCGAGGAATAAGTGCCAATCACAATCCCGAAGCAAAGCGTGAAACAGAAATCCTGAAGACCTTTTCCTCCGATGAGGAACATGATTAACATGGGGACAATGGTGGTGCCACTGGTCAGTAAAGTGCGGTTCAGGGACTGGTTGATGGAAAGATTGGCGATCTCGCGGAAATCTTTCCCGGGCACAATCCGCATATTCTCCCTGATCCGGTCGAAAATAACGATGGTATCATTGATGGAATAACCCAGGATCATCAACAAGGCGCTCAAAACTTCCAGACTGACCTCCCGTCCCATGAGGGTCAGGACACCCAGGGTGATAAAGATATCATGGATCAGGGCGATCACAGCGCCAACGCCAAAGACAAACTGGAATCGGAAACCCACATACACAAGAATAGCCAGGGAGGCGATAATCACGGCGCGAAGGGCGATGGTGCGGAATTCGGCTCCGATCTCATTTCCCACCTGCTGCACAGCCCGGATTTCGAACTTCCCCTCTCCAAACCCGGCTTGCAGGGTATCCTTGATAAAAGACTCGGTTTTGGCGCCGTCATTTTCGATGAATTTCATTCTCAGAAGGAATTCATTGGTTCCTGTGACGCGCTGCACGCGGATGGCAGGCCCTCCGGTCTTGGAAAATGCGGAATAAATATTCTCTCCAGATACTTTATCTTTGAACTGCACCTGGGCAAGCATCCCCCCTTCAAAATCCACCGCATAGATGGGACCCCGGTGGATGATCAGGACAATGAGAGCCAACAGGATAAGACTCCCGGAAATGGCGTAAGCCACATAGCGGAATTCCATGATTTTAAGGCGGGGATTCTTGAAGATGGAAAGCGCTCCCACGCTTAACTTGTTCCTCCAGGAAACCCACAGGTCTGTCAGGCAATGAGTCACACTGTAACCGGTGTAGAGGTTGACGATGAGACCGATCGTCATGGTAAGGGCGAATCCCTTGACCGATCCTGTGGCGAATTGAAGGAGTATCAAGGCTGTGATGAGGGTTGTGAAGTTCGAGTCCCAGATGACAACAAAGGCCCTTTCAAATCCCCGTTTGACTGCGAGTTTTAAAGGTTTGCCATCCGCGAGTTCCTCCCGGATGCGTTCATAAATCAAGACATTGGCATCCACGCCCATACCCACGGTGAGGAGGATGCCGCCAATGCCGGAGAGGGTGAGAGCGGCTCGAGACATGGCCATGACTGCGAGGATGAGGAGCACATTCAGGATAAGGGCGATATCTGCGAGCAGGCCTGCGGTTCCGTAATAAATGATCATAAATGCGATAACCAGTGCGGAGCCGATGATAAGAGCTTTCACGCTGGCTTTGATGGTATCGGTTCCCAGGGAGGCGCCCACGGATTGCTTATGCTCCACATAGAGCCGGGCAGGCATTGATCCTGCCTTGAGGACCTGGCTGACTTCGCGCGCCTCGTCCATATCAAAGGATCCGCTGATATAACACCTGCCATTGGGAATGACTTCCTTGATCCTGGGTGCGGTATATACAATATTATCGAGAAGAACGGCGAGATTTTTTCCGCGATTTTTTTCCGTCAGGTCCCGGAACATCCTGGCGCCGTTGCGGTCAAAGGCGAGATTGATATGAATAGGGCTGTCAAGATCGGACTCCACAACCTCCACATAGGTTTCCGCCAGAAATTCCCCTGTCAATTCCACTGTATCCTTGAGGAGATAAGGGATGGTTTTTTTGGTTTTTGTACCGATGCGCTGGGGATCGCGTTCCATAATCTCCCCCCAAAACACGCGGTATCCTGGAGGGACCTGGTCGGTTTTCACCGTGCGGACGGTTTTGCCGTCTTCTTCCTTCACCTCGACAAGCTGAGGGGCTTTTTCGAAACTGTCGTCCGCCATGATCCTGAACTCCAGTTTGGCGGGTTTCAGCATGTTGGTAATCACCTTTTGGGGGTCCTTTTCCCCGGGGATCTGAATGCGGACGCGGTTCCCGGCCTGACGGACAACTGTGGCCTGGGTCAGTCCGAACTCATCCACCCTGTTGCGAAGCACCTTTTCCGAACCGGAAATGGATTGTTCAAAATAATTACTCAAATCCTGGGCGGAAAGTTTGAGGGTAATGGGTTGTCCCTCGCTCAACGGGGCGATGTCAAAGTCGGCAAACGCCCCTTTCATTTGATCGAGGAGATTCTTTGCCTGCCGGAAGTCCTTGGTATTGAGAATTTTCAAATCAATGGACCGGGCTTTATTGTCAATATCCACGGTGGCATCGATAGAGTTAGTGCGAAAGAGCTGCCTCAGTTGGGCGATTCGATGGGCGAGTTGGTCCAGCTCGGTTTTTTCATGATCAATAGCCAGGAGAATATCCACACCGCCCTGAAGGTCCAATCCCGGTGTAATGCTGCTTTTTTTCAAAGCCATGACTTTTTCATCATATTGTTTCTCTTCGGGAGAACCCGGCGCAGGAGAGGGTGTTGTGGAAATGAATGTAAAATACCGTGCTGTGGGAATAATGAGGAGAATGGAAACGATTGAAACGAGGATAACAAGGATCAGTCTCCAATTGATTTGCTTGAACATATATCTTTATCCTTTCTCTAAAGTGGTGTCCGATGATTTGTCGGCAACTGAAGAAATGGCGGAACGAAGGAATTTGATCCGGACATTCTTTGCCACTTCCAGGATCACGGTTTTCCCGCTGTCTTCTATTTCCGCAATGGTTCCATGGATACCCCCTATGGTCACCACTTTATCGCCTTTTTTCAATTGGGCGAGTGTTTTATTACGATCCGACTGTTCCTTTTTAGAGGGACGGACCATGATAAAATAAAAGGCAACGCCAATGAAGACAAACATCAAGATATACCACACCATAATTGTGGGATCTTGAGGTTTTTTGGCTCCATTCCCAGCGGTCAATACGCCTTTTATCAGGGATGCAAAACGATAAGGTTCCATTATTCACCTCAATAATAGAGATCATTGAAAGAGAAGAAAAATCAATGTTCAGGTCTCTTGTCAGAAATAAAAAAACTGGGAAATTATCCCCCATGCCATATTCCTGTCAACCATGAAAAAATTAAAAAAAACTCTTGCAATCTTTTTTCCTTATGGGATAGAAAGAAATCAATAGTATTAAAATGTGTCGTATCCTTAAAAAGGATTTCCAAGATATTTTTTCGGAAGGAGATTTGGAGTATGAAAAAAGCGCTTTATTGTGTTTTGGTAACAATCCTTCTCGGAAGTGCGGTTTTTGGAGCTGATCAAATTCCCTATAAGACCGGTTTTGAGGCGTCGGAAGGTTTTGTGGCCGGCAACACCATCAATGGCCAGGATGGCTGGATAGTGGATTCAGCCGGGGGCGATGCCAAGATCACAGATACCATGGCCCAGACTGGAAGCCAGTCTGTGGCTCTCGAGGCGAACAGCCAGATTGACAAACCCCTGGCAGCAGCTGCGGGGGATACGATTGTGTGGATGGAAGGGTATTTCCGCGGCGCTGGAACATCCGAAGAACCCAGCTTCCCTGCATTGGTTCCTGCCAGCGCCATTGTGTTCTTCAGCGCGACAAACGGGATTCAATGCCTTGACGGGGATGGCGCAGGCGCAGGCCCCTGGGTAAATACCAGCGTGACATCCCTCGAGGAAGAGACTTGGTATAAGATCACCATCCGCCAGGATTATTCAGCCAAGACATGGAAATGCTATATCAATGACGCCCAATCTCCGGTTCAGGAACTGGGATTCCGGGATGACACGGTTGCCACGCTTAATGGTTTCCGCAACTTCGCAGATACGGTCAGCTATTTGGACAATTTCCGCGTGATCCCCGCGAAGAAGGGGGATACGAATGGAGACGGCAAGGTGGATGCTTCGGATGTGATAACCTTGATTAACGATCCGGACGGTTCCGGTTTCGATATCATTCAAGGAGATAATGCGGATGTGGATAGCAACGGGAGTATTGAAGCGGCAGATCTCAGCGCCCTGATCGATATTCTGCTGGGGATATCTTAAACATATTTCTATCGTGTTTTCAATCAAGGTGGAATGGCTGTGGAGGTCATTCCACCTTTTTCATTTCCTTTAGCCCGGCGATATAAAAACCCAGGCCGCGGTCATCCCATCGTTCAAAAACAGCATTCTTCCGAACAAGTGTGATAAAATCCCTCATCTTCCTGCGATTCTCCGGGAAACGGGGATCGAAATGATACGGACCGTAAAGATCCTCGAATGCGGTCAGGTTGGCGCCGGGATCCTGGAAAAGGGAGCGGATCAAACCTGTCTTTTCGCCTGGGGCATACGTATGAATCAGGCGGTTCAGTTCGATTTCATTGACAAGCATATATGTAAAACCGAGAGCCAGGAGTTTGGAACGGATTTCCTCCGCATCCTTTGCCTGGTGTGCAACAGCCAGGAGGGGGCTTGTATCAAAAATCGTGTTGGTTGTGACAGGGCGTTTGATATAAAAAGAGCGCGCTTCATATAAAAACAAGAGTCTGGAATTTTGCGGCAATTCATTATTTATAAAATCCGCCGCTTCTTTATACATCCCAAGTTTATCAAGCAGAAAATCATTCTGATCATAACAGAAAAGAGCGGCTTTCACATATCCGGCGTTGAAGAGCTCCACAAACCGCATCTGAAAGGCAAAAACAATAAAAACAATATAGGGCAAAAGGAACAAGACACGGAGTCTGGAAAAGGTAAAAAGCCGTTTAAGCACAAGAAGGGTGAGGGCAATGAAAACAGGAACAATAGGCACAAGAAATCGAGCCGGCGGCTCCAGGAAAAGGTTCCAGAAGAGATAACCCAGGACAGCGAACCCTCCAAGCCCCCAGACCAGGGGATCCCGCGGATATAACAAGAGGATCAAAAGCACAGGCAGGACATAAAGAAATCCAAGATCCTGCCATTTCAAAAGGAGAATCTGGAAATATCCGGCAGAGAAAAGCGGGAAAGACCTGTTGACATCCATGTAATGTTTCATCTGCTCCGGAGCCCAGACATGGGAAGGAAACAATCCGGATAAAAAGGGGAAACAGGGATTTCCCGTATGATAAAACGCCCTTATCATCCAGGGAGAAAAAACGCACAGGAGAATCAACACACCCAAAAGACTTATCCTGATCCAACTTTTGAGACAATCATGTCGCGATCCGCCGGATAAGGCCGGAGAGCCCCTGGATAAACGCCATCCCACAGGAACCAGGATCAGGACACAGGGAATAATCCCCAGGCCAAGGATGGAGTACTTGGCGCCTAGTGCCAGTCCCCAGAAAACAAAAGACAGCCAGAGATATTTTTTTTCATTCCTTTTCCAGGACAGACACCAGCAGACCAAAGCAGCAAGGACATAAACGGTCTGCCCCATCTCCACAAAAGCATCCAGGGCAACTGAAAAGACCAGCCTGTTCATGCCGAACAGGATTAATCCCAGGAGTCGCCAGGGCCGTTCCAGCCCGATCAATGCCAGCAACGTAT
>Ga0315287_10006901_pt1 | contig 11341 bp, 9 predicted proteins | sample YL17G11_0_MG_FD_205037 | JGI IMG/M metagenome (GOLD analysis project Ga0315287, IMG submission 205037) | Sediment microbial communities from Yellowstone Lake, YNP, Wyoming, USA - YL17G11_0 | ecosystem: Environmental > Aquatic > Freshwater > Lake > Sediment | place: USA: Wyoming | collected...
CTCTACCTCCGCATCGCTCAGCTCCAGACGAGACAGCTTCGCAACCTTTCTGACTTGAGCCTCATCAATCTTCTTTCCCATCTACTGATCTGCCCCCGAACAAAAAACGAGGCATTACCCGCCTCGCCGCAAAATCCAATTCCCGCACAAGCAGAAACAATCATCAATAATCAATGGTAAATGATCAATTGGATGCGGGCTTGTAGTTGCGTTTCACCGGCTTCTCGACAAGTCCCATGTGTATCGCCTTGGTCGAAACCCTAATCCTGCACACCGTCCCGTCAACCACCGCTCGAACCTTCTGCACATTGGGCTTGAACTTCCTCTTGTTGCTCCCGGTCACCTTCCGACCGACCCCGCCGAGATACTTGGCCTTGCCGCGCCGCGCAATACTCCTGCCCACCGTCGTTCGCTTACCTGTATAGTAACACACTCTTGACATCTAACTACGCTCCTGTTTCTCAAAGCTCAATTTCTACTCTAATATGCCAAAGGATTATATTGTACGGTTCCGCCCGGCTTTTGCAAGAATAAACCCGATCATTCTGCAAAATAAGCGATTCTCACCCATTTTCCACCCCGGAAAGCGCCCAAACCCACGTGCCGCCCAATGCTTCATTGGCCCCTCTTCAAGAGAGCCTCCAACGCCTTGCGCACGGGCGCCGAGTTAGTATCCAACTGCAAGGCCGTCTCAAGCTCCTTGATTGCCTCATCCGTCTGGCCCTTCCTGCTAAGAACACTGCCCAGGTTACAGTGGAGAATCGCACTATCCGGGCAGAACACTAATCCCCTGCGGAAAATCTCAATCGCCTCGTCAACCTTACCCTCCTGCACCATTATTTCCGCCCAGTTATTATATGCCGGCATACAATCGCGCTCGCATCGCACCGCCTCAGAGTAATGTTCTATCGCTTTGTCCGTATTGCCCTTCCTTCGATATGACCGTCCCAGATCGTAGTGAGCATAGCTGCAAGTGGGCTGCATTCGTATCGCCTTCTCAAACTCCTGGATTGCACCGTCAATATCACCCTCGGCGTACAGCACTGAGCCAAGCGCGTTGTATCCTATCCACGAATGCGGCACAAGATTCTGCATCAGGCGATACTCTTCCGCCGCCGCCTGATACTCCTTCAAATCCTCCGCCAGCAATTTGCCGTATTTATAGTGCAGTATCCAGTCGTCGGGTCTTTTTTCAATCGCTTTGCAATATTGACCTGCCGACTTCTCAAGCAACTCTCTCGTCAAATTAGCCTTGAGCGCCCCCAGGTCTCGCGTCATTTGCCCGACCCGCTCCTTGTAGTAGAGCTGATTGGTAAACGGCGGCTTCTTGATGAAACCATTGAAAACCTCGTCCGCAATTCTGTATCGATCCCAGTCCGTAAAAGCCAGTTGTCGGGCACACTCCGATTCGGAGGGAAACCGTCGTTCATCCGCCCGCGCACGCCTTATCCACTCCGCCAGCGCATTCTCAACCTGCTCATAAACTGCCTTCGCCAAAATGTAAGCGCCCTTGAAATTGAAATGCACGTGCTCGTAAAACAGCTCCTCGCCGGCAATCCCCTGCGGACTGTTCTGCTCGAATACCTTGACCGCGTCAACCAGATAGACTTCCTCACCCATCTTGCCCGCTACACTGCGAATGATTTCATTGATGCGACTATCGGCCCGGAACCTAAGCGTATCCAGATCAAGTGCCTTAATGTATCTTTCCCGAGCCTTGTCATACTCGCCCATTGCCCAATAACACCGCCCAAGGCGAAACTGCAGGTCGGCATAACGATCGTCAACCTCACCGGCAGCCAAATAGCAGTCAACTGCTTCGCCGTACTCCCCCGCCGACTCACGCCGCACCCCCTGCTCGTAAAGCTCATCCCACTTCCCCTTCTCCGTCTGGCTCAAGTCCGCACGATGAAGCGAGCCAAAAGGCGGATTGTCCTTCAGGTTGCTCCCAACCGTACAAAGAATCACCTTCGCTCCGCCTTTGCGCCCTGCACGCACAATATCTTCAAGATTCCTCTGGAAATGACTGTAAACGCTCTGCAAACCCGCATCCTCCGCCCGAACTTGTCTGCCGACAAACATCTCCAGTCCACGCCAAACATCCGGTCCGCCGCCACCGACCCCTGCCGATTCCAGCACATTCGTCAGCATCTGGCCAAGCCTCGTCCCCTTGAAGGCAATCCCGGCCCGAATCAAAGTCAGATTCCCCGAAAGCGGCGCAAAGACGCTCCCCGCTCCGTAAGGCCCCGTAACTTCATTATTCCCCAAATAGACCACAAACAAGTCGGGCTGATGCTGGGCACAGTCCTTCGCTATCTCCAACACAACGTGTGAATTTATCGCCGCAGCCGCCGCCGTTACCACCTCAAAATTCACCCCGGGATAAGCCTCTCGCAGCATCACCCACAGAATCCGCCCAAAGCCAAATGCATCATCCGGTGTGCCTCTGGCGGCGGAAGAGCCTAACACAAAGACTCGATAGGTGCGATCCGGCTTGTCCGCAGGAAAAATGAACGGTGTGAATCCCCGCGAAATGTTCCGTGGGAAAAAACGCCAATTGGATTTCACATTGTCACAGTAGTATGACCTGCCCTTTGCCTTGAACTTGACAATTGCATGCGCAGGATAGCCGTAGCCCCCCACACGAAGCCCGACCTCAACCACCAGGAGAAATAAGACGGGAATCACTACGACGGCAATGCCGCGAAACAGCCACAGTCGCCGACTGCTTATCGCCTTGGCCCGCTCCTGCCCCACGGAATCTTCCACCCTCTTGCCGGGCGACGAGATACCCTCTTCCTCTGCTGGATATGGTCTCCCAGTTTTGCCTCCCTTCACGTCTCTTTTAGAGAATGAAGATGCCCTTTTTCTACGTCTCGCACACATCTATTCCGTTTTCTTGCTCGAACTATCCGCCAATGTCACCTTTTCTTTCACGGTGTGTTCGCCACCCGATCTGCCGCGAGCGCCGCCCGAATCAGCCGGTCGCAGCTTCTTCGAGGTGATTCACTTCAACGCCGATGAGCCTTCCGGCTTGCCCGATCCCATTTTCATCAAGCGATCCAACACTTCGGCTGTCCCCACCGAATTGGGGTCTATTCGCAACGCCCCACGCAGTTCCTTGATCGCCTCATCCCTGTGCCCTTGCGCACCCAGAAGAACACCCATGTTACCGTGCAGAACTGCGCTGTCCGGACAAAACTCCAGTGCCCTGCGAAGAATTCTTATCGCCTCCTCAAGTTTACCGAGCGCGTAAAGTGCCTGTCCGAGGTTGTTATATGCCAGCACAGCGCGGGGCTGCAGCCGTATCGTTTTGTAATAATACTCAACGGCCTTGTCAAGCCTCCCCAGCTTTTCATACGACCATCCCAATTGGAAGTGTGCCGGAACGCAGGCGGGGTTGATTCGTAACACTTCGACATACTGGGCAATAGCCCCTTTAAGCTCGCCTTTTTCTCGCAACGTATCTCCCAGGGCATTATATCCCGTATAAGAATGCGGGAAATGCTGCTGCACCCAACGAAACTGCTCCGCCGCACCCTCGTACTCCTTCAAACCCTCCGCCAGGAACCGGCCATATTTGTAGTGCATGTGCCAATCCATTCCGTCGTCTTCAATTGCTCGACGATGCAGCGCAGCCATCCGTTCAAGGTTATCTCGATCAAAGCTGTATCTGAGGGTCTTGAGCGTCTGCTCCACCTGCATTATATGTTGCTCATGGTAAAGCTGGGTGGTGAATGGCGCCTTACTGACAAAAGTCTCGATCACCTCCATAACAGCCTTATATTGGTCCCATTCAGTATAGGCCAGCCGTCCGGCACACTCCACCTCCGTCAATACCGATCCCCCGCTCTTCCCAGGCCCGCTCGTCCCCTCAGAGAGAATCTTCTGCACTCGTTGGAAAATAGCCCGGCTCAAAAGATATGTTCCTTTGAAATTCAAATGCACGTGTTCATAAAACAATTCGCTTCCCGTTACCCCCTGGGGACTGTTCTGCTCGAATACCTTGACTGCGTCCACCAGATAAACACCCTGGCTCATCCTGCTCGCTACACCGCGAATAATTTCATTGATGCGATCATCAGCACGAAACCTAAGCGTATCCAGCTCGCGCGCCTTGATATATCTTTGCTTGGCCTTATCGTATTCGCCCATCGCCCAGCAACATCGACCAAGCCGAAACTGCAGGTCAGCGTAACAATCGTCGATCTCGCCGGCAGCCAGATAGCAGTCAACCGCCTCGCCGTACTCCCCAGCCGACTCACGCCGCACCCCCTGCTCATAAAGCTCATCCCACTTGCCCTTCTGCGTCTGACTCAAATCGACACGATGAAGCGACCCAAAAGGCGGATTGTCCTTCAGATTGCTCCCAACCGTACAGAGTATAACCTTCGCCCCACCCTTCCGGCCCACCCGCACGATGTCTTCAAGATTCCTCTGAAAATGCCTGTAAACGCTTTGCAGACTCGCGCTGTCGGCCCGGACTTGTTTGTCCACAAACATCTCAAGGCTCCGCCAGGCCTCTGGCCCGGCCTTACCCACCCCCACTGAGCCCAGCGCGTTCGTTACCAACTGACCAAGCTTCGTGCCTTTAAGGGCAATCCCTGCACGTATCAAAGTCAAATTACCCGAAAGCGGCGCAAAGACCGTCCCCGCGCCGTAGGGGCCCGTAACCTCGTTGTTGCCCAGATATACGATGAACAGATCCGGCTCGCACCGGGCACAATCCTTCGCTATCTCCAATACGACGTGTGAGTTTATCGCCGCCATTGCAGCGGTTTTCACTTCAAAATTCACACCTGGATACTCTTCTCGCAGCATCACTCCCAGAATTCGCCCGAGACTGCACGCAGTGTTCGGCACCCCCATGGCGGCGGAAGATCCCAAGACGAAAACACGGTACGTACCGTCCGGCTTGTCCGCAGTCAAAATGAACGGTTCCATTTCACGCGCGATGTTTCGAGCAAAGAACCGCCACGCAAACTTGACATTGTCGCTGTAGTATGGCTTCCCGTCCGCCCTGAACTTGACAATCGCATGTGAAGGATAACCGTAACCCGCCATACGAAGGCCAAGCTCAATCAACAGAAGAGCCAGGACAGGAGAAACAACAACGGCAATAAGACGGAACAGCCATAGACGCAGCCTGGGTATCGGCCCGGCTGGCGCCTCCCGCCAGGGATGGCTTGGCCCATTTTTCGCCTCCCTCTCTTCATCTCTACCCATTGAAATCCCAGAAGCAGCCTTCTTGTCTGGGAACGAACCCACTCTGAACCTATGCATCAGCAGAGCTACTAACCCGAACAAAGCTACGATTGCATATCTGAGTATCCGTATATCTAAAAGGAAGTAACCAATTCCCAAAGCAAGCAGGATGGCCCAGTAATACTTCCTCATTACCTCTCTTAAATATTTTCCTGGACTCATAACTAACGTCACCTCGCGGTACAGCACGCACCGCTCAGCCGCTCGCCGTCTTTTTCAGGTGTCTCACTTCAGCCTCACTGAGCCTTCTGAACTGGCCAACGCCCAACCCTCGCGCCGTCAGCTTGCCTATCTGCGTCCGCTTGAGCGATTTAACCATAAGCCCCACCCTTGCCAGCATCCGGCGAATATCATGGCTAAGTCCCTCACGAACCGTAATTTCCATCAGCGATTCTTCGTGCCCGCGCTCTAAAACCTTCACCGACACCCCGGCCGTCTTGCCCTCCGCCAGCCACACGCCCGCCTTCAGCTTCTCAGCCGTATGCCCGCCGATTTGCCCTTTGACCCGCACAACGTACGTCTTGGGCAGTCCGTATCTCGGATGTGTCAGCCGGTTTGCTAACTCGCTGTCGTTGGTCAAAATAATCAGCCCGCTTGTATCTACGTCCAGCCGCCCGACGCAGAAGATGCGTTCCGCCACCGGTACAAGGTCTATCGCCTTTTTTCGACCCTGCGGGTCAGTATTCGTGCAAATCACACGCTTGGGCTTATTCAGCAGAAAATACACCTTCCGAACAGCCGCAATCCGCCTGCCGTCCACCGTGATAACGTCCTTCTCCGCATCTACAAACGCCGGCAGCCTGTCCACCACCTTCCTGTTCACCCGGACCGCCCCCTCGAGTATCAGCTCCTCGCACTTCCTGCGGGAATCCACCCCCGCCGCCGCCAAAACCTTCTGCAATCTCTGCTCAGCCATAATCCAACACCGCAAACGCCGTTAATAAGTTAGAATGCCCGCCCAGCCAATACCTAACTTGTGGGCGTAAATAATCACGATGCACAGCGCCACCCACAGCACCAGCCCTATCTGAAACGGCAAATCGTGCAGAATAAGCTGCACCGGCCCGGAGAACCGCCCCGTTTGCATCAGCGCGCTGAACCGGAATACGCAGTACAAGACCACCGGCGTCGTATAAATCAGCCTGTCGCTGAAAATGCCGACCGTCCTCTCATCCGTCGCATAAAGCAGAAAGCACACAATCGCCAGCCCGCTGGTTACATCCAGCATGTGCGCCAGCAGCTCCGGCGTATAGCCGCCCAGCGTCGCCCGGAACACCTCGCTGTTCTCGCCGAGCAGCGCTATCTCGCTGCGGCGCTTGCCAAAAGCCAGAAACAAGCACAATGCAAACGTGCAGATTATCAGCCACGGCGAGATACCAACGTTGACAACAACCGCCCCCGCAACCGCACGCAGACAGAATCCGATCGATATGACCACGCAGTCCAAAATCATCACCCTTTTCAAAAAAAGCGAGTAAAGGACCATCAGCACAAGATATGCAACAATGATTCTCCCAAAACCCGGATCGAGAGCAAAGCTTCCGAGAATCGCCCCAGCCCCGCACACAACCGATAGCACCATCGCAGAGCCGACATCCACGGTCCCCGCTGCAATCGGCCGAAAACGCTTCTCCGGATGCAGCCGATCCGTCCTCCGGTCCGTTATGTCGTTGAAGATATAGGCCGCCGACGACGCCACACTAAAGCAGAAAAAGCACGCCACCGCAGCCGCTATCGCAAAGAACACCTCCCCCGCAGGCCCGGACAGCCTCTGGCCGAAAATAAGAGCCGCAAAAACGAACACGTTCTTCATCCAGTTCGATGGCCGCATTATCTGCAAATATCGCATTGCTCTGCTCCTTCGTACCCGACCACTATGACTCACCCCTCTTCAAATCTCAGCCCGACTTCCACTGCCAACGCCGCTCACCCCCCATTCCACAATTCACCATTCACTACTCACCGGCAAAAACATCGACATCTGAGCCGATAACACGTAAAATTATATCGCAGCAGGTGCGTGCTGTATAGAATATTGCGCCTGGCCGCCAGATGCGAATCAGAATATCCGAAAACTACAAGAGCCGACTGCTTTCTTGGGAACCGCAGAGAAATGATTACAACCGTTATCTTTGACCTCGACGACACCCTCTACGACGAAATCGACTACTGCAGAAGTGGATTCGCCTCCGTCTGCAAGCGCCTCGCCCGCCTGCCCGGCGCCCCGGCAGCCCAGCGCATCTTCGAGGCCCTCTGGAGGCAGTTCGCCGCCGGCAATCGCACCAAGACCTTCAACGCCGCCCTCGACGACCTCGGCATAATCTGTGACGACCGGCTTATCGCCGAGCTTGTCCAGCTTTATCGCACCCACGTCCCGAATATCACGCTGCCGTCCGACAGCCGCGACGTCCTCACCCGGCTTAGCCGCAAATACACCCTCGCCCTGCTTACCGACGGCTTTCTGCCCGCACAGCGATTGAAGGTCCGGGCGCTGGGAATTGAAAAGTATTTCAAGACGATACTCTATACCGAAGAGCTCGGCAGAGACTCCTGGAAGCCCTCTCCCGCCGGCTTCGAAAAAATAATGCAGACCCTAAATGCCCCCCCGCACTCTATGGCCTACGTCGCAGACAGCGAACTGAAGGACTTCATCGCCCCCAACAAGTTAGGCATGGCCACCATTTGCCTCCTCCGCCCCTCTCGAATCCACACCCAAACCTCCGACGACCCCAACGCCAAACCTCACAACATCATTACGCAAATCACCGACCTCCCCGCCCTGCTGGCCGCTCTGTGACATTGCCGGAACCGCTCCATAACATCACCACAGCAGCGAACCCAATAGATCACTTGGCCCGCACAAACCTCAAAGAAAAACGGGACACAGAAGCGACCGACTGATACAATAAGCCCGGATTTTCCAAGTAGTTCGTGACAAATCGACAGGATTTTGATAGTATGGGGCCTATGGAGACCACTCAAGCCAGTTTCAGCCATTCTTCACGGGAGAACCCAATGGGTGAAGCATGCAAGAACGCTCTGAGGCTTGATTTTGAGCACAGATTGAAACTCGAATTTCACGGAACCAAAGTGACCAGTGATGCAGGTTTACTTGCCTATCGGGAGCTTGATGAGGCACTTGGCCTACAACCTCCGCAATTCCTTGCGACGTCTGGCATTGCCCAAATCAGTGAAGAAATGGTCGCTGAGAACACTGCGTGAGAAGCTGATCAAGATCGGAGCCAAGGTAGTCTGGCATTCCAGATACATCATCTTCCAAATGGGAGAAGTAGCTGTTCCGAGGACACTTTTTCGTGAGATCCTTGACCGTATCAGGCAACTGCGTTTTTTGCCAATACCTGCGAGGCCGGGATGATATGTCAAACTGCTGAAAATCTGGTTCTGGAACGGAGGTCAACGGTGGCGGTGTGCCAATACAGTGGGGAAAAGCGGATTCTTAACGCAAATACGCGGCTTTTCCTGTGTTTAATCCCACATAGACTGCTGAGTTCTTAAGAAATTCATTGAAATTACAGCGTGCTTTTGGTATTATAGGTTTTGAATTTCATTGGAGTGCATCAGGAAAAGTGTTGAAGCGTGCGGAAATGCCGTTTGTGAAGTCAAATGGGAAATGTGAAATAAGAAAGAAAAATCATGCGTACAAGATTCAAAGCAATTTCAATTGCACTATCGCTGAGTGTAATCGTGGTGATGGTTCCGATGGAAACGGCCAGCGGATATGGTGGAGGCCCTCACGAGCTTGTGACATGGGTAGCAATGGAAGAGTTCAACAAATATTATCCAGATTCCGAGCCAAATCAAAACGCTGTTACTATTGGCTATGGCGCCTGGGAGGAAGATGAGGTCGATCTGGTCTTTGGTTACAGCGGTGAGGAGAAGATGGTACCGCATTTCTGGGATGCAGACGAGGGTTGGCTTGATCCTGTGACCATGCTGTATTTTGAATGGGATCATCCCAATGCATGGCAAAAGATATCGGGTATCGGCATCGGGGATTATGATCCGGACTGGCCTTACATGGGTCTATGGCATCAGGCCTTGTATTTTTATTCTTTTGGCAACAAGGTGTACGCTTACAGTCTCTTGGGACATATTGCCCATCTGATCCAGGACATGAGTGTGCCGGCACATGTCCACGAGGATGCGCATCCCTTGTTGGATATTTATGAACATCGAGTGGATAGTAACTACGAGTGGGTGTGTGACCATTTGGACCCATGCCAAGTGAGTCAAGGCTTGATTCAGTGTCCTGCCCCCTTCGATCAGGGGCTGGGGGCGATTGGCTACCTCATGTACACGACCAATCAGCGTGCGGACTTCTTTGGCTCGGAGGGTGACGCCGGTACGGATTTCGCCAGGGGGGATATGTTTGATCCGCTGGGCTGGATCGACCCCGGTTACTGGCCATTGGGGTTGATCTATTATCGCAATCCAGGGAATATGTTTGATGATTTCTGGATGTGCGACAACTGCAGGACGATATGGTGCTATGGGGATACCTGTGGTACTGTTTGTTCCTTGTGCGGTGGCCATGTGACAAGTAATGGTGCTGCGAGTTTCATTGCCGAACACTATACACTGGTCTATGCGATGCGGGCCACGGCGACTTTATTTGAGGTATTTCTGAAGGCGGTGACTCCCAAAACCTCTTTGGAGATTGGCGATCGCTATACCCTGGCTGATGGTACGATGTACATCTCACCCGATTCACAATTCACACTGACGACCAGTGACGAAACTTCGACCGCAAAGGTAACAAGTTACCGTGTAATGGGCGATGGGTATGACAACGGTTGGCAGACCTATAGCGGGCCGTTCACCTTCAATCAAATGCAGGCCGGATTGGCGGATGGCCTGTATACGATCCTATATCGAAGTCTTAATGGTGCTGGTAATTTGGAGGCCGATCAATCCAAAGAAGTCTATTTGACAACCAAGCCGGGGGATTATCGGGTGAGCTTGTCCACGGGCGGTTCGTATCTTGGGATTCAGGCCGCGATCGATGCGGCACCCAACGGCAGCAAGATCGAGGTCAAGGCCGGGACCTTCCTGGAATGCGTGGATTTCAAGGGAAAAGCCATCACGCTGCGGGGCATCGGGGGCCCCGAAGTAACCACGATAAATGCCGACGGCGGGCTCCATGTTGTAACCTTTGCCAATGCGGAGGGCGCCAATTCCATCCTCGACGGCTTTACCATCACCGGCGGCAATGCAAGCGGGGTCGGTTTTCCCAACGACAGCGGCGCGGGGATTCTTTGCAACGGAACCCAGCCAGTAATTTGCAACTGCATCATTACGAACAACTATGCAGAATTGCACGGCGGTGGAGTTTATTTCAAGTACATGAATCCCCTTCTTCGAAACTGCCTGATCTACAATAACACGGCGAGCAATGGAGGCGGCTTGGTATCGGAATTGTCCAAGGCGATCATCGCCAACTGCACCTTCTCGGCCAATGTGGCCAGGGTCGGACCCGGCGGCGCGATCGCTTCCTTTGCGACCGGTTCAGAAAATACTCCGGTCCTAATAAACTGTATTGTGTGGGAAAATACGCACTTGGGGATTGCCTGTGAGTTTCCACCGTTTATATTCACTTCCGATATCCAGAATATTCTCTTGCAGTATTATCCGGGCTGTCGATCTGAAGACCCGAAATTTGTGGATCCCGTGAATGGGAATTTCCATTTGGCGGCGGATTCACCTTGTATCGGAACTGGCAACAACGCTGCGACATACGACGGGGAGATAGATTTGGACGGTTACCCGAGGATTCTCGACGGACTCTGCGACGGCACGGGCATTGTGGACATGGGGGCGTACGAGTTCAGCTACGCCTATCGGGGCGATCTGGATACCAATTGTACCGTGGATTTTGCGGACCTGGCAATCCTGGCGGCGGCGTGGATGCACGAACCCGCTGACCGAACCATCGATATCGAACCAGTACCTGCGGGGGACGGGACGGTCAACATCCTCGACTTTAGCATCCTTGCAGAACACTGGATGAACGAGATTTAATCTGGGAGATAACCAATCGGTGGGATTCCTGCTAAGA
>Ga0315287_10006902_pt1 | contig 11340 bp, 10 predicted proteins | sample YL17G11_0_MG_FD_205037 | JGI IMG/M metagenome (GOLD analysis project Ga0315287, IMG submission 205037) | Sediment microbial communities from Yellowstone Lake, YNP, Wyoming, USA - YL17G11_0 | ecosystem: Environmental > Aquatic > Freshwater > Lake > Sediment | place: USA: Wyoming | collected...
GCTGACCGCGATCATCGATGCGGTGCGCGGTGCCGGTGACGTGCCCATCATCGCCGACGGCGGGGTCAAGTACTCGGGTGACGTCGTCAAGGCCATCGCCGCGGGCGCCGCCAGCGTGATGATGGGCTCGATGCTGGCCGGCACGGAGGAAAGTCCGGGGGAGTCCATCCTGGCCGAGGGGCGCCGCTACAAGACGATCCGCGGCATGGGCAGCCTCACGGCAATGCAGGAAGGCTCGGCCGACCGCTACTTCCAGGAGGGTGAGGTCTCGCCCTCCAAGCTGGTGCCGGAAGGCATCGAGGGCCGGGTGCCCTATCGGGGCCCGGTCGCCGACGTGCTCTACCAGATGGTGGGGGGCCTCCGCAGCGGCATGGGGTATTGCGGGTCCGCCGACCTCGGGGAACTGCAGCGTGAGGTGGAGTTCCTGCGGATCACCACGGCGGGGTTGCGCGAGTCGCACCCGCACGACGTGACCATCACGCGCGAAGCACCGAACTACAGTGCCTGATCGTTCGGGCCGGCGGCAGCACCTGCCGGCCCGCGTCTCGGATTCCAGCAGGTAGTTCCTAGGTGGCTCTCTCCCCCGAGTGAGGAGGAACGTCGTGAGCGATACCGCCGCACCACGTGAGCAATGGGGGTCGCGCATCGGGCTGATCCTGGCCATGGCGGGCAACGCCGTGGGCCTGGGCAACTTCCTGAGGTTCCCGCGCCAGGCGGTGATGAACGGCGGCGGCACCTTCATGATCCCGTATTTCATCGCCTTCCTCCTGGTCGGCATCCCGCTCATGTGGATCGAGTGGGGCGTGGGGCGGCATGGCGGGCAGCGCGGCCACGGCTCGGTGCCGGGAATGTTCGAGTCCATCTGGAACCATCCCGTCGCCAAGTACCTGGGGGTGCTGGGCATCTTCATGCCCCTCGTGGTGCTGATCTATTACTGCTACATCGAGTCGTGGACGCTGGCCTGGACCTTCTTCTCGGTGACCGGCGCCACGCGCGGGCTGGAGCAGCAGGGCATGCAGCAGTTCCTGGCGTCCTATCAGGACCTGACCGGGGGCGCCGGCCACGCCGCGTGGGTGCCGTTCGCCTTCTTCTTCCTCACCTTGTTCATCAACATCTGGGTCGTGAGCAAGGGGCTCACGGCGGGCATCGAGAAGCTGGCCAAGATCGGCATGCCGATCCTGTTCATCTTCGCCACGATCCTGGTGATTCGCGTGCTGACGCTCGGCGAGCACACCATCACCACCATGGTGGACGGGGTGGCGCAGACGGTGACCACCTCCCCGTGGCAGGGCCTCAACTTCATGTACTCGCCCGACTGGTCGAAGATCTGGGACGCCAAGGTCTGGCTCGCCGCCGCCGGCCAGATCTTCTTTACCCTGTCGGTCGGGATGGGGTCGCTGCAGGCCTACGCCTCGTACCTCAAGAAGACCGATGACATGACCCTGTCGGGTCTGGCCACCTGCGCCACCAACGAAACGGCTGAGGTCGTGCTCGGCGGTTCGCTGGCCATCCCGGCGGTGGTGACGTTCTTCGGTATCTCCGGTGCCATTGCCATCTCGAAGGCCGGCGGTTACGACCTGGGCTTCGTGGCCATGCCGCTGGTGTTCAACAACCTGCCGGGCGGAGCCATCGTCGGTGCCCTGGCCGGATTCATGTGGTTCGGTCTGCTGTTCTTTGCCGGGATCACGTCGTCGGTGGCGATGGCCACGCCAGCGATGTCCTTCCTCGAGGAGTCCTTTGGCTGGAACCGGCGGAAATCGGGGCTGGCGATCGGTGCCTTGGCGCTGGTCCTGGGACTGCTCCACATCATCTTCTACACCAAGGGGTTCCTGGACGAGTGGGACTACTGGGCCGGCACCTTCGGCCTGGTGATCCTGGCGCTGATCGAGACCGTGCTCTTCGTCTGGGTCTTCGGTCCCGACAACATGTGGCGGGAAATCCACGAAGGTGGCGCGATCCGGCTGCCGAAGTTCTTCAAGTTCGTGCTGACCTATGTCACGCCGGCCTACCTCATCGTGATGATGGCATGGTGGACCTGGACCGAAGCGATCCCGACTTTCAAGATGGCCGGCATTGCCCCCGATCAGGTCACCACTCGCTGGGCGTCGCGCGGCGTGATGCTCCTGATCCTCGTGGTGCAGCTCTACCTCATCAAGCTGGCGTGGGCCCGTCGGGCTCGGCGAAAGGGGGCCGCATGAGTACCGGCGCGCTGATCTTCATGCTGTCGGCCTACGGGTTCGTCCTGGGGCTGACCATCTGGTGCTTCGCCAGGCTGATGAAGGCCGATCCGGCGCACGAGCATCTTCCCCCACCCGGCACGTCGCTCTAGGAGTCACTCATGGCTCTTCACTCCTGCGCCTGATCCGTCCACCTCAAGAGAAGGGTCCCATGTCTCTCTTCCGAACCAAGTCCATGTCCGAGATCGTGCCCGCGGACGGAGAGGGTGGTCTCAAGCGCTCGCTGACCGCCACGAACCTCGTGCTCCTCGGCATCGGCGCAATCATCGGGGCAGGCATCTTCGTCCTCACGGGGACAGCTGCCGCCAAGTACGCCGGCCCGGCGATCGCGCTCTCGTTCGTGCTGGCCGGCTTCGGCTGCCTGTTCGCCGGACTCTGCTACGCCGAGTTCGCCTCGATGATTCCGGTCGCGGGCAGCGCCTATACCTACGGATACGCCACCCTGGGCGAGTTCGTCGCCTGGATCATCGGCTGGGACCTGATTCTCGAGTACCTGTTTGCCGCCTCCACGGTCGCCGTCGGCTGGTCGGGCTACTTCACCGCGTTCCTCTCGGCGTTCGGGATCCATGTCCCGGCGGCGTTCGCGGGAGCGCCGCTCAGCGTCGTCGGTACGCACACCCTGGTCCGATCCCAGATCTGCGTCGACCCGGCGACCGGCGGGGTCGCCGTCGACGCGGTGTCCCGCACGGCGGTCAAGATCGCCGACTGCGCCTCGAAGGGATTCGAGGTCGGCCACGGGTTCCTCAACGTCCCGGCGATGAGTCTGGTCCTGCTGCTCACGGCCCTCCTCGTGATCGGGATCAAGGAGTCGGCCCGGTTCAACAACGTGATCGTGTACGTGAAGCTCGCCATCGTCCTGCTGGTGATCGGTTTCGGCATCAAGTACATCAACACCGCGAACTGGGTGCCCTTCATTCCGCCCAACACCGGTGAGCCGGGTCACTTCGGCTGGAGCGGCATCCTCCGCGGCGCCGGGGTGATCTTCTTCGCGTACATCGGCTTCGACGCGGTTTCGACCGCGGCGCAGGAGGCGAAGAACCCTCAGCGGGATCTTCCCATCGGCATCCTCGGCTCGCTCGCCGTCTGCACGGTGCTCTACATCGCGATGGCGCTGGTCATGACCGGCATCGCCCACTATTCCGAGCTGAATGTTGACCACCCGGTGTTCGTCGCCATCGACAAGGCCGGCCCGGCCCTCAGGTGGCTCGGCTTCCTGGTGAACATCGGCGCCATCGCCGGCCTCGCCTCGGTCGTGCTCGTCATGCTGATGGGCCAGCCGCGCATCTTCTACTCGATGTCCCGCGACGGGTTGCTCCCGCCGGTGTTCGGCAAGGTCCACCCCAAGTTCGGTACCCCCTGGCTCGCCACCATCATCACCGGCGTCGTCGCCGCGAGCGTGGCCGGGCTCTTCCCGATCGACCTGCTCGGTGAACTGGTCTCGATCGGCACCCTGCTGGCGTTCGTCATCGTCTGCGGCGGCATCTGGGTGCTCCGCCGGGTCCAGCCGGATCTGCCGCGGCCGTTCCGCACCCCGCTGGTGCCCCTGGTGCCGATCCTCGGGATCGCCATCTGCGGCTACATGATGTACGGGCTTCCGGCGGATACCTGGCTCCGACTGGCGGTCTGGATGGTCATCGGCCTGGTGATCTACTTCGCCTACGGGAGGAGTCACTCGAGACTGGCCGGCAGGTAGTAGCTCGCACCCTGCTGTCTTAGCTTTCGCGCATGCCGTTCCAGCTTTCCGACGACAAGCGCGCCGCTGCCCGGGCCTGGGCTGCCCCATTCCGGCCCGGCCAGCGGATCTGCCTCACCACTCACGTCAATCCTGACGGTGACGGCCTTGGCAGCGAGGTCGGGCTCGCCCATTTCCTGCGCGGACTCGGCTGCCAGGTCAGCATCGTCAACCCGACACCAACGCCGGCCCGTTTCGCCTTCCTGTTCCGGGATCTGCCGGGGGTGGATCGGACCGCCGAGGCCGTCAAGGAGTTGCGCCGGGCCGACCTGATCGTGGTGCTCGACATCAGTGATATCAGCCGGCTGGGCATGCTGCAGCAGGCGGTGGCCGAGCGAGGGGTGCCGGTGCTGTGCGTGGACCATCACGCCAGTCCCAGCAACCTGCCCGAGGGCCCCCGGTACGTGGAGCCCGCCGCCGCCGCCACCGGCGAGCTGATCTTCGAGATCGCGTTCGCGAACGCCTGGCCGCTGACCGAGGCAGCCGCCCGGGCGCTCTATGTGGCGATCATGACGGACACGGGCGGCTTCCGTTTCAGCAACACCCACCCGCGGACGCTCCGGGTCGCGGCCGAGCTGCTCGAGACCGGCATCGACCCGGAGTCCATCTACCTTGCGGTCTATTCCAACGCTCCCGAAGGACGGCCCCGCCTCCTCGCCGATGCACTGCAGACTCTCGTCGTGGAGCCGGAGCTGGGGCTCGCCTGGGTGACCATCCCGCCCGGCGCCATCGAACGATACGGACTTACCGCCGATGACCTCGATGGGATAGTGGAGCATCCCCGGTCCATTGCCGGCATCCGCCTGGCCATTCTCTTTCGTGAGGTGTCCCAGGGGCGGATCAAAGTCTCCCTCCGGTCGGTAGGCGAGGTGGATGTCGCCGAGTTCGCTCACCGGTTCGGAGGCGGGGGACACGCCAAGGCGGCAGGCGCCGCCCTGCCGGGGTCCCTGGCCGACGTGCAGGCCCTGATCCTGGCCGCGGCGCGCGACTACCTTGCTGGCAGCAGCCCTCGTTGACCAGGGCGTATTGCTGACCGTCTTCCTCGACTTTCTCACCGGACGCGGCTGTGACCAACCCGATGGACATCCTGGACAGGATCGAGCACGCCCTCGACGACATCCGCCCTTACATCGCGTCGCACAAGGGCCACGTCGAGGTCGTGGACTTCGATGAGGAGGAGGGCCTGCTGCTGCTCCGCCTCGGCGGCACCTGCCAGGGCTGCGCCGCGTCCACCATCACCCTCCGCCAGGGCATCGAAGTCCGACTCCGGCAGCACGTGCCCGAAGTCCGGCAGGTCCAGGCGGTCTGACCCCGGAGTCGTCCTTGCCACATCCCCTTGAAGCACCCGTGACCGCCGCCCTGGCGCGGATCATCAATCCCCGGCTCGAGAACGACCTGCTCTCCGCCGGGATGATCCGCGAACTGGCCGTCAGCGAGGACGGGCGCGTTTCGTTCATGTTCCTCCTCTCCCGCGAGGACCCGGCCACCCTGGTCCGGGAGGCCCGCAAGGCCCTCCAAGCCATCGACGGGATCAGCGAGGTGAAGATCCAGGTCGTGGATCCGTCGGGCCCCGGCAAGGTCACCCACGGGCCACCCGGGGCGCCGCAGTCGGCGGCCGCGGCGGTGCCCGCACCCACGCCCGCTGCGGCGCCAGAGTTGGGTAAGGTGATCGCCATTTCGTCGGGGAAGGGCGGGGTCGGCAAGAGCACCGTCGCCGTGAATGTCGCGGTGGCGCTGGCCCAACGAGGCCTCCGGGTCGGCGTGATGGACGCGGACATCTACGGGCCGAACATCCCGCGGATGTTCGGGCTGTTCGATCGGCCGACCGTGGTGGGCGGCAGAATCCAGCCGCTCGAGGCGCACGGCGTGAAGCTGATCTCGCTCGGCTTCCTGATCGACCGGGACGCGCCGGCCATCTGGCGCGGCCCCATCATCATGAAGGTGATCCAGCAGTTCCTGCATGACGTGGAGTGGGGCGGGCTGGACTACCTGATCGTGGACATGCCCCCCGGAACCGGTGACGCGCAGCTGTCATTGGTCCAGAGCATCACGGTTTCCGGCGCGGTCATCGTGACGACACCGCAGGAGGTGGCGGTCGGCGATGCGCTTCGCGGTGCCAAGATGTTCGAGAAGGTGAACGTCCCGGTGCTGGGTGTGGTCGAGAACATGAGCGGCTTCACCGACCCCGAGACCGGCCGCCGGTGGGAGTTCTTCGCCTCCGGCGGAGGCCAGCGGCTCGCGGAGGAACTGGGCGTGCCCCTGCTGGGCCAGGTGCCGCTCCAGCCGGAACTCGCCGGCCTGGCCGACCGGGGGCAGCCCGCGCTGGTCGCGGAGCCCCAGAGCCCGGCCTCGAAGGTCCTGCGCGCCGTGGCGGAGCAGGTCCACCAGCTGGCGCAGACCCACGGGGTGACCCTGCCGGTGTTGAACGGGTAGACTAGGAAGCAGGAAGCAGGAAGCAGGAAGCAGGAAGCAGAGGGGCCCCGATGATCACCAGGGCCCCTCTCTCTGTCAGGCACTCCCTGCTCCCTGCTCCCTGCTCACTGCTTCCTGCTCACTGCTTCCTGTCCGGCCTCTTCATCGCCGTCACTCCGAGCTGTGGTGTCGCCCAGAGGTACTCGTCCGTCAGCGATTCCGGTGCGATGATCCGCCCCGCGAATTCGCCGCGGAGACCGGCCCGGCTGAGCAGGGCGGCGCCGAACCCTGCGGTCGCCACAAACCAGGTCGCCACGACCGCCATCCCGAGCATCAGCGTCCCGGCCAGCGGTACCCATCCCAGCACCAGCCAGGAACTCCACAGCATCCCCAGCCCGATCAACCCGGTGAGGAGATAGCGATAGCTGTTGGGTGAGAGCATGATGCCGCGCGCCATCCGGCGTCGGGTCACCGTTTCTCCCATCGCGTGCGCAACGGCCAGCAGGCCGAGGATCACCGCGGCGAGGAGCAGGAGGACGACGGCGACCGCCACGAACGGAACCACCAGGAGGCCGATCACGGTCAGGGCCAGCCCGGCAATGAGCAGTCCGAAGGTCGGGATCACCACGATCTGGGCCAGCAGCCCCACGGTGAGCGCGCGGCCGAACGAATGCACCACGGTGTCCGACACGATTTCGAGCACCGGGCGCGCCAGGGTGATGACCGCGGCGCCGATGACCGCGAGGGTCAGTAGAGCGCCGAGCACGCCCGCGGTGCGATCGAGTGCGCCGGGAGTGCGGGCCCAGGCGCTGCCTGGCGAAATGGCCAGCAGGAGGAAGGGAAGGAGTGCCCGCAGCGGACTAGGCCGCATGGTGCACCGGCCGGCGCGGCAGCGTCATGAGCCGCTGGACCAGAAGCATCCCGGCGAGATAGGCCGTGGCCACCCCCGTGACGATCAGGCCAACCCCGACGCCGCCCAGGCTGTCTCTGAGGGCCGTGATCAGCGCCGACTGGGGCATGGCCTGGATCAGGGCGAGCCCGCCTTGCAGCAGCCCCCGGAGCGCGTCGAGCACACCGACCTGCCACGACTGCAACAGGGACTGGTTGGCCAGCGACCAGCCCACACTGGTGCCAATCCCGCCCAGAGCCAGAATGACGGTGGCCGCCTTCAGCCAACGGGAGGTGTGGAGCGGCGTGACAGCTCTCACCGGGACTGCGCCAGTCGCGAGGCCTGCCATCACCCGGTCAGCGAAGCCAGACCGGGGAGCGAGGGTGGGGAGCCGCTGTAGTTGAACGACGATCTCGAGATCGAGGGACGCCAGCTTGCGGCACGCCGCGCATGTTTCAAGATGAACATGCACCGCTTGCCGCTCGGTGCCCATCAACAGATCGTCGAGATCATCCCAGGAGAGGTGCGAAGGCGTGGCCGTCATACGCGATGCTCTACGACGCGCCCGCCTCCCGAGTTTCACTCACGCAGGTGTTGCAGGGCGAGACGCAGTTCGGTTCGCGCACGATGGATGTAGGTCTTCACCGTTCCCAGCGGAAGATCGAGCATCTCGGCGATTTCCTCATAGGGACGGCCTTCCACATGACGTAACAGAATGCAACTGCGATACTCTGGCCGCAGCTGCTTGATCGCTGCCTCGATCTCTCCGCCAAGCTCTTTGGATTCGAGCACGTCGAGAGGGGACCCCCGGTCGGAACCGATCTGGAGCGCGGTGGCCTCCACGGATTCCGGCGTGGTCGCGTGGGGCGACCCGTCCAGCGAGAGCGTGTCCAGTTCCCTCCGGCGCAAATGATCGATGGCGGTGTTGTTGGCGATCTTGAAGACCCAGGAGGAGAACTTGAACTCCGGCCGATAGGTCGCGATGGCGTTCAGCACCTTGATGAAGGTCTCCTGGGCCAGATCTTCGGCGGTTTCCCGGTCCCGCACCATCCGGTAGATGAGCGAGAAGACCGGGCGCTCATACCGCCGAATCAGTTCCCGATAGGCGTACTCCGCCCCTTCGCGCGCGAGCGCGACGATTTCCTGGTCGGCGGCAGACCGGACATCGAGCGGTGGCATGGTTCATATTGTAACACGTTTCGAGCAGAAACGTGAGGCGGCTCAGTCCACCGGTTCGACCGCCGTCGTCCAGGAGCCATTGGCCACCCTCCGGATCACGACCGCCTTGGCGTCCCCGGCAGCGAACGTTACCGAGCCGGATTCCGCGACGACCGTCTTGGTGCCCCTCCGCGTGAAGCGGACCGCCCACGGGCCGGGGGCGTAGTACAGGAAGGTCGAATAGGAAGGGGTGCCGGTGTCCATGGTCAGCCGGGGCGATTCTCCGGCCAGGTTCACCCCAGGAGCGGTGATGTAGACGTCCAGTACCCCCGCCTGCGCGGGCGCGCTCGAGTCCCCTGGCTGGCCGGGCACCTCCGGCGCGCTGATGAGGCGGAGGTTGGCGCGGTCCGGCTGCCGGAGGCCCGTATCGGCGCTGGCGGCAAGTTGGATGGTGGCAGCCTGACGCGAGAGGACCAAGGTCAGTCCGGCCCCGTCGTTGATCGAGATCGTCTGGCTGGCGACAACGGTGCCGGAGTTCCGGATTCGGAATACGTGGCTCCCCGCGGCGACGTCCACCGGTCCCGTCAGCTTACCGTAGGCGACGCTCTGGAGAAGCACATCGGTGTCAGCTTCAATGGTGACCGGGCCGAGGTCGGCCACACCGTGGAAGAGCCGGACCTCGCCGGTGCCGGTGGGCGCCGGGGCCGAGTTGTCCGAACAGGCGGTGGCGATGGAGATGACGAGCGGGACGAAGAGCATCCTTGACATGGCCGCCTCCAGAGGAAGATCGCGCTCGCTCCATACGCATCAGGCATACCCTGATGCAAGTCGTTGGAGCGCAACTGTGGAGACGAGGCAGGGTGGTCCGGGCGACACGGCCAGGGTGGGGCTCCTTACGCCTCGAGTCGTCGTGCCAGCACGGCGGCTTCTTCCTCGACGGCTTCCCACTCGGCCATGAGGTCGGCGATCTCCGCTTGCAGATTCTGCCGCTCCGCCTCGATCGCCCGCGCCTCGTCCACCGGCGTCCGCTTGAAGTAGTCCGGCTCACAGAACCGCCGGTCAATCTCCTTCACCCGCGCCTCCGCCGCCTCGATCCGCCCGGTGATGGCGTCGAGACGGCGCCGGAGCTTCTCGAGACTCCGTTTGGGGTTCTGGCGGTCCGCTGGCCGCGGCGCCGGCTTCGACGGCTGCGCCGCTTCCGCCCGCTTCCCCTCCCGCTTCCGGCTCAGCACGACGTGGTCCACGTCGAGATGGTCGTCCCCGCAGGCATGGACATACTCGTCGTAGGTCCCGGGGTAGTCCGTCATGCCGTCGGGTCGAATCTCGAGCACCCGGGTGGCCAGCTGGCTCACGAACCACCGGTCGTGGGAGACCAGGATCAGCGTGCCCGGGTAGGCCTTGAGCCCTTCGACCAGCGCCTCGATGGACTCGAGGTCGAGATGGTTGGTCGGCTCGTCGAGCACCAGGACGTTCGGTTCCTCGATGCCCAGGCGGGTGAAGACCAGGCGGGCGCTCTCGCCGCCCGAGAGCGCGCTCAGGGACTTCGCTCCATCGTCGCCGGAGAAGAGCATCAGGCCCATGGCGCTCCGCACGTAGCCGAAGCTCTGCTCGGGGCACCAGCTCCAGACCCACTGCTCGGCGGTGCCGCCTCCTGACGTGAGTTCCTCCTGGTGGTCCTGGGCGAAGTAGCCTGGGTGGGTCTCGTAGCCCCACACCACCTGGCCGGCATCGGCCTCCAGGCGGCCCATGATGATCTTGAGCAAGGTTGATTTGCCGATGCCGTTCGGCCCCATGATGGCGAGTCGGTCGCCCCGAATGACCTGTAGATCGACCCCGTGCAGCACTTCGTGGTCGCCGAACGCCTTGCGCACGCCCCGCACCGTGAGGACTTCCCGGCCGCTGTCGCGGCGGGGTGTGAACCGGAAGGTCGGATAGCGTCGTGAGCTCTGCGGCAATTCCTCGAGCGCCTCGGCCTTCTTCATGATCATCCGGGCCTTGCTCTGGGCCTGGCGCGCCTTGCTCGCCTTGGCCCGGAATCGGTCCACGAACTTCTGCTGGTGCGCGATGTCCCGCTCCCGGGCCGCGGTGTCGGTCACCCGCCGTTCCCGTTCCGCCTGCTTGGCCTCGAGGAAATCGGTGTAGTTCCCGGGATAGACCGTCACGGTCTCGTAGTCGACGTCCAGGATGGTGGTGGCCACGTTGTCGAGGAAGCGATGGTCGTGGGAGATGACCAGCACCACCCCGGGGAACCCGCGCAGGAAGGTCTCGAGCCAGCGGATCGACAGGATGTCCAGGTGATTGCTCGGCTCGTCGAGGAGCAGCACGTCGGGATCGCTCGCCAAAACCTGGGCCAGGAGCACCCGGAGCCGGAAACCACCCGAGAGGGTGGAGATCGGGTCCCGGTGCACGGCGGTCGGAATCCCCAGCCCCTCCAGGATCGCGGCGGCCCGGCCCTCGGCGGTGTAGCCATCGTGCCGATGCACCACGTCTTCGAGCGCGGCGAACCGGTCGGCGTCGAACGATGCCTCCGCGTTCGCCAGCATGGCATCCCGCTCGACCATGGCGTCCCAGAGCTCCGGATTGCCCTGGAGGGCGACGCTCAGGATATCCTGTCCCTCGTGGATGAACTGGTCCTGGCGGAGAACGCCGAGCCGGAGCCGCTTCGCCATGGAGACGGTGCCGTCGTCGGGAGCGAGGTCGCCGCTCAGGATCCGGAGCAGGGTGGTCTTACCCGACCCGTTGGCACCGACCAGCCCGTACCGCTCACCCGGGTTGAGCTGAAACGAGGCGCCGGCGAACAGGGTCCGGTCGCCGAACGACTTGGCAAGGCTGGAAACGGAGATCACGGCGGGACAATCTAACCTGAAGGCCCCTCTGGTCAGTGGTTCTGACCGGGCGTATTGTACTGCGAC
>Ga0315287_10006903_pt1 | contig 11340 bp, 11 predicted proteins | sample YL17G11_0_MG_FD_205037 | JGI IMG/M metagenome (GOLD analysis project Ga0315287, IMG submission 205037) | Sediment microbial communities from Yellowstone Lake, YNP, Wyoming, USA - YL17G11_0 | ecosystem: Environmental > Aquatic > Freshwater > Lake > Sediment | place: USA: Wyoming | collected...
CCAGGTTGTTCAAGATGAGATGCTTCGGATGGTAGTGGAGAAACTTCGGACCTTTGTCGAAAAAAGCGGTGTCATACTCGTCGCCTTCGATCACAAATAGGCGGCTTTGGCCGAGCCGCATGCTCCTCGGGAAATTACGCGGAATGCCGCCAATTATAAAACTTGGATCTTCGCCAAGCTCGAACAAGACGTGGCTAAGCAGTGACGACGTGGTGGTTTTGCCGTGCGTTCCTGCGACGACGCAGCTTGTGCGCTGGGTGAGAAAGACGTCACCCAGGAGCTGCGGGAAGCTGGTGTAAGCACAGCCCGAGGCCAGCATGGCTTCGAGTTCTGGGTGGCCGCGCGACAAGGCATTGGCCACGACGACAAGGTCAGGCCGTTGGCCGTCAAGATTGCTTGGCGCGTAGGGGGTCAGCACTGGAATTTTGAGGTCAGCAAGCATCGTCGACATCGGCGGATACAAGGCGCCGTCACTGCCGGTGACCTTAAAGCCTGCTTCTTGGCACAGGCCTGCGACCGATGCCATGCCGGTGCCGCCGATACCTAGGAAGTACACGTGGGCGCCTGGATTGAGTTGAATGCTCATGTCTGTGGGTTCCCTACGGATTGGGGCCAGTGGTTAGCCTGGTCGAGATGCCAGGAGAGCTGCCCCGCGTGAATGCTTGCTTGGGCGCCGAGCGCCAGAGGATAGTTGGGGCTGGTGTGACCAAAGAGCGGGCTATGAAATACCGGTAATCCTGAACGCTGGGCAAACTGCGCCAAGACAAAATGGGCGCTGTCGGGAATGTTGGGCCCAAGGTTGCGTAAATGACCGATCACCAGCGCTTGCACACCATCGCACAACCCGGCTTGCAGCCATTGATTAAGGGCCCGGGTCAGGCGTCCGGGATGCTCATCCGTGTCTTCGATAAACAGTATGTGGCCGGCGAGGGACTTGGGGAAAAAAGGTGTCCCGATTAGGTTGGTTAGAACCGAAAAACAGCCGCCAAATAGTCGCCCGTGCAGTGGGCCTGCAGCTGCTCCGGTGACCTCGCTGACGGCAAGGGTACCGGCTAAGCTCTGCTGATCTGCCCATTGGCGCAGATTGCCCAGCAGGGCCGCAGTATCGCTGGTGAGCGTGTCTGTGCCCCACAACGCCGTGGCAGGCATCGGACCATGCAATCCAGGCCATCCAAGACGCGTATAGAAGGCGCTATGCAGTGCCGAGATATCGGAAAAGCCCACCACCAGCTTCGGTGTTAGGCGGGCAAGCTTGTCCCAAGGGAGCAAGGGCAGTAGATCGCTGGCTCCATAACCGCCGCGGGCGCAAAGGATGATTTGGGACTCCGGCTCGACTAAGGCCTGGGTCAAGGCAAGACAGCGCTCCGCAGCAGTTGCAGCGGTATATGCCCACTCGGGGTCGCGAGGTAAGTCGGTATATAGGACGCCAAAACCTTGCTGCCGCAAGGTCGCAACTTTAGCAGCAAGTAGATCCGTGGCCTCACGGCTTGAAGGACGAATGATGCGCAGCGTCGGAGTCAATGCAGCTAGGCCTTATTTGCTAGGCAAATTGGTTTTTGTCAGTATATCAGGAAGTAGGCAATCCCATGTGGGGTTTTTGTATTAGAGCGAGGTCTCCAAACGATGAGCGACGTGCTGGTGCCGATTTCGATCGGCGAACTTGTCGACAAGGTCACTATTTTAAATATCAAGCAGCGTGAGATCATTGATCCGGCGAAGCTGGCCAATATCAGGGCTGAGCTGGCATCTCTAAGCCAGGTTTGTGCCAATGCCGGCATCGACCTCGTGAGCCCTGATGCCGTCGACCTGGAGCGGATCAATGGCGAGCTGTGGCGTGTTGAGGACGACATCCGAGACAAGGAGAGGGCTAAGGCTTTTGACGCTGGATTTATCGCCTTAGCGCGGGCTGTTTATGTCCTCAATGACCAACGCGCGGCCGTCAAGGCGCGGATCAATGCCAAGGCGGGTTCGCGCTTGCGAGAAGAAAAAAGCTATCGCGACTATAAGTAATAAGTATGTTTAATTAGCCTGTTAAGCCACAGTCGTCCAGTGTTTATGCTTTTTTCTTAAGGTTTGTGCTGAACGGGTCGATAGGCTCCTTGCGAATAATCGCGGGAGGTTTATATGGGCAAGAAAGTATTAATCGTGGATGATTCTCGGACGATTCGCCAGCAAGTGAATTTCACCCTGACCAAGGGTGGGTTTGAGGTTGTTGAAGCAGAAGATGGCAAGGACGGCATCGTCAAGCTCAAGGCCAACCCAGATGTTGCAATGATTATCAGTGATGTCAATATGCCGAACATGAATGGTCTGGAGATGGTCGAGGCGATGAAGGTCGACACCACCCTGGCGCACCCTCCTATCGTTATGCTCACTACGGAAGGCTCTGCGGAGCTGGTGGATCGAGCAAAAGCCGCTGGTGCTAAGGGCTGGTTGGTCAAACCGTTCAAGCCCGAGCAGCTCGTTGCGGTCGTTACCAAGCTGGTTGGATAAGCCCAAACTCTCGCAAGGACACCAGATATGTCACAGTCGATCGACAAAAATGCGACGAGAAACCTAGTCACATTTATTCAGGCCTACACCGATATGCTGGAGAAAAGCCTGGTGAGCATACAGGGCTCGATGCGGGACACCGTCGAAGGGGTGATGAAGGGTATCAACGACATCAGCAACAAGACGGCGGCAAAAAAGCGTGAGGCCAACGAAGTCCTAGTCAACACCTACACCAATCCCGATGCCGAGGCCGCTAAAGCGATGGCCTCAGCCCAAGATGAAGTGAATCAGATCATGAACTCGGCCGCCTCGGCCGCAGCGGCCGCACCGCCGCTCTTCACTGCCGTAAACGGCAACGTTGATGGCGACTCACTCCGCCGTAGCTCGGGTTTGTTCTCCAAACATATGGAGGCAATGGAAACCCTCGACGGCGACCTGCAAGGGATGCTGGTGACCATGATGGGCGCGCTATCGCAGGATGATGTCATTTCGCAAAAAATCGAGCATGTGACATCATCTCTCAATGCCTTGCAGACCAGTTTGACATACCTTCTGACTGACTTTTCTGGGCGCTGTAATGAGGAGGGCATCGCACGCTTCGCCAAGGATCTGAAGGCTGTGGTCTTCCGTTCCTATACGATGGAAGATGAAAAAAAGATTTTCTATAGCGTCTTTCCCGAAGATCGCCCGGTAAAGCCCGCAAAAAAAGCTTCTTAGGTTTATTTGGCAAAGGCTGGACGGAGGCCATGGCTAAAGTCGCAGCTAATGCGTTGTTTCCTGTACACTGGCCACTCCATGCTGCAAGCTATTTCAATAGCTTCAGGAGGTGGTTAAAGTGATTGAACGCAAGCATGAGGTCGTAGTTCTGTACGGTGGCCGTTCTACCGAACACGAAGTTTCCTGCCGCAGCGCTAATTTTATTCTGCGTAACCTTGATCCGGAGCGCTTTGTTGTTAAGGCGATTGGTTTGGATAAAGAGGGCCATTGGTGGCCGCAGGACACGGCCACATTGCTGGCCGCAGGTTCAGGACCGGTGCCCATCTACCGTCAGAGCAGTGGCCCGCTAGCGCCGGGGACTTTTACCACCTCTTCCTCGCAGCCAGTGGTCTTTCCGGTCCTGCACGGGACCTATGGCGAGGATGGCACTATGCAGGGCCTGCTTGAGCTTGCCGACTTGCCTTTTGTCGGGCCAGACACCTTGGGCTCAGCGATCGGGATGGATAAGGTCGTTTCCAAGCGGCTGGCTCAGGCGGCTGGCGTAGCGGTAGTGCCCTGGGTGGATATTCGGGCGCAGCATTGGCCGCAGTTGGGGGCGGCATTTTGTGCAAAGGCGCTGCAGGATCTAGGTCTGCCACTATTTGTAAAGCCGGCGAGGCTCGGTAGTTCGGTCGGTGTAAGCAAGGTTAAGACTGCGGCCGAGTTGGCTCCGGCTTGCATCGAGGCGTTAAAGTATGACGACCGAATTATGATCGAAAAGGGGCTCACGGTCCGTGAGATCGAGGTGGCTTGCCTCGGCGACTACGATCCGGCCCTGTCGGTGCCAGGCGAGGTGATCGCACATGCGGATTTTTATAGCTATGATGCGAAATACCTCGATGCCGCGGGTTCCAGTGTTCAGGTGCCGGCGCATTTGGACGTGGGCCAGATTAAGATAGCGCAGCAGATGGCTCGGCAGGTCTTTGTTGGTCTCGAACTTTACGGTATGGCCCGTGTCGATCTGTTTCTGGAACAGGGCAGCGGTGATTTTTATTTTAATGAAGTAAATACTATTCCAGGGTTTACCGAGATTTCGCAGTACCCGCAGCTGTGGGCTGCGAGCGGGGTTGATGCGAAGCAGCTGCTGGCGCGTTTGGTCGAGCTGGCTTTGCAACGCCACCAAACCAAGGTCGGTCTTAAGCGGACTAGGTAATTTTGGGTGCAATCGCGCCAGAAATGATCCGGAGGGGCGCAAGGCCCGCAGAATTTAATGGTAACTATCCGATATCAAAAGGCCACCTGAGCAGTGACAGGTGTCGACCATGACACCTGTCCAATGGGCCTCAGAGTTCAAATCAAGCGGCGGCTGAGCCAACCCTGAGCGAGGGCATCGCCCAAGTCATTGCACACTGCCGTCGCGCCCGCCGCAAGGAGTTTAGTGGCGGGCTGTTCGCTGCAGACGCCAACGGCGGTCATGCCGGCATGGACTGCCGCTTTAATGCCATGGAGGCTGTCCTCGTAGACGACGATGTTGATCCGATCTTTGGGTGAAATACCAAGGTGATTGGCGCATTGCCAAAAGATGTCGGGCGCGGGTTTGGGCCGGCTTACCTCGCTGCTGGTTAACACTAGCGGCACCTGTAGCTCATGGTAGGCCAAAGCGCCTCTTACAAACCCTCCTGTTGAGTTGCTGGCCACTGCGTATGGTATGCCCGACGCAGCTAGCGTCCGTATAAAATCGGCGCTACCGGTAAGTAATGGTAGCTGGTCAAAGCGGCTGGTGATCCATAACTCTTTGGCAGCTATCAACGCCTTACTTTGCTTGGGAGCGCCATAGCGTCTGCACAAAATATGAGCGATGGTCCGCGTTGCATGCCCAGCAAGCGACTCCTGGTCAGCCAGCGGCACGCCAAACACAGTCTCCACGGCCGCTTGCCACGCAGCTAAATGCAGAGCCAAGCTATCTACTAGGACGCCGTCAAAATCAAGGATCACTGCGGCCGGTTGCATGTTCGTTTCCTTCCAGCGGACAGACTGCTATGCTCACATACCTTAACATCGGTTCTCAGCTTCCAACGTGGGGAATAAAGTGGCTTTCGCAGCAAATTCTGTGCCCGCATTAACTCCAGAGGCCAGCCGCGCCAAGCGCTTGTCGATCATCTGCTTGTTGCTGATGGTGCTCGGTAGCATCGGTCTTGATCAGGTTAGCAAAACCCATGCGCAAAAGAGCCTGATGATTTGGTCCGATCCGCACGATCCGGCGGGCTATCAAGGGCAGCGCTTTCCAATATGGTCGTCCAATGCAGATGTCGAGTTTCGAGGGGGTGACTCCAGCTTTATTTCGATAAGTACGAATTATGTGCGCAACCTAGGGGCGGCTTGGGGTGCACTGGCTTCCCTGCCAGATTATATAAGGGTGCCATTTTTCTATCTGGTGACCAGCCTGGCGGTGGTAATTATCCTGATTTACATGCGCTCGACGCCGGTGCATCATCGGCTGGTCATCTTCTCCTTGGCGTTGATCATGTCTGGAGCTGTCGGTAATTTTATTGACCGCGTCCGTTTTGGTTATGTCATCGATTGGATTGACGTGCGTTGGAATATCCTAGGCTGGCACTACGATTTTCCTAACTTCAATGTCGCCGACAGCTCGATCAGTGTGGGTGTGATGCTGCTGCTCGTCGACATGGTCTTTTTCGAGCGGTCTCGGGCAGCGCGAACTGAGCTGTTGAAGCCAACTAAAGCCACCTGATCCATGGGTAAATATTTAGGACCTTGCGCAAAGCCCATGCGGGTTATTTGGGCATATTGCCTTTTTGGCATGGTACTAATTGCCTAATATGGTCCTCTTCAAAAGCCGAACAGACTCCTTAGTTCGGGCGGGGCATATAGAATAACCGGCTGCTTTAACCAGAGTAATTTTCTATGGTCGCGGCCGGCCTTAGGTTCTGTTGGTAATTGACGAACAGACTCCCGGTGCTTGGATAAATGACTTATCCAAAGCGCGCAAGGGAGGCGCAGTTGTACGCTTTTATAAGGCTGGTGATCATCGTCCTTGCCTTTGGCTTGGTCACTCCCGCCTTGGTCCATGCGGGCGAGAGGGAAGACACCATCAGGGGGCTCATTGACGATGTTCGGGGCAGCGAGCGGGCGACTGCCGTGGCCAAAGTTAGCGACCTCCATAAATCATACGAGGGCGCGACTGATCAGACCGAGCGCCGGCTATTGGCCCTAGCCTTAGGTGTCGGCTATCTCGAAGCCAGTCCCCGCTTGGCATTGCAATACCTTTCCTCGGCCGAGCAGGCGAGCACTGTGGCCGATCCGCTGCTGCCAATGATTCGCTATTATCTAGCATTGGCCTTGTTTCAAGGCGGTGCTTATCAAAGCTCCAGCCAGATCGCAAAGGCGCTGCTGAGCGTCGTCAAAGGCGACGTTTGGATTAAACGCGTGCATAGCTTGTTGATCGAAAACCTTTATGCCTTGGGCGATTACTCAAATATGACGCAGGAATTTAAGAGCTATAGTAAGCACTATAGCTTTAGCCGGCGTCAGGAGATTCTGGCGAAAATGGCCATTGAGGCCTTTGGCAAGCAGGGCGACCACAAGGCGGCTCGCGAACTTCTTGAGGAACTCGCCCGTAATTATCCTACCACCGAAGAGTCGCGCTGGGCCTTCCATCAACTTGAGGCAGCCACTTGCCTGTCTTTAGAACAGGGGCGATACCAGTATTCTGAACGGCTGCTTCTGGCGCTCAGTCGCAACGTGGTTCTTGGAGCCGGGATCGAAGAATTTTTGGTTGCCGCGGCTGACCAGCCTGTCGATTTTGATGGTGTGTCGCGGGTCATGACGCCGGGCGAAAAGGTCAATTTTTTTGTTCGGGCTCGTTTGTTTAAAAGGGCACTAAATGTCGTCGAAAATCAATATCAAGAACTACACAAAAGGCCTGATCCGAACCTTAAGGCGGTGTTGGTTTTTGAACTAGGCCGGCTGCATATAAGGATGTTCGAGCCGCAAATCGCGGCCCGCTATTTTTCACGCTTTCTTGCGGAATTTCCCAAACATCATTGGGTACCTAGGGCCCACGAGGCACTCGCGGATGCCTTGCGCTACAGTGGTCAGCCCCTCGCGGCATCGAAGTTTTATGGCTTGGCCCTGGCGAAACGGGCGACGCCGCTGCTGCGCTGGATGTATTTTTGGACACTGATGCGCGGTAAAGATTATGCACAGGCCCTTGCTTTGGTCGAAAAGCCTGGGTTTGTAACCCCGCGTGAAGGCGACGACCCCTTGGTGACGCGATATTGGCACGGCAAACTTCTAGACCTGGTTGGGCGCAAGGACGAGGCAGGTGCAATTTATAAAGATATTCTAGCTAACCATGCGCAGTCATTTTACGCCATGGTGGTCGCATATCGCTACCCTGGACTGGTTCAGCCAGAGGTGACTCTACCAGCGGAGCCGGCTCCTGCGATGCCTACGCCGACCAGCGGGGCCTTTAATGTAGCGCTTGCGGCTAGGAGGGGACCTCCAGCACAGGAGGCAAGCCCAGCGCCGGAAATTCTGAAGGTGCAGGCGGAATCACTCAGCGACATGCCAAGCAGCATGTCTCAACGCAATGACGTCAAGCTGGTTGCTGATTTGATGCGAGTGGGCCTTAGAGACGCAGCTTCAGCCCAACTAGCCTCCGTGAAATGGGCTGGGTTCGACCAAATCGACGCCTTTCGTGGGATTGTAAAAATGTCGAGCCAGCTTGACGACTACCGCCCGTCGCGCAATCTGCGTTACACCAGCTTCACATCGCTGCGCAGCCTGCCACGCAACTGGCGCGAGCTGATGGGCCTGCTGGATGCACATGGCGAAGATTGGAAAGCCTATTATCCGCTGGCCTATGAACGTCTAGTCATGCCGTTCAGTTCAAGCCTACGCCTTAGTCCATTTCTCGTGTTGAGCATCATGCGCAACGAAAGCTTTTATAATAAGGAGGCTCGTTCCGGCGTCGGTGCGCAAGGGCTTATGCAGCTAATGCCCTATACCGCGATGAAAATCGCGACGTTGCTGCACGATGAAGCCTTTGATATTCGCGACGTTAGTAAGCCCGAAGTCAACATCGGCTATGGCATCTATTATATCGACCGTTTGCTGCGCTACTATAGCGATAGTCCGGTGCTGGCGGCCGCGGCATATAATGCTGGACCGGTGGTGGTCAATCAATGGCTAGGCACCTGCGGCGGCTGTGAGGTCGATGAATTTGTCGACTCCATCCCCTATTTGGAGACCCGCCGCTACGTCCGCGAGGTGATGCGGACTATGGATCTTTATGCGCGTATTTATACGGGCAAGCCCGGACTGCCTAGCCTAACGCCGATGCCACTAACGGCACCCCCCGGCGAAGGCATTTTTTGAGCATCTAGGCATGAACTGCCCGCCAGTCAATGGCTTGACGGTCTTTAGCAGGTGTTCGGCAGCGTGCTAGACTAAACAAAGTCGGCGGGTCAGGGCCCGCTATTCAGCTGCGCTCGCCGCTATTGTGTCTGAGTTTTAGCCCACCAATACCCATCTCGGGGAAGACCGATGACGGAACAATGGTTATCGATTGTTGAGTACGCCAGGACCTATCAAGTCTCAGACATGACTGTGCGGCGTCGGATTAAGACCGGTAAACTGCACGCCATTCTGCAGGACGGTAAATACTTTATTCCGGTTCCTGGCCAAGACGGACGTGGTGGCCATGCTACCGTAACCACACCAAGAGAGGTGGCGGCGCAGATGCAACCGCGGTATTCATCCCAGCATGCATCGCAACATTTGGCCTACCAGCAACCGTCGCCCCGATCGCAGATGCAAGACCCCGTTGTGGTCAAAAGTCATCCATCGGTTCAGGCTGCATCGCCAGGGCCCAAGCACTCGCCGATACGCGCACCTTCGCCGCTTGACGAGGGCGAAGGAGTGATTCCCCAAAATTTGCGTCGCGCTAGTAGCTCCGAAGAGATCTCGCTAGTCGACAGCCGAGCATTGCTGGCCTACTGCGAAGCTTCGCTGCGCAAACTTGCTGAAGGCGAACGGCGTACGGTGGAAAAATTTAAGGCTAAGCTCGAAGCCGTTGAGGCAGTCCTGGGGCAGCGCGATCTCGAAATCAAAACCCTCCGCCAGCAAGCCGAGGATCTACAGCTGCTGGTAAAAATTCTAGAAAAGCGCAAGTAGTCCTAGAGCCACAGCAGGCTGGCATCGCCGTAGCTGTAGAGCCGGTATTCGCGCGTGATGGCGGTCTGGTACATAAGTTTTGCCTGCTCTAGGCCGATCAAAGCGCTGATGAGCATGAACAACGTCGAGCAAGGTTGATGGAAGTTTGTCACCAAACCGTCGATAACCCATGGCTTATAGATTTCTTCGGCCGTACGTGGATGAATATAGAGCTGGGTCTGATGCCAGCGGTCAGCCTGGGCGACAAAGGCGACTGGGTCGTGATCAGAGCGACGGTAAAGGTCTTCTAGGCTGCGCAGAGTCGTCGTCCCGACGGCGACGACCGGCCGGTCCTCGGCTCGCGCTTTGCACAAGGCGGCCGCCGTTGCTGCGCCGACTCGGTAGCGTTCAGGATGCATCACATGGGCGGAAGGGTCTTCGGACTTTACCGGCAGGAAGGTGCCGGCGCCGACGTGCAGCGAGACGAAGTTTATATGAATGCCGCGGCTTTTGCCGGCGTCAAGTAGAGCCTGAGTGAGGTGCAATCCTGCCGTGGGTGCGGCCACCGAGCCAGCGTCTTGTGCATAGACCGTCTGATAGCGCTCCCGGTCCGACGATTGTGGGGCGGCTTGGGGCTGATCGCGTTTGATGTAGGGAGGCAGTGGGATCAAGCCGTGCTGCTCCAGCCAGTCGGCGAAAGCAGGGCTCGAACGGTTGAAGCGTAGCTGGACGAAGGCATTGCCTGTGCCATCTTCGGTCTTGCCAAGTACCTCTGCCATAACCTCGCCAGCTAGGTGAATACGGCTGCCGACCTGCAATTTTTTCAGGGGCCTGCCCATAGCCTGCCAGTGGCATGTGATGCTAGCGTCATCTTGGGTTAATGGCGCGAGGAGAAAAAGTTCAACTTGGCCGCCGCTTGGCAGGAAACCGAGCAAGCGGCTTGGGAATACCCGTGAGGCATTTAGTATTAATTCCGTACCTGGTTGCATCTCCGTCATGAGGCCTGCCACATGAGCGTCCCGCAATTTTCCACTCGGCATCCTGACCAGCAGGCGCGCCTCATCCCTTTCGCGGGTGGGCTCTTGGGCGACAAGGTGGGGTGGAAATGGATAGTCGAAGTCGCTAAGGCGAAGCTCAGGTCGGGTTTGGTTCGAGTTGGGCATGGCAAAGAGGCCTCCGGGAGGTCATATAGCTGGCCGCGACCGCTCTTGTCGAGCTTCAGTTGCAACTTAGGACTGATGCTGGGGTGCGTCCTGGGCTTCGGCCTGGGTGCGGCGCATGCCTGCCCGAGCGCTGTTTTCTTGCATGAAGTGCCGCGTCTTGCCGGCGGTCAGCGGCAAGGGTTGCGCCTGTTTGCATTAAGGCCGGTAGCAGCTGGACGCCAGGTCTGGGAGCAGGTGCCTCTACAGTTGGACCCCTTGACGCCTGAGGGGCGGCTGATTTTTGACGCGGGTGCCGACCTTAGTCACTTTAACCACCAGGCCTCAGACCTGCTGACGTTTCAGAGTGAAGACTTTGGTCGGCCCATGGACCCGAACACGCCGCCCTTGCCGTGCAGCTTAGGGGCTGTTTACGAAGTCAGTACGGCAGCAGGTGTGGCCTATCTGACCAGCTGTGCAGCGACGGTAAACTCAGCACCCGTACGCTACCCCACCCGGGTCACTTTTGATCGGGAGCACCACACCCTGCAAAGTGGGTTTTACCGCTATCGATTCAACCCCGATAACTATATGCAGTTTGCTAGCATCGCTTTTCCTGGTGCCCGTGGCGACTGGGACGAGGTGGCTAGAGATTCGCGCTTATTGATCCATGCCGACATTAAAAATTTCTTTACAATGCAGTTTGATTCGCGACAGATTGTCTCCCGTCTGGAAGCCAGTCGGCTTGGCCCAATCGCCAACCTTGCCCGCGTTTCGTTATTTCTGCGCATTTTGCTGTTTAAGATTCGCATGAGTCTGACGACAGATGTCTGAT
>Ga0315287_10006904_pt1 | contig 11340 bp, 5 predicted proteins | sample YL17G11_0_MG_FD_205037 | JGI IMG/M metagenome (GOLD analysis project Ga0315287, IMG submission 205037) | Sediment microbial communities from Yellowstone Lake, YNP, Wyoming, USA - YL17G11_0 | ecosystem: Environmental > Aquatic > Freshwater > Lake > Sediment | place: USA: Wyoming | collected...
GCTCGAAAATGATCTGCTTCGCTGCCATGTGTCTCCTCCTTCTTTCCTTATTCGATCACCGCGAGCACGTCGTCCTCGCGCAGGATCACCATCTCCTCACCGTCGAGCTTCACCTCGGTGCCGGTGTACTTGCCGAACAGGATCTTGTCCCCGACCTTGAGGTCCAGGGGCCGGATCTTGCCGTCCTCGAGCAGCTTGCCGGAGCCCGCGGCCACGACCTTGCCCTCGAGCGGTTTTTCCTTGGCCGCATCCGGGATGATGATGCCGCCCTTGGTCTTCTCCTCGGACTCGAGCCGTTTCACGAGCACGCGGTCACGTAGCGGTCTGATTGCCATGATGGCCTCCTTTCTCTATCTTTTCGGTGTGTTACTAGCTCTTTCCCATGTTGAGCACTCCCCGGCCCGGACCGCTCAACGCGGTCGAAAGATATACACCCCCCAAAAATGGTCAAGGGGAAGGGAGAAAAAAAAGCTCAGCGCCCCGGGATCTTCTCCGCCGCGGCCCAGCACTCGCGCCACGTCGCGGCGAGGTCGTCGATCCGGTCGAGCAGATCGTGGGGGAAGTCCGTCGTCCACGCCGGGAAGGAGAGGAGCTCGGCGAGCGCGTCCTTCTCGCCCATGCCGAGCCGGGACAGCTGGATCGCCAGCGCCTGGAGCATGGGGTGCGCCGGGAGGCGGCCTCCGGCGGGCCAGCCGAGCGACACGAGCTCGCGGCGGCCCTGGCTCAGCTCCGCCCGGGCCATCTCGCGCCACCGGCCGAAGGCGTCCTCGATGCCGGCGAGCGCCTTCCTCGCGTCGCCGAGGTGCTCGCGCGCGGCGTCGGTCAGGATCTTCAGCTGCTTGGTCGGCGCGACGCGCAGGAGCGGCGGGGAGAAGACGTCCATCCCCGCGGTCGCCGAGTCGATCGCGGCGATCACCGAGCGCCGCTGCGCGTCCCGCTTCTCGAGATCCTCGAGGAGCTTCTGGGCGCTGAGCCGCTTCTCGCTCGCCGCCAGGGGGGCGCGGTCGTTGTAGCTCTGGAGCTCCCAGATCAGGAGGTCGCGGATGCGCCGGCGCGCCTCCTCGGCGTTCACCGCCTTGGAAGAACGGCGGGGAGCCCGCTTCTTTGGCGCCTTCACCAGCGCCTCGCCGCGTTTCACCACGGTCGTCGGCTTCGGCTTCGGCTTTCGCTGCGATTTGACCTTCGGTTTCGGTTTGGCTCTCGGCTTCGGCTGGCTCTTCGGTTTCGTCGCCATGGTGGACTCCCCCCTTGTGCCTGACGGGACGATGATAGCAGTGAAAGAAAAAAATCAAGTATTCCAGAATGTTGCCGCTGGCTTTCGCCGAGCACGGTGCCGTCATGGCGGCGAGCGTCCTCAACAGCGACGACGCGGTTCGAACGCCCTAGGGCGGAAAACCACCTTCCTTGCTGCTTTCGCCGACCGGGTCTATTCTGGTTTCGTCCTAACAAAACCGGGGGGGTTCACATGCGGTCCATGACGTTGGTCGTTTGGCTCGCGCTCTGCGGCGCAGCGTTCTTGCTGGCGGCGTGCGGCGATGACGGCGGCCGCGGGTCCGATGCCGGGCTGGACGGCAGCACCGATACCGACACGGATACAGATACCGATTCCGACACGGATACGGATACCGATACCGACACCGATACGGATTCGGACACCGATACGGATACGGACACGGATACGGATACCGACACGGACACCGACGCCGACGGAGATGCCGGGCCGGACTCCGGCACCGATACCGACACCGAGATCGACTGTGGCGACGTGATGTACACCCACACCGGCCCCCTCCCGTTCTACGTCGATTCCCAAGAGGAGCTGGAGGCGCTCGCCGGGGTGACCCACATCTACTTGTACCTTTCAACCGCTCCGGAGATGGAGGTCACGGGGGCCGGAGTCACGGATCTGACCCCGCTGTCATCGCTGAGATGTGTCGACGGCGTCCTCGACATCTCCTATACGGAGGTCACCTCGCTCGCGGGGCTCGAGAACCTGCGTTCGTCGGACCGACTCGATATCACCAACGACGAGCTGCTCACGTCGGTCGAGGCGCTCGAAAACCTGAGAGAGGTAGACACTCTTGTGATTGTCGGAAATTCGCTTCTCGAAAGCGTGGACGGTTTGAGCTCGCTGAGCAACGCCGGTGCTATCGGTGTGTCATCAAACGGGGGGCTCACGAGCCTCGAGGGGTTCCCGGCGATCGAGACGGCATATAACGTCTCGATCACGAACAACGCTCTGTTGACCGACATCGGCGGCTTCGGTGCGCTCTCGACCTTGGACGGGTGGCTGCACATTGAAGACAATGCCGCGCTCGCAAACGTCTCCGGCTTTGGCGCGCTCACCATCGTTTCGGGCAGTCTCCGCATCGTCGGAAACGGGGATCTCGCCGGCTTCTACGGTTTCTCCGCGCTCGACACCATCGGGGGGAGCTTCACCATCCAGGCCTGCGACGTGCTCACGAGCTTGGAGGAGTTGAGCGCTCTCTTCACCGTTGGGGGAGACCTGACCATCCAGGAAAACGACAACCTGCCACAGTGCCAAGCATGCGATCTGCTCGACCAGCTCATCGGGTTCTCAGGGACGTTCAGCTCCTCCGGTAATCAGGCGGACACCTGCACCGACGACTGCGCCGATATCGATGCTGGCGTGGATGGCGGGACGTAGGGCGTCCGAGGATTCGACGCTGCTCCTACCTGTCCGTTACTGCATGTACCCCAACTGCTTGAGCTGCGCCTTGAGCTCCTCGGGGATCTCCTCTGTCTTGTCCTCGGCCGCCTGGGGCTTGGCCGCGGCCTGGGCCGCGATCTTGCCCGACGTCCACGCCGCCTTGTCCGGCGCGGCGATGAACTGGCCGAGCGCGATCCGCAGGGCGCGCAGCGCGATCGGGTACCTTTCGTCCGCGTCGTTCAGCTCGGCCGGATCCTCGACGAGGTTGTGCAGCGAGGTGTTGACCGGCCCGCGCATCTTCAGCTTCCAGTCGCCCTTGCGCACGGACCACTGGAGGTTGCGCTCGTCCGCCTCGCTCCAGAAGCTCGAGAAGGACGCGCCGAGCGGGTCCGCCGCGGCGCCGTTCGCGGCCTCGAGCAGGCTGCGCCCCTCGACGCCCGCGGCCGGCGGCAGGCCGATCGCGGCGAGCAGCGTGGGCAGGACGTCGCACAGGCCGACGTTGTCCTTGATCCGCTTGCCGGCCGGCACCACGCCCGGCGCGCGCACGACGAGCGGCACGTGCAGGAGCTCCTGGAAGAGCGTGTGGCCGTGGCCCACGGACTCGTGCTCGAAGAACTCCTCGCCGTGATCCGCGCACACGATGAACACCGTGTCGTCGAGCAGCCGGTTGCGCACGAGCTCGTCGAGGAACCGCCCGAAGTGGCGGTCGTGGTAGGTCACCTCGCCGTCGTACAGCGCCTCGAGGTGGCGCCGATCGCGCGGCTCGAGCACCACGCGCTTCTGCTTGAACCCCTCGAGCAGCGAGCCGGTGGCGCGCGGCACGACCGGCCCCACGTACGGCTCCGCGTCGTACAGCTTGAGATCCTCGGCCGGCGGATCGTACGGGACGTGCGGGTCGATCGTCTGCACGTAGGTGAAGAACGGCTTGCCGGCCGCGGTCTGCGCCTTGATGAACTCCGTCACCTCCGCGAAGACCTTCTCGGCCTGGGTCGGCTTGTTCTCGCGGATCTCGTTCGTGTAGCGCGTCCAGCCCCGGTTGAAGCCGAACTCCGCGGCGAGGTAGCCGTTGGCGATGAACGCGCCCGTGGCGTACCCCGCGGCCTGGAACAGCTCGCCGGCCATCTTGATCGACGTCGCGAGCCGCGACGAGTGGCCGCGCGCCTTGTGCGTGTCCGGGTACAGGCCGGTGAGCACCGAGGCGCACGACGGCTTGGTCCAGTTCGACGTCGACTGGCAGCGCTCGAACAGCGTCGACTCGGACGCGAACTTGTCCATGGCCGGCGACTTGACGTGGGTGTTGCCGTAGGCCGTGAGCTTGTCCGCGCGCAGCGTGTCGACGAGCAGCACGATCGCGTTCTTCGGCTTGCGGGTCGCGACCTGGATTTTTGGCGGATCGAGCCGGATCGCGGGCGCGCCGAGCGCGACGCGGCTGCCCTTCACGCCCGAGATCTCGAGATCGAGCCGGGCGAGCTTGCCCGCGGCCGGGGCGAGGCTCCACATCTGATCCTGCCACTCGCCCGCGCTGATCGAGACGCTCGCGAGCTCGGTCGCGGCCATGGTGTCCGCGGGCGTGAGCCGCACCTTGAGGCCGATCGGCTGGGGCTTCTGGGCGCCCGACGCCGGGATGCACACGGCCGAGGCGCACAGGCTCGACCCGGCCGGCACGTCCAGGTAGTACGAGAGCGTCATGGGCGCCGGTAGGAGGAGCGAGTCGATCTCCTTGTCGTCGACCTTGTGCGGCCGGCACAGGCCGCCGAGTTGGGGCGCCTCGAACGGATCGGCCCCTGCCTCGCCCTCGGGGATGATCCGCAGGTAGTCGATCGCGAACGCGGCGAGCGCCCCGGCGACCTTGTGGTCGTGATCCTCGTACACGAGCTTGAGGAGGTTCTCGCCGGCCTTGGCCTGTTCGAGGGTGCTCGTCGCGCGCAGAATCTCGAAGTCGCCGCTCTTCATGGTGAGCTTGGTGAGCGGCGCGTCGTTCAGGTAGATCGAGAACCAGTCGACGCCCGCCTTCTTGACGCGCAGCTCGAAGGTCAGCGGCTTGGGCTCGGCCAGGCTGAAGTACAACCGCGACGGCGAGCGCGTGGCCCACGTGTAGGCGAGGCCGTTCATGTCGACGTCGTTGTCGAAGCCGCTCATCCAGCCGCCGAGCGTGTACTTGAACCGCGCGGCCGTCCCGAAGTCGACGAACTCGCCGTAGTGGCGGATGTCCGCGAGGTGGAGCGAGTCCATGAGGTCGAGCGCCCGCGCGGTGCCGTCCCACGGCGTGCCCTCGGCCGCCACGTCCGGCGGGGCCGCGCCCGGTCCGGCAGCCTTGCCCTTGTCGTCGCCGCAGCCGAAGGGCAAAGCGCAGGAGAGCGCCGCGCCCGCGCCGACCACGAGGAAGTCGCGCCGGGTGAAGAACCCCGGGCGGCCGCCGGCGCGCGGGCCGAAGAAGGTCGCGAGATCGTCCGCGCGCTCGGATTCTTTTTTAAGGTTCGTCACCTTCGCCCCATCCCCGGCCGCCGCCGGTCCTGCTCCCCGGCATAGCAGATTGCGTTTCATGTAAAAAGAAATGCGGGCGGGCGCGCGAATATTCTGGAAAAATGGACTACGTTGATTCGTTCGAGGGGGCTCTGTTATGCTGCCGCCCACATCCGCTTTGGGACGTGATCATGGGCTCGGGGGACCGGCGCGCCCGATCGAACCGCACCCCGGACGATCACGAGAAACGGGGACCACGATGCATCTGTGTGAAACGAAGAGGATCGCGACCGCGCTGACGGCAGCCATGTTCCTGCTCGCGGCCGCGCCGCGCCCCGCCGCCGCCGACGACCAGGCGGTCGCCAAGGCGAAGTTCCAGGACGGGATGGCGCTCATCAAGGAGGAGAACTACCCGGCCGCGCTCGCCGCGTTCGAGGAGTCGTACAAGCTCGTGCCCAAGCCGGGCCTCCTCTACAACATCGCGATGTGCCAGAAGGCGCTCTTCCGGTACGTCGAGTCGATCGCTTCGTTCAAGAAGTACGTCTCGGCCATGGGCGCGAACATCAAGCCCGAGATGAAGCTCACGGTGGATCAGGCGCTCTCGGACATGCACAAGCTCGTGGGCACGATCCTGATCGACGGCGCGCCGGACGGCGCCAGCGTGTTCATGGACGACCGCTCGGTCGGCGACACGCCGCTCAAGGAGTCGCTGCTCGCGGATCCGGGCCAGCACTCGATCCGCGTGGAGCGCGACGGCTACAAGCCTTTACGCACCGAGGTGACCGTCCCCTCGGGCGCCACGATCGCGGTGCGCGCGTCGCTCCACTCGGTGGCCGCGTGGATCAAGATCGCGTGCGAGGCCGAGGACGCGGTCGTGCACCTCGACGGCAAGGTGGTCGGCGGCTGCCCGTTCGAGGGCGAGGTGCAGCCCGGCGAGCACGAGGTGAAGGTCCAGGAGCCGGGCAAGCCCGCGTTCCTGCAGAAGTTCGACGTGAGCTCGGGCGGCACGGCCACGGTGGCGGTGACGCTCCAGACCGGCAGGGAGCCGGGAGCGGACGAAGGGGCCGGGAGGCCTCGCGGCCTGCTCATCGGCGGGATCGCGGCGCTCGCTCTAGGCGCGGGCGCGGGCGTGGTCGGCGGGGTGTTCGCGGCCAAGCGCGGCGACGCCCTGGACACGGTCGAGAACCCCGCGTCGCGCGCCGAGTACGACGCGGCGGGCGAGGATGCGAAGAAGTACCACGGCGTGATGCTCGGCGGGTTCGTCGGCGCCGGGGTCTTCATCGCCGCGGGAGTGGTGCTGATCGTGCTCGACGCAAAGGGCGCAAAGAAGTCCGAAGGCGACGCGAGCGCGGTGGCGCTGCGACCGGCTCCCGGCGGGATCGCCGTGGAATTTTAAAGGGGGGAAGCAATCATGAAAACGACGACGACGATGCGTTTCGCGGCCGCGCTCTTTGTGTCCCTCCTCGCGGCCGGCTGCTTGAGCCTGCCCGGCTACAGCGGTCCGGACGGATCGACCGACACGGACACGGATACGGATACGGACACCGATACCGACACGGATACCGACACCGACACAGACACAGACACCGATACCGACACCGACACCGATACCGACACCGACACCGATACCGATACGGACACCGACACGGATACCGATACGGACACGGACACCGATACGGACACGGACACCGACACGGATGCAGATACCGACACGGACACCGATACCGACACGGACACGGACACGGATACCGACACGGACACCGACACGGACACCGACACCGACACCGATACGGATACGGATACCGACACGGACTGCGAGCCGCCGTGTGGGAGGTGCCTGACCTGTACCGGACCGGATACGTGCACGCAGGTCGGCGCGGGTGCGGACGACCCGTCCGGAACCTGCGCGGACGGCACGACCACGGACGAGTGCGGGACGACCGGCCTGTGCACGGTCGCCGGCGAGTGCGAATACAAGCTCGCGGCCGGCGCGTACTGCAAGACGTCCTGCGCGACGGTTTCGACGATCGGCTACTCCACGGATTGGTCGTGCTCGGGGAGCACGCACACCTGCACGGTCGGCGGCACGCCGGTCGAGTGCCCGGAGGGCGATCACCAGTGCCTCGACGCGACCCAGTGCGAAGAGGCGTGCACGGGGGACGGCGACTGCGCGGACACGACCAACGACTTCTGCTGCCAGGCGGCGGACGTGGCCGCCGGATGGTGCGGCTCGGCCGAGCAGGGAAACTGCATCGCCAAGATCGCCGCTGGCCAGGACTGCGGCGCGGGCGCCCCGGACGGCGCGACCAACCGCTGCGCGACCGGCCTGTGCGAGGACGGCGTGTGCTGCGGCGCGGGCGGCTGCCCGGGCGACTGCAACGTCTGCGACCTGAGCGCGGGCGGGACGTGCACGCTCTTCAACGATGTCGTTGGGCCCGACGCGCCCGTCGACGTCTGCGCGGAGTGCCGGGGATGCACGGGCGCATCCCCCAACTGCGAGAGCGTCACGGACGGCGCGGATTGGAACGACGACTGCACCGAGGACACGGTCGAGCCGTGCGGCCTGAGCGGCGAATGCGACGGCAGCGGCGCGTGCGACTACAAGCTCGCGGTCCTCGCTGTCTGCGTGGCGCAGAGCTGCACCGACGGCCCGACGAACGGCACCGAGCACTGGTCGACCTGCGACGGAGACCACGAGTGCACGGCGCAGTCTCTCGACTGCTACCCGGGCTACCGCTGCCACGGGATCGACTGCACCGAGACCGGCGCCTGCGACGACGGCGACCTCGACGAGCTGTGCTACGAGTCGAGCTACTACTGCTGCGAGGTGGGCGACACGAGCTGCAGCGAGGGCGACTGCACGCCGCTCATCGACGTCGGATACGCGTGCGTCGACGATCACCAGTGCTCCGGCGTGGGCGCGTGCGAGGACGGCTTCTGCTGCGACATGGCGTGCGACGGCGTCTGCGAGGCGTGCTCGGCGGCCAAGACCGGCGGCGTGAACGGCACGTGCGGCGACGTCCTGCCAGCCACGGACCCGGACGTCGAGTGCACAGACCTCGGCTCGTGCACGGCGGCGTGCGACGGCTTCGGCTCGTGCCGGGTGGACAACGGCGCGGGCACCGCGACCGCGTGCATCAACCAGGGCTCCGATTGCTCGGCCACGGGCGAAGACAAACAGTGCGCGACCGCATACTGCGTCGACGGTTTCTGCTGCAACGGCGCGTGCGGCGGCACCTGCGAGGCGTGCTCGAACGCGCTCACCGGCGCGGCGAACGGCACCTGCGACGACATCACGCAGGGGCTCGATCCGCTGCCCGAGTGCCCGGATCTCGGCTCGTGCGTCGCCGCGTGCGACGGCTACGGCGCGTGCGCGGTGGACAACGGCGCCGGGATCGCGACGACCTGCATCGCCCAGGCCGCGGACTGCTCGGCCACGAGCGAGGACGAGCAGTGCGCGACCGGGTGGTGCACGGACGGCGTGTGCTGCAACGGCGAGTGCAACGCCGGCTGCTACGGCTGCAACGGCGTGCTCACGGGCGCCGCGGCCGGCACGTGCGCGACGATCGACGTCGGCGAGGATCCGGGCGAGCTGGACTGCCCGAACGTGGGATCGTGCACCGCGTCTTGCAACGGCTCGGGCGCGTGCCGCGTGAACGACGGCGCGGGCACCGCGACCGCGTGCCTGGCGCAGGGCACCGCGTGCCCGACCGGCGAGGGCGCGGCGTGCAATACGAGCAACTGCATCGACGGCTTCTGCTGCAACGGCGCGTGCGGCGGCACGTGCGAGGCGTGCTCGAGCGCGCTCACCGGATCGGCGAACGGCACCTGCGACGACATCACGCAGGGGCTCGATCCGCTCCCCGAGTGCCCGGATCTCGGCTCGTGCGAGGCGTCGTGCGACGGCTACGGCGCGTGCGCCGTGGACGACGGCGCCGGGATCGCGACGACCTGCATCGCCCAGGCCGCGGACTGCTCGGCCACGGGCGAGGACGAGCAGTGCGGGACCGGGTGGTGCACGGACGGCTTCTGCTGCGACCTCGACTGCGGCTCCGGCTGCATGGCGTGCAACGGCGTGCTCACGGGCGCAGCGGCCGGCACGTGCGCGACGATCGACGTGGGTGAGGATCCGGGCGAGCTGGACTGCCCGAACGTGGGCTCGTGCACCGCGTCTTGCAACGGCTCGGGCGCGTGCCGCGTGAACGACGGCGCCGGAACCGCGACCGCCTGCATCAGCCAGGGCACCGCGTGCCCGACCGGCGAGGGCGCCGCGTGCAACACGGGAAACTGCGTCGACAGCTACTGCTGCAACTCCACGTGCACCGGGACGTGCAACGCGTGCAACGGCGTGCTGACGGGCGCCGCGGCCGGGACGTGCGCGACGATCGACCTCGGCGAGGATCCGGCGAGCGAGTGCCCGGACCTCGGCACGTGCGTCGCGTCGTGCAACAACGCGGGCGCGTGCCACGTGAACGACGGCGCGGGCACCGCGACCGCGTGCCTCGCCCAGGGCACCGCGTGCCCGACCGGCGAGGGCGCGGCGTGCGGCACGAGCAACTGCGCCGACGGCTTCTGCTGCAACTCGACCTGCACGGCCGACTGCTACGCCTGCGACGGGACCGACACCGGCGCCGCGGCCGGCACCTGCGCGACCTTGAACGTCGGCGCCGACCCGGACGGCGAGTGCACGGACAACGGGAGCTGCGTCTCCGCGTGCGACAACACCGGCCAGTGCCGCGTCGCGACCGGGACCGGCGTCGTGGGCGAGTGCCTGAGCGGGGGCAACGGGTGCACGAGCGGCGCGCAGTGCCCGACCTTGAACTGCATCGACGACGTCTGCTGCGACGGCCCGTGCGGCGGGACGTGCTACGCCTGCGACGGCGTGCTCACGAGCGCCTCGGCCGGCACGTGCGCGACGATCGACCTCGGCGAGGATCCGGATATCGAGTGCGCGGATCTCGGGACGTGCGTCGCGTCGTGCAACAACGCGGGCGCCTGCCGCGTAAACGACGGGGCCGGCACGGCGACCGCCTGCCTCGCACAGGCCACCGCCTGCCCGACCGGCGAGAACACGGCGTGCGGGACCAACTTCTGCGTGGACGGGTACTGCTGCGGCACGGCGTGCAACACCGAGTGCCAGGTGTGCAACGGCTCCTACGGCTCGGCCGGTACCTGCGCGTCCGGTCCCGCGACGAACGGTTTCGTCGATCCGAGCTTCTGCGTCACCGCGGTCGCCGAGTGCGCCGAGACGTGTAACGCCGGCCTCTGCTCCGGCCCGGGATCGACGACGATGTGCGGCGCCGGTGTGTGCTACGCGTGCAACGGCAACGGCCTGTGCAACACCTTGCCCACCGCCGATCCGGCGTGCACTTACGCCTGCTCGGGGCTGACCTGGTACAGGCTGTCGGGCACGGACGGCAACGCGTACTTCACCGACTGCCAGTACGCTCCGGGCGCCGCCGGCAACCCCGCCGCCACGTGCCAGTCGCTCGGCAACTGCTACGCCGCGACGACGTGGTGCCAGGCGCCGGCCTCCGGCTATGCGACCTACGGCAGCGCGTCGCTGTGCGAGGCGTGGGGCGCGACATGCAGCGGCTGGGACAAGACGCCGGCGAAGACCGAGGCGACCGCCGGCGCGGCGTGCAACACCTCTCCGCCCGCCACCTGCCAGGGCTCCGGCGACATGCTGTGCACGATGACCGACCCGCCGCGGCCGATCTGGCCGGAGAGCGGGAGCCACGCCTGGGCGCACGGCGGGAACGCGCTGCTCGTGAACGAGCCGTTCGTGTTCGAGTCGCCGCTCGAGGATTTCGGGATGTTCACGCTGACGACCGGGCCGACCTACACCGTCGAGTTCAGCACGACGCGCGGCTTCTCGGCGCCGATCTCCGGCTTCGTGTACACGTGCGACATGGCCGACACCGGCGACTTCACCGACTACGTCGTCTGCACCGTCACCGGCACTCCGTCCCTGGCCGGAATCACGACCCTCTACTGGCGCGCGGTGACGAGCTACTCCTACGCGGGCGGGACCACGGTCACGCAGTACTCCACGGTCTGGCCGCTGCGCCTCGGCGCGCCGAACGACGTGAACGGGGACGGCTACTCGGACGTCGTGGTCGGCATGCAATACGCCGGAGGACCGCGCATCTTCTTCGGAGGCTCCTCCGGATGGTCGTCGTCGAAGCTCGCCAGCGCTGCCGATG
>Ga0315287_10006905_pt1 | contig 11340 bp, 11 predicted proteins | sample YL17G11_0_MG_FD_205037 | JGI IMG/M metagenome (GOLD analysis project Ga0315287, IMG submission 205037) | Sediment microbial communities from Yellowstone Lake, YNP, Wyoming, USA - YL17G11_0 | ecosystem: Environmental > Aquatic > Freshwater > Lake > Sediment | place: USA: Wyoming | collected...
GCCTTGGCGTCGGCGATTTCCTTCTTTATCTTGTCAATCTCGGCTTCCGCGGAGCGGATGTCCCCGTCAACAAGGCGGAGCTTCCTCTCCATCTTCTCAACCTCGCTTGCCTTGGCGAGGTCCTTGTCGATGAGCTTCATCTCCTTCATCATTTCCCTTTCCTTCTGCAAAGTGGTGGCTTCTGTGGCAATTATGAAATCGAGCTTCTCCTTCCTCCTGCGGAGCTCGCGGGCGTTTACCCCGGACTCCATCCTCTTCTGGTCAAGCGCAGCCCTGACGGTCTCCTGCTCGTACTTCTTGTACCTAAGCCTGCTGGAAACCCCGTTTAGCCTCCCGAAAAGGTCCTCTTTCTTCTTCTCGAGCTGCCCTATCGGGTCACTTGTTGCGTCTGAATCAGTGCCTTCCAAAACTATTCCCTCAGTATTCTGAATAAGACTGTCGTCTTGCGGCGCTATTTTAGGCGAGTAAGGTATTTAAAGGTGCGGCAGCCGCCCTCCGGATGCGTAGAAACCGAGGATATGCGACGGGGGAGGGTCAGGAGGAACCTGAAACTGGGGAGGGGGTGTCCCCCTCCGCGGTTCGGCTACCCGTACATTCCGCCGAGCTCTTCCCCTGCCTTCTGGTAGTGCCTGCCTGCTGCCTTCGCCTTGTCGAGCATGTCAACCATCTTCTTCTCGACCTCGACGCTCTCCTTGAGCAGGTCGCTCGTCTCGATTTCCAGCCCGGTTACCCTCTTCAGCGCCTCGATCACGAGCGCCGCGCCCCTCGGGTCCATGTAATTCGGCTTCGCTTCCGCAAGCAGCGAGATTGCCGGAAAGCCGCGGGACGCGCATTCCGCAAGCAGCACGCCGTTCACACCCGTGGTCGCGCCCTCCTTTATCGTCTTGATGCCGTTCGCGTTCAGCTCCTTCACAAGCGCCTGCGTGCTCGCAATCCCGAAAACCTCGTCCTGCTCCCCGCGGACGACTATCCCCCCGAGCGAGATGATCTTGCTGACCTTCTTCTTTATCGCCCAGTCGAGGATTGCAGTTGAAAGCGGGTAAACCGAGTTGAGCGGTATTATGAACTCCGACAGCAGCACCACAAGGTTGTGCTTCTTCGACTTGTATATCCTCGCCGGGTGCAGCGGGATGTTGTTGTGGATTGCGGCTATCGGCGGGAACTTCTCGCTGACCATGTATCCAACCGGCTCCATCTTCAGCTTGTCCACCAGATACGTCGCGGCAATCGTGCCCACGAGCCCGAGCCCGGGCAGCCCCTCAATAAGAATCGGCTTGTTCAGGTCGAACGCGGCAGTCTCAATTATCTCGACAGGCGCCATAAAAATCATCCCCGCTTCTGATTTTCCGCGCCCTCTTTTAAATAAGTGCCCAGCTTCCCGATGAGGCGGCGAACGCAACGAGCGCCACCGGCGCAAATACAAGCGCGTATGCCACTCCTTTCCTCGGCTCGCCCTCCTGCACCGCAAGGAAGAGCCCGGAGAAGCACGCAAACAGCAGCAGATACGCCCTGCTCGCCCCAAGCCCTGCGCCAAGCACATCATCCCCGCCACCGCTGAGCCCAAGCTCCGCTATCGAAGAGAAATCCAGCCCGGACACTGCCTTGGCAATCATCCCAAGGATTACCGGCACAAGCAGGACACCTGCAAGCAGCGTATATTTCTGCACCGCAAGGAGCGCAGCCTTCTCCTTCTCCGCGGAAAGCAGCTCAACCGCATCCTCAGCCGCCTCGCGCATCGCATCACCCAAGTCCGCACCCGTCTCATATGCCCTTGAAAGGAGCGCGCACGCCCTCCCCACCGCAGCCGAGTTCAACCGCTTTCCGATGCCTTCGAGCGCAGCCCCGAACCCCTCTCCCGCGGAAATCTTCTTCTCAGCAATCCCAAATTCCGAACTGAGCGCCCCATACTCCGAACGGGCGATTGACGCGACCACATCGGAAAATCCCGCGCCCTCCGCAATGGATGCTGCGTGGAGCAGCGCATCCGGCAAAAACCTTTCCGCCTCCGCCGCCTTCCCTCCAGCGAGCCAGTCAATCTGCCTTCTCGCAAAAACCGGAGTGGAAATCCACGCAAGCCCGACTATGGCCGCAAGCACAAGCGGAAGCCCGCCCAGGAAAACGAGCCAGACCTCGCCGGGCCCGATTGCGCCTTCCATGAAGCTCGAGCCGACGACGGCAAGCGCCAAAAACAGGGAAGGGAGCACGCACGCCGCAGAGATGAACGCGAGCCCCAACATTGACGCTTTTGCCGCGTGCTCCTTCAGCGCGGCACGCTGCGTGCGCGCAAGCTCATCCGCAAGCCTCTTCAGCGGTTCCCCGCCTTCGCCGCGCGAATAGCAAAGCGCGAGGACGCCGGCAACCCTCTTCACGGCGAGCGACCTGCTGCGGGCCGCCATACTTGCAAGCGCAGCCGGAACGCCTGCGCCCAACTCCGCCTCGCGCGCAACCTTCCTAACCTCCTCGTGGAAAGCCCCGTTCCCTTCGCCCGCCGCGCGCAGCACCTCCTCGAAAGGCGTGCCCATGCCGAGCTCCGCGCCCATCATCCTGAGCACGGAAGGAATCGCAGCCTCAATCTCCGAATCTTTTCTCCGAAACATAGCAATTCACCCTCCGCCCAATCTCCGCTTCCAGCCTTTTTCCATCGAACCCGAACGTCCTGCAAATCTTCTCATTCATCTTCTTTCCCGGTGACACTTTCTTCATCGCATTCGCGTCAAAATCCAGCTCAAACAGCCGCTCCGCCTTCCCATCTTCGACCTCGCAAATCTCCACGCACTTCCTCGCCTCGGAAAACCTTCCATTCGAAAACCGCGCAATTCTCCTCTGCACGACCACCAAGTCCAGCGCAGCCAGGTCCCTTTCCGGAATCCCCAGCGAGCACAGCCTTGCAAGCGCCTCCTCCGCGCTCCTTGCGTGCATCGTCGCATAGCATCCGCGCGCCTGCCCGCTCAGCATCGCATCGAACAGCGCCTTCGCCTCGCCAGAATCGCGCGCCTCGCCGACAATCACGCGGTCCGGGCGCATCCTGAGCGAGTCCGCAGCCAGCTCCCCAAGTCCCAGGTTCAGCTCGTCACGCGCAACAAGCCTGCAGCAGTGCGGCTGCGGCACGCGTATCTCCGGCGTCTCCTCTGTAATCAGGACCCGTTCCTCCAGCGGGACGAAGGAAAATAGAGAGTTCAGTGTGGAGGTCTTCCCGCTCCCCGTGTTCCCCGCCACAATAATAGAGGAATCGCACTGCATCGCAAGCGAGAGGAAAGCCATCGCCTCCGTGGAAAACGTCCCGTTGCCAACAAGTTCGCTTGGCGAGAACGGCGTTTCCCTGAACCTCCTGATTGTCACCTCGCCATCGGAAAGCGGCGGAATGGACGCGTGCAGCCTGCACCCGTTCTTCAGCACCGCGTTTATCCTTGGGCTCTTGAGCGTCACCCTCCTTCCCAGCGGCTTCGCCATCTTGTTGATTGCCTCGACAAGCGCAGCCATCGACGTGAACTGGCAGTTCGTCTCCCTCCATCCCTCGCCGCGCACATAAACGAACATCGGCTTCCCAACGCCGATTACCGCGACCTCCTCCAGCCGTTCATCGCAGGAAAGCACGCCGAGCGGCCCACCCCATTCCGCATCAATCAAAACAAATCTTTTCAGGTCCTCCTCCTGCCCAGCATCCAGCGAAATTTCCATCTCCTCGCAAATCCCCGCGAGCAGCCCATCCAGTCCGCTAGCGCCGGCTGCCTCGAGATACCTCTTCTTCAGCTCGAACGCGACCTCTTCCTCCTCTTCGCTGAGCACAGGCACGCCCTCGACACAGAACAAGTCTTCTTCAGCGCACCCGCGTGCGCACCAACCGAACAGTTTTCCAGCCATTTCATCACCGTAGAAACAGAACAATTATATTCCGCACAAGCGAAACCAGTATGCGGTTGGATGGCTTATCCGCCCACGACAGCCACGGTCTAGTGAAAAGGGAGCAATCCCGTTGTGTCTGATAAGCCCATTGCGGTGGTGAAAATCCATTTATCCAATCGCACTTTCTAGTTCTTCCTCCGAAACCAAAATCACCCTGTCCGCCTTCAATGCGTTCACCGAAAATCCGTGCGCCTTAGACTGCTTGCCAATGCAGTCAAACTCGATTCTTTTTGGGTTTAGCGGACGTCCATTCTCTTCTGAAAAGTCGCATAGCATCTCGATTATCGTATGTTCTTTACCTGGATACTCCGCGTCGATCACTATGCGCGCATCCTCGTGAAGCAGTGTTTCAATAGCGCGGAAAATGGCATACGCAAAGACGCGCAGGTACAGGTTCTTCCTCCTGCTCTGCTTTGCCCTTGCGAAAAGCCGCTGCTTGTCGCGCGAGCGTATCACCACGGCAACCGATTTCCCGTCAGTCGCAGCGACCACAGTATCCCTGTTCGTCTGCTCGACCTTCCCACTCTGGTCCACGAAGAAGACTTCCATTGCCAAACTCACCGAAGCGCCGCAGGCGCGGCAGAACTAGCTCTTCCGGAAAATGAAAAGAAAAGAAGCAGAAAGATTTTGGTGCGAACGGTTTAAAACCGTTTAGAGGAACAGCGGCACGAGCACGAGCGTCACCGTGTTCAATAGCTTGATGACGACGTGCAAACTGGGCCCGGCGGCATCCTTGAACGGGTCGCCGACCGTGTCGCCAACGACCGCCGCCTTGTGCTGTTCGGTGCCCTTGTGCCCGTGCTCCTCGAGGTACTTCTTCGCGTTGTCCCAGGCGCCACCGCCGTTGTTCATCATTGTTGCCAGCAATACGCCTGCGATTGTGCCGACCATCAGCAGCGCCGCCACGGCTTCAGCCTTGAGCAGCACGCCGACAACGAGCGGGAACCCGACCGCAAGCAATCCTGGCACGACCATGTTCTTCAGCGCGCCCTTCGCCGTGATGTCCACGCACCTTGCGTAGTTCGGCTTAATCTTCCCCGCCATAATCCTCTTGTCCTTGAACTGCCTGCGGACTTCGGCAATCATGTCTTCCGCCGTCTTCCCGACACCGCGCATCACGAGCCCGGTGAAGAAGAACATGAGCATCGCGCCAAGCAGCGCGCCCACGAACACGTCCACCTTCGCGAGGTTGACCACCTCGAACGCCTTTCCGCTGAGCTTCGCGACCTCGGACATGTACGCCGAGAACAGCAGGAACGCAGCCAACGCAGCCGAGCCAATGGCATAGCCCTTGGTGAGCGCCTTGGTCGTGTTGCCCACCGAGTCCAGCTGGTCCGTCCTCCTCCTGATTGCCTCGGGCGCGTTCGCCATGGTGACGATTCCGCCCGCGTTGTCCGTAATCGGGCCGAACGTGTCCATCGCAAGCACGTACGCCGCGGTCGCGAGCATTCCCATGGTCGCCATCGCAGTCCCGTACAGGCCTCCGCCCGGAACGCCCGACATCGTGCCGAGCCAGTATGACGCAATCAGCGCCCCAGAAATCACAACCACCGTGGCGCCCGTGGTCTCCATCGCAACTGAAAGCCCGGTGATGATGTTCGTCGCCGGCCCGGTGTATGACGACTTCACGATGTCCTTCACCGGCCTGTACCTGCCATCCGTATAATACTGCGTTATGTAGACGAAGACAAGCGAGGTCACGATTCCCACGAAGCCCGCGTAGAAGAACCAGATGTTCCCAAGCAGCCACATCGTCGCGACGAGGAAAAGCAGCGTCGCAAGTATCAATGCCACATAATATCCCCTGTTGAGCGCATCCATCGGGTGCTCGTCCTCCCTTGCCTTCACCGATATTACCCCCACTATGGAGGCAATCAGGCCGAACGAGCGCGCCACAAGCGGGAACACGACTCCAGCTGCGCCGAACACCGGGAACAGTGCAACCCCGAGAATCATCGCGCCGATGTTCTCAGCCGCCGTGCTTTCGAACAGGTCCGCGCCCCTTCCCGCGCAGTCGCCGACATTGTCGCCCACGAGGTCCGCAATGACCGCCGGGTTCCTGGGGTCGTCCTCAGGTATCCCGGCCTCGACCTTTCCCACGAGGTCCGCGCCCACATCCGCAGCCTTCGTGTATATTCCGCCGCCAAGCTGCGCGAACAGCGCAACGAAAGATGCGCCGAAGCCATAGCCGACTATCAGGAACGGGGTCTCTTGCGCGTCCGCACCGAACAGCTCATACAGCGCGGTAATTCCAATCAGCGAGAGCGCCACAATCACTATCCCGGTGACCGCGCCGCCGTTGAGCGCCATGTCCAGCGCATCCGGCAGGCTCTTCGACGCACCCGCCGCCGCCTTAATATTCGCCTTCACGGCGACGTACATCCCGACTATGCCCGCAATGCCGGAGCTGACCGCCCCGAAGATGAACGAAATCGCCGTGGTCTCGGCAGCCTTCTGCTGCCCGAGATAGCCATAGCCGAAATAGATGAGCGCGGCAACGAAGATGGAAAGAACGGCAATCGTGACATACTGCCTCTTCAGGAATGCCTCCGCGCCCTCGCGGATTGCTTCCGAGATTTCCACCATCTTCGGCGTCCCGGTCGGGTGCCTGAAGATGCGCAGCGCCAGATATGCCGCAACAAAAAGAGATAGGATGCCAATCGCAGCAACCAACATTAGTAGTTCGTTCATGGCTCGATATTTTCACCCGCGATTTAATAAAATCTTCTCCCATCCGCTAGCGCCTTTCGAATCCTGATTCCCCCCGCCGCCGTAAAACTATTTCCGCTTCTTCTTTTTCTTCGCGGGTTTTTTCTCTTCCTCGAACATTCCCTTGGTGGTGAAGTTGAAAGGCACGTAGAGCAGGCAGTGCCCGGTCACCCCGGTGAAGAGCCCAACCAGCCCGAACAGCAATAGCACGTAGCCCAGGATTCCGAAGTTCGGGCCGAAGGCGTAAATCGCAAGCAGCACCGCGCCGGCAATAACCCTTATCGCCTTGTCCCAGAGCGCCTCATTCTCCTCGGTCAGCCATTTCCTAAGGTTCATTTCAAATCACCTTTTCTTTGCCATAAGCTTCTCGCGCCTCTCCATCGCATTCCTCATTGTCTGTCCATCCATCCCCTTATATTCGGCAAGGAGTTTGTCACCGAGGGCTTCTATGTTCTTAAGATTCTCCCGGTCAGCATCATCGAGAACGCTCCGGTCGCCCTTCATCCGCTTCGAGGCGATGTCAATCGCCTTTGAGTATGCGGCAATCGCCTTATCATCCATCTTCTTGTACTCATAGGCGAGCCCCAGCGTGTAATGCACTTCAGGCCAGTTGGGTTTCAGCCTTATCGCCTCTTGCATATCGCTTATGACGCGGTCGTAGTCCTCCCTGCACGCGTAGGCAAGCCCGCGGTTGTAGTACGCCAGTTCATAATCCGCGTCCAGCTCGATGGCCTGCGTGTAATTCGCAATGGCACCCGCGAAGTTGCCCTTCTCGTAGCACTGGCAGCCCAGCTTATAGAGGCTCTTCGCGTCGCCAGGCTTTGGGGCCTGCTGGAGACCGGTTTTTTTCCCGAAGATTGAATCAAGAAATCCCATTCCACCACCCCTTTCAGCATCCGCCTGCGCACGTAATCCCCGGGCAGCTCTGCGTCACGTTGCAGCTGTTCGACCCGGTCACGTTCTCCGCGTTCACGCAGTAGATGCAGTTCTTGCAGTAAATATCCGCATACTGGTCGTAGCTTCCGCACGCCCTGTTCCCGGAAACCAGGCAGTTGCTCGCAGCCATTATCGCCTGGTATTTGTTCCCCTCAAGGATGTTGTCCCGGATTATGCTCCCCCGCCATGCGCTGATTCCGACATCGTTCCAGCTCACCGAGTTGCCTTTCACTTCCGCAGGCGCGCCCAGCATGCCTATCCCGCTGGTGCAGTGGTAAACGCTGTTCAGGACCGCCATGTTGCGTTCGCCGCCCGAAAGCCCAATCCCCTGCCCGCTGCTGTTCACGAGGTTGCTTGTCGCGTTGCTGTCATACGAGTTGTCAATGAACACGCCCACGCCTGTCGCGTTTTCAACCACGTTCCACGCGGCACTGCACTCCCTCGACTCATAAAACATTATTCCGGTGCCGAACCCGCTTATCCCGCAGTTTTCAACCGAGACCCTTTCAGCGCCGACTGCAAGCACGCCCTCTAATGAGTTATAGCCCCCGGGCCCGATTATTTTCTTCGTTGCGCAGTCCAGCTTCACGTCCGTCGTGCCCCGCGCCACGTAGATGCACGAGCCGGTCATCTCCACGCCTTCCCCATCGCCAAAGACGCGCGGGTTAGTTATGTCGTTCGCAAGCACGTAGTCTCCCGGGGCGTTGATGATGCAGCATTCCGTTATGCTCTGCGGGCAAGACCTGAGCGATGCGGTCGGGCTCGCAGCAGGCGTTGCGGTTTCGAATGGCGTCGCAGTGCCCATCGGTGGAGGCGTCGCACTCGCGTACGGTCCCGGCGTCGGGGTGGTGATAGTTGGCGGTCCCGTTATGAAATAGTCGCACGCGCAGCATCCGAACAGCATCAGCGAAGCGAAAACAACCGCAGCAGGCAATAGGAACCTCATCAATTTCACCAGCCTGCGTTTGGAAGCGCGCAATATATTTAATAGCAGCGCAATAAACTAACCGTGGCACATCACCTTCTTGTTTCCCCAACCTGCAGCGACCTCGCAGAGCCGAACTTCGAGCTCAAGCAGTTTCCGGACGGCGAGAACTACGTCTGGGTCCCGCAGGCGGACGAGTTGAAGGGGAAGAAGGCCACGCTTCTCCACCGGCTTTACCCGCACCAGCACACGAACATCTTCCGCCTTTTCCAGCTGCTCAAGGTCGCGGAAAGCACAGGCGCGAAGCTGACCGCGGTCGCCCCATACTTCCCGTACGCAAGGCAGGACCAGAGCGTGAGGCAGGGCGAGGCGCTTTCCGCGCAGATGCTCTGCAGGATGCTGGCAAACGCAGGGCTCGAGAAGCTAATCACGTTCGACTGCCACTTCATAAGCGGGCCCGGTGAGGTGGAATACGAAGGGCTGAAGATTGAGAACCGCTCTATGGCGTCCGAGCTCCTTGCTTACATCAAGCCCAAGCTGAAGGACCCGCTCCTCATCTCCACCGGCGGGGGCAGCACATACATGGTGAAGGAGGAAGGGGGCCTGACGCTAAAGAAGGTCCACGGCGACTATGAGGTCGGGGAAGCAGGCTTCCGGCGCACCACCTCGCAGAAGCTCGACTTCGACGTCGCGGGAAAGGACATCATAATCCTGGACGACCTCGTCTCCAGCGGCAGCACAATGGCAGAGGCGGTGCGCGCATGCAAATCCGGGGGCGCAAGGCGCATAATCTGCGGCGCAGTCCACGGCCTGCTCGTTGGAAATGCGTTCGACCGCATCCGCGCAGCAGGCGCAAGGGAACTCGTGGTCACGGATACAGTGCCCGGCCCCGCAGCAGTCGTCAGCATCGCGCCCAAGCTTGGCGACATCCTCAGGTAGCACTTATATACCCTTTCCACCCCATCTTTACCTGTCGAAAAGATAGTTTCTTGGTCGGTCAAAATGGAGCCAGAGATAATCCCAGCCATACTTGTGAAACGGCGCGAGGACTTGGTCGAGAGGATTTCACGCGTAAAGGGGCTCGTCTCTTCCGTGCACATCGATGTCATGGACAATGAGTTCGTGCCGAACAAGACCGTCGGGCCTGAAGATTTTTCCAACCTTCCAGCGGGCGTCACCTACGAGTTCCACTGGATGGTCAAAAACCCAGAGGACTGGATTGCACGGACAAAGGGAAAGCACCTTCACGTCGTCCACATCGAGGCAGTTGAGGACTGGGCCGCGATAAAAGCCGCCTGCCAGAAGTCCGGCGGAAAGCTCGGCATAGCAATCTCCCCAGCCACCCCGCTCACCAAGCTCGAGCCGGTGATGAATGACGTCTCGCGAATCCTTGTGATGTCCGTCACCCCCGGCTTCGACGGGCAGAAATACATCCAGCAGGTAGAAGGCAGGATTTCCGAGCTCAAGAGGAGATACCCGAAAATTGAGATTGAGGTTGACGGCGGCATCAGCCCCGCAACCGCAGGAAGGGCAAGGGCAGCGGGCGCGGACAAGCTCGCCGCCGCAAGCGCAATCTATTCACAGCCTGACGCGAGGAAGGCAATCGAGGAAATCAGGAAAGCGGCAGGCAAGCAGTGAAACCATGGCTGACGAACCTATTCCAAGGCAGGAGCTTCTCGAAAAGCTCGCACCCCCTGCGCAGGGAATGGCAAAGATAACGGACGTGCGCAAGCTGGAGAAGATTGCCAATAGCATCCGGCGCAGCGTGGTCCAGATGCTCCACGCCGCCAAGTCCGGGCACTCCGCCGGCTCAATCGGGCTCGCCGACATATTCACCGCGCTCTATTTCGGGGTTGCGAACCATGACCCGAAGAACCCCGAGTGGCAGAACCGCGACCGCATCGTCCTCTCGAACGGGCACGTGTGCCCTGTCCTGTACGCCGCGCTGGCTGAGGCAGGCTACTTCCCCAAGGACGAGCTCCTCACCCTCAGGAAGCTCGGCTCGCGCCTCCAGGGGCACCCCCACCGCGGAACCCTTCCCGGCATAGAGAATTCCTCGGGCCCGCTCGGGCAGGGGATGTCCATCGCAGCCGGAATGGCGCTCTTCGCAAAGAGGAGGAGGAAGTCCTGGCGCACCTACTGCGTCTGCTCGGACGGGGAGCACAACGAGGGGCAGATTTGGGAGGCGGTGATGGCAGCCGCGAAGTTCAAGCTCGGCAACCTCATCGCAATCATGGACCGGAACAACATCCAGATCGACGGCTTCACCGAGGACATAATGCCGCTCGAGCCGCTCGGGGAGAAATACCGCGCGTTCGGCTGGCACGTGCTCGAGGTTGACGGGCACAACATCGGGCAGATCATCCGCGCTTGCAGCGAGGCGAAGCACGTGATTGACCGCCCAACGATGATAATCGCGCACACGGTCCCAGGCAAGGCAATCTCATTCATGGAATTCCTGACCGAATGGCACGGCAAGTCGCCGAGCGACAAGGAGACGGACGCTGCGCTTGCGGAGCTGAAGGAGATAGAGGACGTTTACGAGGGCGCTTGACATGGCAAACTCACCACACATCAACAGGGAGATGCACCTCATCGACACCCTCAGCGCTCCGCAGGCAAGGAAGCCCAGCAGGGACGGGTTCGGCAAGGCGCTCGTGGAGCTGGGCACGGAGAATACGAATGTTTGGGTGATGACTGCAGATGTATCAGAGAGCACGAGGACGCACTGGTTCGCGGAGAAATTTCCCGAAAGGTTTGTCCAGGTCGGCGTCGCCGAGCAGAACCTCGTCGGAGTGGCTGCAGGAATCGCGTCGTGTGGGAAAACCGTTTTTATTTCTGCTTACGGGGTTTTCTCACCCGGTAGA
>Ga0315287_10006909_pt1 | contig 11338 bp, 6 predicted proteins | sample YL17G11_0_MG_FD_205037 | JGI IMG/M metagenome (GOLD analysis project Ga0315287, IMG submission 205037) | Sediment microbial communities from Yellowstone Lake, YNP, Wyoming, USA - YL17G11_0 | ecosystem: Environmental > Aquatic > Freshwater > Lake > Sediment | place: USA: Wyoming | collected...
GCTTTTCGATCTGCCGCGAACTGCGAGCCAACGGCAGCCTCCCGATCATCATGCTGACGGCCGCGGGCGAAGAAACCGACCGCATCGTCGGCCTCGAGATGGGTGCCGACGATTACGTGCCGAAGCCCTTCAATCCCCGCGAATTGCTCGCGCGCATACGCGCCGTCCTGCGCCGCGCGGCGACACCGAGCCGCGGCAGCGAGCCCGCCTCGGGTATGTTGCGTTTCGCGGGCTGGACACTCGACACCGGAAGGCGCCAGCTGCTGTCGCCCGAAGGCGCGCTCGTCACCCTGTCGACGGGCGAATACGACCTGCTGCTCGCGCTCGTCGAGCGGCCGCAACGCACGCTGAGCCGCGAGCAACTGCTCGACCTCGCGCGTGGCCGCGGTCCCGTGCCATTCGATCGCAGCATCGACGTGCAGGTGAGTCGCCTGCGCCGCAAGATCGAGTCCGACCCGAAGGCCCCGGCGATCATCACCACCGTGCGCGGCGGCGGCTACCTGTTCGCGGCGCCCGTCGAGAGCGCATGAAGCGCTTCCTGCCGGACTCGATCGCCGGCTGGGTGATCGTCGTGCTGATCGCGAGCCTCGCCGTCTCGCAGGTCGTCACGCTGGCGATCAACGACAGCATGCGTTCGCGCACCGCGACGGTGCTCGGGCACTTCGGGCTCGCCGAGCGCATCGCCGATGTCGTGAGGCTCGTCGGCGCAGTTCCGGCCGATCAGCGGCCCGCGCTGCTGGGTGCGTTTACGAGCGGCACCTTGCAAGTCGGCTGGAATCCCAGCCCGCTGGTCGACGGTCCGGAGACGGTGGACCCGCGCGCCGAGATGTTCTCGACCGTGCTGCAATCCGCGCTCTGGGACGTGGGCTGGAAGCACTTGCGCGTCGCATTCGCGCCGGCGATGGCGCCCCGGGCGCTCGACTCCTCCGGCGGCCGCCCGCGCGATCGTACGACCAGCGTCGGCCGTACGCTCGACGAAATCATCGCGGAGCATGCGCGGGTGCCCGTGCTGCAAGTCTCGTTGCAGCTCGACGACGCTTCGTGGGTCAATTTCACGGCCCCGTTCGTCGAAGCGCCGCAGGGTCTTCCCGTTCGTGCCCTGCTGCTGCTGGCCCTCGCGGTGATCGTCGTCGTCGCGTTGTCGATCTGGGCCGTGCGGCGCCTGACCGAGCCGCTCGAAACGCTTGCGAGGGGCGCGGAGCGACTCGGGCGCGACTTCAATGCCGAGCCGCTGCCCGAGAGCGGCGCGCGGGAACTGCGCCAGGCGACGCATGCCTTCAACCTGATGCAGGAGCGGCTGCAGACGTTCGTGCGCGACCGCGTGCAGATGACGGCTGCGATTTCGCATGACCTGCGCACGCCGATCACGCGCCTGCGATTGCGTGCCGAGTTCGTCGAGGACGACGAGCAGCGGCGCAAGATGCTGGCCGACCTCGAGGACATGGAAGCGATGGTCGACTCCACGCTCGCGTTCGCGCGCGAGGAAGCGAGCACGGAGGTGCGGTCCAACGTGGATCTCGTCTCGCTGGTCGAGAGCGTCTGCGAGGATCGGCCGTCGGTGTCGCTCGAGTTCGGCCCCGACGTCCACGGGCGGCTGCTCCACGTCTGCCGGCCGCTCGCCATCCGGCGCTGCCTCGCCAACGTCGTCGACAACGCCGTCAAGTACGGTCGGCGGGCCCGCGTGCGGCTCGGTGCGTCCGTCGCGTCGATCACGCTCGCGGTCGACGACGACGGACCCGGCATTCCGGTCGTGGATCAGCAGCGCGTCTTCTTGCCCTTCGAGCGGCTCGACGCCTCGCGCAGCGCCGAAACCGGTGGCACGGGACTCGGGCTGTCGATCGCCCGGACCATTGCCCGTGCGCACGGGGGGGACGTTACGCTTGCCAATCGCGCGGAAGGGGGCCTTCGCGCGACAATAGCGCTGCCGCGTTGAACGAGTGCCGAATGCTCCAGCCCAATGAACGACTACCGGACGTGCCGCGCCACCGGCCGCCCTGGAGCCTGACCGGTTCCGGGTGGATCGTCGCGTTGCGCCTGCCCGCAGATTCGCCGGCTCGTGGCGCATTCCTGCCGGATCGCCTGGCCGGGCAGGTGCGCAGCCCGGTGTCGCTGCTGATGTACGTGGACTACATCGAGTCCGGTTGCGGCCCCTACCGCGAACTCCTGTTCATTCCCGGCACGCTGCCGTTCGACGACGGGCGCCGCCACTTCACCATCAGCCGCATCGTCGTCTCGACCTGGGACAGCGTCGTCAACGGCCGCGAGAACTGGGGCATCCCCAAGGATCGCGCGGATTTCGACGTGGCCCCGGCGGGACCGGACGACCGCGACCTGCGCGTTCGTGTCACCGAGGACGATGGCCGCGAAATGTGCTCGCTTCGTTTCGGCCGCAGGGCCTTTGCGCCGAGCTTGCCCGTGCCGGGCAGACTGCTGCCGGAGGGGCTGCGGACGCTCGCGCAGCGTTTCGACGACCGCACGTACTACTACGCACCGTCCACGAGCGGCCGGGTGCGACCGGGTCGGCTCCTCGACTGGAGCTTCGATGCCGGGCTCTTTCCGGACCTGCGCGGCAGCTCCGTCGTGGCCACCCTCGAGGTCGAGCGTTTCCGCATGACCTTCCCCGTGGCGCGCGTCACCAATCGCTCGTGATGCTGCCCGGCCGCCGCTTCGGCCGGGCGCCAACACTCATGCCGCCCTGTCGACGCCCGTCGCCTGGCTGATCGCCGCGTGAGCGGCCGCGAGCCGTGCGATCGGCACGCGCGGCGCCGAGCACGAGACGTAGTCGAGCCCGATCGAGTTGCAGAACACGATCGACGCCGGATGTCCCCCGTGCTCGCCGCAGATCCCGACCTTGAGGCCCGGCCGGCTTGCACGTCCCCATTCCACCGCGAGCGCCATCAGCCGCCCCACGCCCTTCACATCGAGCACCTCGAACGGGTTGTCCTGCAGGATCCCGCGCTCGTTGTACATGGGCAGGAACTTGTTCTCCGCGTCCTCGCGGGAGAACGAGAAGGTCGCCTGGGTCAGGTCATTGGTGCCGAACGAGAAGAACTCGGCAACTTCGGCAAGGTTCTCGGCGCGCATGCACGCGCGCACCACCTCGACCATCGTGCCGAACTTGCACGGCACGGACACGCCGTAAGTGAGTTCGACTTCCTTCATCACCGCCGACATGTAGTCGCGCACGAGGTTCAACTCCTGCGCCGTGCACACCTGCGGCACCATGATCTCGGGATGCACCTCGACGCCCGCACGCACGCAATCGGCGGCCGCCTCGAGCACGGCGCGGATCTGCATCGTGTAGATCTCGGGATACGTGATGCCGAGGCGCACCCCGCGATGACCGAGCATGGGGTTCACCTCGCGAAGCGCCCGGGCTTTGCGCAGGATCGCCTCCTTGCGCGCGATGATCGAGTCGATGGTGCGCGTTTCGGCGAGGTCGCGAAGCGTGGCGCCGAGACGCGAGTCGGAGACCGAGCGCGCCGCTTCGACCAGCACCTCGAGTCCGCGCGCGGCGCCGCGCAGGTCCTGCAGCCTCGCGAGGTCGTCCTCGAGTTGCCGCTCCGTGGGCAGGAACTCGTGGATCGGCGGGTCGAGCAGGCGGATGGTGACGGGGTGCGGAGTCATGGCGCGGAAGATGCCGACGAAGTCCGCGCGCTGGATCGGCAGCAGGCGATCGAGCGCGGCACGGCGGTCCGCGGGCGTGTCGGCGACGATCATGTCCACGACGATCGGCAGGCGGTCGGCCGCGTTGAACATGCGCTCCGTGCGGCACAGCCCGATGCCCTTCGCGCCGTAGCGCAGCGCGCGAGCCGCATCCTGCGGGGTGTCGGCATTGGCGCGCACGCCGAGGCGCGCGTGCCGGTCCGCCCAGCCCAGCAGCTTTACGAGCGCCTGCGAGAAGTCGGCCTCCACGGTCGGCACCTCGCCCCGGAACACTCGGCCCGTGCTGCCGTCGATGGTGATGACATCGCCTTCCTTGATGACCTGGTCGCCGACGAACGCGACGCGCATGGAGACGTCCACGTGGATGCCCTCGGCGCCCGCCACGCACGGCTTGCCCATGCCGCGCGCAACCACGGCTGCGTGCGAAGTCTTGCCGCCGCGGCTCGTCAGGATGCCCTGCGAGGCAAAGAACCCGTGGATGTCCTCGGGCTTCGTTTCCTCGCGCACCAGCACGACCTTGGCGCCGGTCTTGCCGAGCGTCTCGGCGCGATCCGCGTCGAAAACGGCGTGGCCGCTGGCCGCGCCGGGCGAGGCGGGCAGTCCCGTCGCGAGCGGCTGCCCGCGGTGCTTCGGATCGAGGCGCGGGAACAGCATCTGCTCGAGGAGCGCGGGGTTCACGCGGGTGATGGCCTCCTCGCGCGTGAGCAGGCCTTCCTCGTGCATCTCGACCGACGTGCGCACCATCGCCGCCGCGTTCATCTTGCCGTTGCGGGTCTGCAGGCAAAAGAGCGTGCCGCGCTCGATGGTGAACTCGAAGTCCTGCACTTCCCGGTAGTGCTTCTCGAGCCGGTTGCGCAGGTCGACGAGCTGGACGTACAGGCTCGGCATTTCGGTGGCGAGGTCCGCCAGGGCTTTCGGCGTGCGGATGCCCGCCACTACGTCTTCACCCTGCGCGTTCGTCAGGTACTCGCCGTAGAGCTGGTTCTCGCCGGTGGCGGGATTGCGGGTGAATCCCACGCCCGTGGCGCTGTCGTTGCCCATGTTGCCGAACACCATGGCGACCACGTTCACCGCGGTGCCGTTCGCCATGGCGGGCGTGATCTTGAACTCGCGCCGGTAGTCGATGGCGCGCTTGCCCATCCACGAGCTGAACACCGCCTTGATCGCGATCTCGAGTTGCTCGTGCGGATCGGAAGGGAAGGGACGGCCGGTGTGGTGCCGCACGACCTGGAGGAAGCGTTCGCCGATTTCGCGCAGCTCGTCGGCGCCGAGCATCACGTCCTGCTTGACACCGACCTTCGCTTTCACGACTTCGAATTGCTCGTCGAATAGCGCGTCAGGGACGCCGAGCGCCACCTTGCCGAACAGCTGGATGAAGCGCCGCCATGCGTCGTAGCCGAAACGTTCGTTTCCGGTGTGGCGAATCAGCCCGGCCAGGTTGGTTTCGTTGAGACCGAGGTTGAGGATCGTGTCCATCATGCCGGGCATCGACATGGCCGAGCCGGACCGCACCGAGACCAGCAGCGGATCCTCGGCGCCGCCGAAGCGCTTGCCTGTCTGCTGCTCGAGCAGGGCCATGTGTTCGCGAGCCGATTCGAGCAGGCCGGGCGGCAGCTTGTGTTCCGTGTCTTTCAGGTACGCAAGACAGGCTTCGGTGGTGATGACGAAGCCCGGCGGGACGTTGAGCCCGATACGCGTCATCTCGCAGAGATTGGCGCCCTTGCCGCCGAGCAACATCTTGTTGCGGCCGTCGCCTTCGGCAAACGAATAGATCCACGGGTGCGTGTCGGTCATCTTGAGCCCTCGCGACCCGCGTCGCTCGGGGTCGCCGGACTGCAGAGATAACGCCGCGCCTGCTCGCGGAGAATACGTAAATGTGGGCGGTACGCCGCGGTAATGCGTAGTCGCGATCCCCGAACCCCTGGGGCCGGGCCGATCCCTGGTCCGGCCCCTCGGTTCAGGCCAAGATCAACCGGCCTTCGTCGCCGGGGCGCGCTCGGCGTGCAGCGCCTGCAGCCGCGCGCTGTCGATCTTCTTCACGGCCTTCTCGACGGCCCGGTCGTAGCAGGCGCGGTACTGCTGCTGCATTCGCAGTTCGCGAATGGCGGGCTGTCCGCCGCAGGCGCGGTCTGCCGCGGACGAGATACGCGCATACAGCGCCTGCGTCCCGGCCGCGGTGGCGAGGTTCAGGTCGTCGTAGCGGACGACCACCGAGTCGTAGGCTGTGGGCGTGGCGGTGCCGGCCTGTGCCGACAGCGCGAACAGTACGGTGGCGGCACCGAGCACAATCGCGTGGCCGGCCTTGTGGAAGCGATGGGTGATCGAGCTGTTCATGTGCGTTCTCCTGTCCTGATCGTTTCGAAGTGCGTTTGCCACCGCGAAGACAGTCTGCCCCCGAATCACGGCCCGTGATCACCGCCTCGTCGCTCAGCCGCGGCCTTTCATCGCAACTTCGGACCTTGTGCCTGCCGCGCAGGCGCGCCAACATGCCGTCCAAGGCACGCCAGGGAGCAATCGCCGATGACAAGTACGCTGGGGATGGTCGGTCTCGGACGCATGGGTGGGAACATGAGCCGCCGCATCGCGCGCGCAGGGCTGCGCGTGGTCGCGTGGGATCGCGCGCCCGAAGCGCGCGCGGCGCTTGCCGACGAGCCGCGCGTCGTTGCCGCGGAAACGCTCGACGCGCTCATCGATGCATTGCCCACGCCTCGCAGCGTCTGGCTGATGCTGCCTGCCGGCGCGCCGACCGAGGACACGCTGAAAAGCCTTGCAGGCCTGCTTTCGCGTGGCGACACGGTGATCGACGGCGCAAACGCGATGTACAAGGACAGCCAGCGCCATGCCGTGGAGCTTGCCGCGAAGGGATTGCGCTTCGTCGACGCCGGCGTGTCGGGCGGCGTGTGGGGCCTCGACAACGGCTACGGCCTGATGGTGGGCGGTGAGGCCGGGGCCGTTCGAGACATCGAGCCGGTGTTGAAGGCGCTTGCGCCGTCACCCGAGCGCGGCTGGGTTCATTGCGGAAAGGCGGGGGCCGGGCACTACGCCAAGATGGTGCATAACGGCATCGAGTACGGAATGATGCAGGCGTATGCGGAAGGATTTGCGCTGATGCGCGCGAAGGAAGAACTCGGCCTCGACGTGGCGAAGATCGCCGAGGCCTGGCGCCACGGCACCGTCATCCGCTCGTGGCTGCTCGACCTTACGGCGGAGTTTCTCGCGGAGGATGCGACGCTCGAGTCGATCGCGCCGTTCGTGGCCGATTCAGGGGAGGGACGCTGGACCGCGGTGGAGTCGATCGACCTCGGCGTGCCCACGCCGGTCATGACGGTCGCGTTGATGGAGCGCTTCGCGAGCCAGGGCCGCGCGGACTACACCAACCGCCTGCTTGCGCGCATGCGCCACGCCTTCGGCGGGCACGCGGTCAAGCCGAAGGGCTGATCAACCTTGACCTCTCCCACTTGCGGGAGAGGTCGGCCAGTGGCCGGGTGAGGGGTCTCTAACCTCTCCCGCGCTTGCGGGAGAGGTCGCGCGCAGCGCGGGTGAGGGTGGCTCAGCCCTTGGGTTTCGCGCTGCGATCGGTTCCGCTGTCCAGCGCCGCGATCTGGGCCCGGATGGCGGCGCGCCGCTTTCCCAGTTCGGCGACGAGTTCCGCGTAACCCGGTTCACCCTCGAGGCTTCTGAGCCAGGGCAACTCCGGATAGAAGCGGTCCGGCAGCGGCGCCAGCTTCATCGCGGCCTGCAGGTGACGCACGGCGCTCGCGCGTTGCCCGTCTACGATTGCCACCTCGGCAAGCAGCATGTTTTCGGTGGCATTCGGCACCCGTCCGCCGAGTTGCTTGCGCAGCCGTTCGTGGAAGCGCTCGAGCAGCGCCTGCGCGTCGTGGTCGCGGCCGTCCGCCTGGTAGATGCGCATGACGGCGGGCAAGGCGCCCAAGCCCAGCGACGATCCCATGAACCCGCCTTCCCCCTGCTCGAACTCCCCGGCCTTCGCCAGTGCCGCGCTCGCGTCCTCCAGTCGGCCCTGTACCGTGTACCAGTATGCGTTCACCATGAACCGGAAGCGGGCGTCCACTCGGGACCGAGCGGGATTGGCCAATGCTTCGTCCAGTCGCTTCGCATCGCCTCTGAGCCCGGCCGCCCGGATTTCCCACGGCGCATATTGCAGCGAGTCCACGCCGCCGCCGGCCCTGATCCGGTCGATGCGGGCCAGGCATTCGTCGTACGCGCCCACCGCGATCAGCGGACCCAACGACGTGTACATGGCGGCCCATCGGTCGCCGCCGGCACGCTCGATTTCGACGCTGAGCTGGTAGGCCTCGTAGGGCGAGGCGTCGGTCATGCCAAGTGAGAGTGCGGCGAGCCCATCGGCATCACCAGCGAAAATCTGCATCGCCTTGGCGAACTCAGCGCGGTAAGCGTCGAAGCCCTTTTTGTCGAGGACATGCGCGAGCTTGTTGGTCCAATCGATCGCGGACCGCGGGTCGAGTTGCAGCGCGCGCTCCTGCAGCGCGTCCGCGTCCGCCTGGCGGTCGGGGGCATCGCCGAGCAGGACGGCATAGTCGTGGGCCGCGATCGCGTTGTTCGGATTGAGTTCCAGTGCCCGCTTGTACTCGTCCTCCGCGCCGGGTCGCTTCGTCTGTCGCAACAGGTTGCCGAGTGCGCCGTGCGCGTCCGACAGCGATGCATTCAGCGACAGTGCCTTGTACGCCGCCTGTTCTGCACGCCGCAGTGGCTCGCTGGTGTCGTCCTCCGACGCGTTCCCATACCCCACCCACAGCAGCAGCGACCTCGCGAGCGCCGCATGCGCCTCGGCGTAGGATGGGTCGAGCTTCACCGCCTGCTCGAGGTGGGCGACGGATTCAGCGAGCCGGGTGTCGGTGCGGGACCGCTGTGCAGCCAGCCCCAGCAGGTAGTGGTCATGCGCATTGAGATCCAGCGTTGGCGGCGGGGCTGCCGCGGCGTCGCCGCGGGCCGCCGGAACGATGGCGTCGATGACGGCGGTGGCCAGCTCCGCCTGCACCGCGAAAACGTCGGTGACTTCGCGGTCGAAGCTCCCCGACCAGATCTGGTAGCCGGTCGCACCGTCGATCAGCTTGGCGTTGAACTTGAGTTTCGTGCCCGCGCGTCGCACGCTGCCTTCGAGCACGGTGGTCACGCCGAGCTGGCTCGCAATCGTCTTCACGTCCTCGCTCTTGCCTTTGTACGAGAAGGACGAGGAACTGGCGATGACCTTCAGGCCCGGCACGCGTCCCAGCCGATCGAGCACCTCCACGGCGAGCCCGTCGGAAAAGTACTCCTGCGTGGGATCGCCGCTCAGGTTCTCGAAGGCCAGCACGGCTATGGCCGGGTTCGGCGGCGGGGGAGGCTTACCGAGACCGGACTCCTTCACCAGCAGGACGGCAACGACCACCAGCAGCACACCGATGATCGCGAGGTCGATGTACCGTCGTCCGCCGTGGACGGTCGGCCGCGCGATGCCCTCGGCGGACGTGTCGCGGTGCACCCCTTCGTCGCCGATTTCGTAGAACCAGGCGAGCGCGATCGCGACCGGGAACCCCAGGGCGGCGACGATGATCAACGACGTGAGGACCCACTTCGGGACTCCGAGGGGGTCGAACGTGACGTCGGCGATCTGCAGGATGAGCCACGCGATGACCGCATAGCTGGCCGCGACGCGCAGCACCCCCCTCTCGCGCAGACGGGCAAGTAAGTTGCGCTGCATGCTCAACGTTGACCCGGGTACACGGGTCCACTATAAGCGGCTGACAACGGACAGCACCATAGGCCTGCAGGATGCAGCCCGCCGGAAGCCGCAAGAAATGCTGCGACGAGGGGAGTATGGAAACGGCGATGTGGCGATTTGGCACTCGCGGCCGGCCCGCTTGCCGCGCGACCGCGTGTCTGGTCGCGTCTCTGGCCGCGCTGTGGGCGGCCAAGGCCGTGCATGCCCAGGAGTCGGACCAGCCCGTTGAAGAGGTGGTCGTCACGGGATCCCGAATCGCCCGGCCGGATTTTGATTCGGCCAGCCCCATCTTCAGCGTCGCCGCGGACGCGTTCGAACGGCGGAGCGACCTGAGCGTCGATGGCGTCGTGAGCCAGTTGCCCCAGTTCACGCCGGACATGGGCAGCACGTCCAACAATCCCGGCAACGGCGGCCAGGGCAACGTGCAACTCCGCGGTCTCGGCGCGACCTCCACGCTGGTGCTGCTCGACGGCCGGCGTCTCATTCCGGCCAACGGCACGGGCGTCGTCGACGTCAACATCATTCCGCCGTCGTTGATCGAGAGCGTCGAGGTCGTGACCGGAGGAGCGTCTGCGGTCTACGGTTCGGACGCGATCGCCGGCGTGGTCAACTTCAAGCTCAAGAACAAGTTCGAAGGCCTGCGGTTCGACGGCGGATGGGGACAGACCGATCGCAGCGACGGCTCGGAGTACACCGCCGGTATTACGGGCGGACTTGGGTTCGCGGACGGCCGCGGCAAGGCCTTTGGTTACGTCGGTTATGCGAAGCGCGACGCGGTGTCGCAGGGCGACCGCAAGTTCTCGCAGGTCTCGCTGGACTACTTCGGACCCGGCGAGGGTTCCATTGGTCCGCAGGATTCGTTCCGGCCCGGCGGCAGCGGAAACATCACCGAAGGGCGAACGGTCGGCCGGCCGAATCAACGTCCCAGCCAGGCGGCCTGGGACGCGCTGTTCGCGACTTACGGCTATGCGCCCGGCAGTGTTCCTCGACTGGGCAATGCCGTGGGATTCAACGCGGACGGCAGTGTTTTCAGCCTGGGGAATCGCACGCCGAACAGTGTCGCGAATTTTCGGGGCGAGCTGGATCCGTACCTGGCCAATGACCGCGCGTACACGTACAACTTCGCGCCCTGGAACTACCTGCAACTTCCGCTCGAGCGTGTGTCTGCCTTCGGTCGCGCGTCGTTCGACTTCGGCTCGGTGGCAGAGGTCTATGTCCAGGCGCTATATGCCGACTACAAGGCCGACACGGCGCTGGCGCCGACGCCGGCGATTGGGCTGTTCCTGCCCCGGTCCAATCCGTTCATTCCGACGGATTTCGCATTCTTGCTGGATTCCCGCGGGGATCCGGCGGCGGACGTATCGATGTCAAAGCGACTGGTAGAACTCGGGCCGCGCATCTCGTCGACCCAGCACGATGTCTACCAGGTCACGCTGGGGGCCCATGGCCAGGCATTCGGCGCCTGGACCTACGACGCGTACGCGCAGACCGGCGCCTACGACTCGACGGAGTCGCAGTCGGGCAACGCGCTGCGCTCGAAGATCCAGGAACTCACCTACGCCCCCGACGGCGGCCTGGCCGCCTGCGGGGGCCTCAACCTGTTCGGGCCCAACTCCATTTCCGCTGCTTGCGCCGACTACATCGCGGTCGATGCCACTAACCGAGCCGGTTACGACCAGACCGTGGCCGAGGTGTCACTGACCGGCTCTGCGCTCGCGCTGCCCGCCGGGGACCTTCGCCTCGCGCTCGGGCTGATGTACAAGCGGGACGAGTTCCGATACCGGGCCGACCCGCTCGGATCCGTGATACTCGACGACGGTGAAGTGGACATCCAGGGTTTCATGGCCAGCAAGGACGTCTCGGGGTCGGACCACAACACGGATGCGTATGTCGAGGCACTCGTGCCGCTCCTGAGCGACGTGAAGGCAG